>Ga0153948_1000742_pt1 | contig 17753 bp, 12 predicted proteins | sample TSNJ032MetaG_FD_104696 | JGI IMG/M metagenome (GOLD analysis project Ga0153948, IMG submission 104696) | Attine ant fungus gardens microbial communities from New Jersey, USA - TSNJ032 MetaG | ecosystem: Host-associated > Fungi > Mycelium > Unclassified | place: USA: New Jersey, Wharton State...
AATGCCTGGGATTTTTGCATTGAGCGTCAGGGCGCTGCGGGTAATCTCAAAACCACCGCCCGAGGCTGGGCCGATGCTGACAACAGCCGTTGCTTCCAGCTTTTCCGCCGGGGTGCCGTTCTGCGTCAGCAGGGCGGAAAGCTGCATGGCGAAGCAGCCCGCATGTGCTGCCCCAAGAAGTTCTTCCGGGTTGGTTCCTGCGCGGCCGCTTTCATCTTCAAAACGGGCCTTGAAGTCATAGGGAAGGTCCTTCAGCGCGCCGCTCTGGGTGTTGAGCGTGCCTTTGCCTTCCTTAAGCGTGCCTTGCCAGACTGCGGTTGCTTTTCTATCCATGGGGAAGCTCCTCTCGGTGATTGTCCGTCACGGATATAGGGCGCTTGGCCGTGGCTTCCAGCGATTAACAGGCTGCGGTCAGATCGACTGGCCCTTCAACAGGCGCGGTGTTTCGCCGGAAAGCCCGGCGGCCTGCTTGATGAAGAAGGACTTCAGGCTGGGAACGCGATCAACGAGACCAAGACCAATATCGCGGATGGAGCGGATGGCTGGGTTGTCGTTGGAAAACAGCTTGGTGAGCACGTCGGTCGTCACGCCCATCTGTACCGTGTCGAACCGACGCCAGGACTGGTAGCGTTCGAGCGCTGCGAATGATCCGATATCGAGGCCGAGACGATCCGTTTCGACGATGACTTCGGCGATGGCCGCAGCATCGCGGAAACCGAGATTGAGCCCCTGTCCTGCAATCGGGTGGATGCGATGGGCCGCATCGCCAACGAGTGCAAAGCGCGGCTTCACGAATTCGCGCGCCAGCGTTAGGCCAAGCGGGAAGGCGCGGCGCGGACCTTCGACATGCAGCGCGCCAAGACGATGGCCAAAACGCTGCTCCAGTTCGGCCTCGAAGACGAAATCATCTTCGCGGATCAGGCGGTCGGCATCGGCGGTGCGTTCGGTCCATACCAGCGAGCTGCGATTGCCCTTGAGCGGCAGGATGGCGAAGGGTCCGGCAGGCAGAAAATGCTCGTCGGCGCGTCCGCCATGCGGCTTTTCATGCGACACGTTGCAGACAATACCGGACTGGCCGTAGTCCCAGTTGACGGTCTTGATGCCCGCCTGATCGCGCAGGCGCGAGCGCGCGCCATCGGCAGCAATCAGAAGCCGGGTTTCGATTGTGTTGCCATCAGAAAGCGAAACGGTCACGGTTTCCGGCTTGGTTTCAAAGCCGTTCACGCTGGTTGCTTCGAGAAAGGTGATGCCCAGTGCATCGGCCTTGTTATGCAGTGCGGTATTGAGAACACGGTTCTCGACCATGTGGGCAAAGGGCTCGCCGGGGTCTACGTCACCCGAAAAGGTAAGGAAAACCGGGCGCACCGGGTCGGAAACGCGCGAATCGGTGATGACCATTTCGGTGATCGGTTGCGCATCAGGCACGATTTCCTGCCAGCAGCCGAGCTTGTCGAGCATGCGCGATGCGGCAGCCGCAATGGACGAGGCGCGCGGGTCGGTCTTCCAGGCGCCAGCAGGCGCACCGTCGACAACCGTGACGGAAAGATGCGGTGCTGCAGACTTGACCGCGACCGCCGTGACGAGGCCGACATAACCGCCGCCGGCGATCAGCAGGTCGGTATTGCTGGTGCTTGTCTGTTTAGATTTCGCAGCCATCAGTTCGTCCTTTCCGGAAAGCCTATACCATGCTTGTGCGCTTCTGGCACAAATACGGCAAGAGTGAAGCCGATATTTTGCCGCGGCACTGTGAGGCATGTTCGCAAGGAGGCGGAACCCTAAAAACAGCCACGCCACTTGACAGATTTCTGCCGTCGGGAACAAACATGAGCCATAGGTTTATTAGGTTCATATAGTGTCGCAGGAGCCAGGCTGTCCATGTCCGATCGCGAAAAGTCCGAATATCAGCAGTCCGATGCCAAGTCTGTATCAGGGTCTGTGTCAGGCGAGAGTGCAGGCCAGACGGCTTCCATGCGGGAGTTGCTTTCGATACTTGATCTGGAAACGCTGGAGATGGATCTGTTTCGCGGCAACAGCCCGCAAGTGGGCTGGCAGCGTGTATTCGGTGGTCAGGTGATCGGTCAGGCGCTGATTGCGGCCCAAAGGACGGTGGAACCAGAGCGGCATGTGCATTCGCTGCATGGCTATTTCGTGCGCCCCGGCGACCCGGCAATTCCGATCATTTATGAGGTGGATCGCATTCGCGACGGTTCAAGCTTCAATACGCGGCGTGTGCTGGCCAAACAACACGGCAAGGCCATCTTCACGCTATCAGCGTCGTTTCAGGTGGATGAGGGCGGTCTCGATCATCAGATCGCCATGCCTGAAGGGTTGCCGTTGCCTGAACAATTGCTTGGTGATCGCGACATCAAGGAGCAGTATCTGCACCTTGCTCCGGCCAATGTCCGCAAATATTGGGAGCGGGAGCGGCCTATCGAGATCAAGCCAGTCCAGCTCACGCATTATTTCTCGCGGGAGAAGCTGGAGCCCGTGCAGCATGTCTGGGTGCGCGCAAACGGTATTGTTCCCGATGATCGCGCGCTTCAGGCGGCAATTCTCGCCTATCTTTCCGATATGACGCTTCTCGACACCTCGCTGCATCCGCATGGGCGCTCGATCTTTGATCGCGATCTTCAGGCGGCAAGCCTCGATCATGCCATGTGGTTCCATCGTCCGTTCAAGCTCGATGACTGGCTGCTTTATACGCAGGACACACCGAGCGCTTCCGGCGCACGCGGGTTTAATCGTGGCGGGCTTTATACGCGGGACGGTATTTTGGTGGCCTCTGTTGCACAGGAAGGGCTAATTCGTGTGCATGAAAAGAAAGAATGATTAAATATTAATCGCACCTGTAGATGCTGTATAAATATTGAGCATTACACCTCTCGCCTGCAAAGTTCAGCGCTCTGGCAGGGCGCTGAAAAACTGAATCGCCAGAATCACTTAGCCTGATTTTGCCTAAACCTCCGGCAGAAAAAGCCCGGCTTTTCGGGTTCTGCCTTACCCCGTAACAATGGGCTTCACAAAAAAATCACATTTTGTGCCGCGCCTTTCTGCAACTGGCACGATTTTTGTTTCTCTTAGTTCGAACCGGTCTTTCCAGCGCATACGCGTTTGAAACCGCCATTCGACGGAGATATTCGATGCTCATAACAGGAAGAATCAAGCCAGCAGCTCTTTTGGCCACTTTGCCTGCGCTTGTCGCCATGGCTGGAATGGCGTTGGCTCAGGAAGCAGCAGCCCCTGCGGCTCCCACGCCCACTCTCGATACGGGCGATACGGCCTGGATGCTGACGTCAACCGCGCTTGTGTTGATGATGACCATTCCGGGCCTTGCGCTGTTCTATGGCGGCATGGTGCGCAAGAAGAACGTGCTGTCCACGGTGATGCAGAGCTTTGCCATCACCTGCCTCATGTCCGTGCTGTGGATGGTTGCCGGCTATTCGCTCGCTTTCACCGATGGCGGCTCGATGAACGCCTATATCGGCAGCCTGTCCAAGGCTTTCTTCTCCGGCGTCACGATGGAATCGCTGACCGGCACCATTCCGGAGTATCTTTTCATCACCTTCCAGATGACCTTCGCGATCATTACGCCAGCGCTCATTGCCGGCGCGTTTGCTGAACGCATGAAGTTTTCGTCCATGCTGGTCTTCCTGACCCTGTGGCTATTCATCGTTTATATCCCGGTCGCGCATTGGGTCTGGGGCGGCGGCTTCCTGGCGTCCGACGGCGTGCTTGACTTTGCTGGCGGTACGGTCGTTCACATCAATGCCGGTGTTGCCGGTCTGGTGGCCGCACTCATCCTCGGCAAGCGCGATGGCTATGGCCACACCAACATGGCCCCGCACAATCTCGTTCTCTCGGTCATCGGCGCTGCCCTTCTGTGGGTGGGCTGGTTCGGTTTCAATGCCGGTTCGGCTGTCGGTGCGAATGCCCTTGCCGGTGTCGCCATGCTCAACACGCAGGTTGCAACCGCCGGTGCGGCTCTCGCCTGGATGTTCGTGGAATGGGCAATCGCTGGTAAGCCAAGCGTGCTTGGCATTATTTCGGGTGCAGTGGCCGGTCTGGTCGCCGTCACGCCCGCCGCCGGTTTCGTCAATCCGATGGGCGCGCTCATCATCGGTATCGTGGCCGGTGCGATCTGCTATATTGCAGCCGTCAAGATCAAGCATGCGCTCGGCTATGACGACTCGCTCGATGCGTTCGGCGTCCATGGCGTCGGTGGTTTCGTCGGTGCGGTTCTGACCGGTTTCTTCGCAGACACCACCATCAACTCGCTCGGCGAAGGCGCTTCCATGGGCAAGCAGTTCTTCGGTGCGGCAATCACCATCGTCTATACCGCAGTCGCGACCGCCATCATCCTCTACGTGGTCAAGGCCGTCATGGGACTGCGTCCGAGCAAGCAGGCCGAAATCGAAGGCCTCGATATCTCTTTGCACGGCGAATCTGTTCAATAAGAACAATTCTCCCAAGAAGGAGAAAGGCGCGGGAAACCGCGCCTTTTTTCATATGTGTGAAGATAACCCATGGTTAATGCGGAATTAACCATCGCCGGATTAGGATCGGACCGATTCATTCTGCCCGTAGCTGTTCTGTTATGGGCGACAGCGAAAATTTCGGTTCGGGACTGGCTATATGCGGCAAGGATATTCGCCCTCATACCCGCTGCGTGACGAGCGGATAACGGAAGACAGGCTCCGCCTGACCAATATCTTCCGCAGGCAGTTCTATATACTGTTTGGTCTGGCGCTTTTGTCGCTGACGGCGATGGCCGTTGGCGCGCTGGCTACATGGAATGTGGCTGATCCAAGCTTCAGCCATGCAACCGACAATCCGGTCACTAACGCGCTTGGCTATCCGGGCGCTGTCTTCTCCGATCTGGCCATGCAGTTTTTCGGTCTGGCGAGCGTTCCCGCATTGTTGCCGCTGGTCGTGTGGTCGCTTCTCATGATGACCCGCGGCGGTATTGGCCGTGTCGCCAAGCGCAGCTTTGCCTGGATCGGCGCAGCCGTTCTTTTTGCTGGCATTGCGAGCTGCTTTGCCGTGCCGGAAAGCTGGCCGATGCCAATCGGACTTGGCGGTGTGTTTGGCGACATGCTGCTGCGTTTTCCCGGCCTGTTCCTTGGTCAGTTCCCGCAGGGTGCAATCGCTTCGGCTATTGCGCTGGTTCTCGCTTTTCCTGCGCTGTGGCTCTGCCTTTTTGCAAGCGGCATCATTGGCCGTGGCATCATCAATCCGGTTCAGCCCGCGCAACGCGGACGGGCGGAAGAAGATTTCATCGATGAGGATGAGGAGGAAACCGCTGGCGGCGGCTTCCAGTTCATCGGTGCGCTGACCCATCTCGTGCTGACGACGACAGCCAACTTCAAGCGTCTCACCGGACTTGGCCGTCGCCAGTCCCGCGACGAGGATTTCGGCGACATGCGCGCCGTACGTCGTAGCGCGGAAACGCGCAATGGTGCAGAAGCGGCCCGGCGTCGTGAACCGGGCTTTGGCGGACCATCGGCGGACGAAGCGCCGTTCGATATGGACGATCCAATGGATGAAGGCGCGGACGACGCACCACTGGCCGGTCAGGAGTGGCACGATGCGCCGCCTGCACGCAGCCGCAAGGCGCGTGTCGAACAGGCCGCACCGTCGCCCAAGCCGGGCGCTCGCGCCCAGCATGAAGCACAGCCGTCTTTCCTTAAGGATAATGGCGTATTTGAAATGCCATCGCTGCATTTCCTCGCCGAGCCGAAACTGGTTCAGCGTGATCCCGCTCTGTCGAAGGATGCGCTGGAGCAGAATGCGCGTCTGCTGGAAGGCGTGCTGGAAGATTTCGGCGTGCGCGGTGAAATCATCAATGTGAAGCCCGGCCCGGTGGTCACGCTTTACGAACTGGAGCCGGCACCGGGCATCAAATCTTCCCGCGTCATCGGCCTTGCCGACGATATCGCCCGCTCGATGAGCGCGATTGCCGCACGTGTTGCTGTCATTCCGGGCCGCAACGCCATCGGCATCGAATTGCCGAATCCGAAGCGCGAAATGGTGTATCTGCGCGAAATGCTGGCCAGCCGCGACTTCGAACAGTCCAAGGCGAAACTGGCGCTGGCGCTTGGTAAGACCATCAATGGCGAGCCGGTGATTGCCGATATCGCGAAGATGCCGCACGTGCTCGTTGCCGGTACGACCGGCTCGGGCAAGTCGGTGGCGATCAACACGATGATCCTGTCGCTGCTCTATCGCATGACACCGCAGGAATGCCGCCTGATCATGATCGATCCGAAGATGCTGGAACTCTCCGTCTATGACGGCATTCCACATCTGCTGACGCCCGTTGTGACCGACCCGAAAAAGGCCGTTGTCGCGCTCAAATGGACCGTGCGCGAAATGGAAGACCGCTATCGCAAGATGTCGAAGGTCGGCGTTCGTAATATTGACGGTTTCAATCAGCGTGTCGGTCTGGCGCAGAAAAAGGGCGAGCCGATTGCGCGCACCGTGCAGACCGGCTTCGACCGCAATACCGGCGAGGCGATCTACGAAACCGAAGAACTCGATCTGTCACCAATGCCCTATATCGTTGTGATCATCGACGAAATGGCCGACCTGATGATGGTTGCTGGCAAGGATATTGAAGGCGCAGTGCAACGTCTGGCGCAGATGGCGCGTGCTGCCGGTATCCACGTCATCATGGCGACGCAGCGCCCGTCGGTGGATGTCATCACAGGCACGATCAAGGCCAACTTCCCGACCCGTATTTCGTTCCAGGTGACGTCGAAGATCGACAGCCGCACCATTCTGGGCGAACAGGGTGCCGAACAGCTGCTCGGTCAGGGCGACATGCTCTTCATGGCTGGCGGCGGTCGCATCCAGCGTGTGCACGGGCCTTTCGTCGGCGACGACGAAGTAGAACGTATTGTGCAGCATCTGAAGCTTCAGGGCGTGCCGGAATATCTGGATGCCATCACTGAGGATGAAGAAGATGATGAGGGCGGCAGCGGCCCGTCTGGAACCTCCAATCTGGAAGATTCCGATGACCCGTATGATCAGGCCGTCGCGGTGGTGCTTCGCGACAAGAAGGCATCCACGTCCTATATCCAGCGTCGTCTCGGCATTGGCTATAACCGTGCCGCGTCGATTATCGAGCGCATGGAAGATGAAGGGATTGTCGGTCCCGCCAACCATGCTGGCAAGCGCGAGATTCTGGTGCCCACTGGTGACGATGAATTCTAAGCCAGGGACATGACGCGGCGGCACGCCACACTCGCGCCAAACTGGCGCGATAACCTGACGATATGATGAAAAGAGAAAGTATACCGATGATATTCTCCCGTTTTTCAGCCTTTGCGAAAGCTGGTCGTCTTGCAGCCGTGCTGGGAATGGGAGCGCTTGGTCTTGGCGTCACATCGCTGGTTCTGACGCCAGTTGCGGCGATGGCGCAGGGTGCAGGCGCTGCAGGAGCGGCGCAGCAGATCGCCGATCATTTTTCATCGGTTCGCACCATGACGGGTGAGTTCGTACAGTTCGGCCCGAAGGGCGACCAGACCGGCGGTACTTTCTATATCGAGCGTCCGGGCAAGATTCGCTTCAACTACAATAATTCGCCGATCCGCGTGATCTCCGACGGCGAGTCTGTGGTTATCAACAACCGCAAGCTGGATACGTGGGATCTCTATCCGCTTTCCAAGACGCCGCTCAAGCTGTTGCTGGCAGATCGCATCGATCTCGGCGGCGGCCGTCTTCAGAATGTGAAGCAGGAACCGGACATGACCACGCTGGTGCTCGGCGACAAGTCGATCTTTGGCGATTCGAAAATCACTATGATGTTCGATCCCAAGTCCTATGAGCTGAAGCAGTGGACCATCACCGATGCCCAGAAGCTCGATACCACGGTCATGATCTTCAATCTGCGTACCGGTGTCCGTTTCACCGATGACATGTTCAAGATCGACTATCAGCGTATCGCCATGAAGCGCAAAGGCCAGTAAGCGGCTTTCACAAAAAGGTCAGCAATTGTCACCTTGCTGCGGCAAGCTGTTTGCATTTGCAGGATAAATGGTTAGGTTCGCGGCATCTTTTTCGTTGCTGCGAGTCCCACCCCCATGGCTTTTTCCGTTGCTACCTGGAACATCAACTCTGTGCGCCTGCGCATGCCGCTGGTCGAGCAGTTTCTACGCGACTATCAGCCCGATGTTATGTGTCTTCAGGAAACCAAGTGCCCGGACGATCAGTTTCCGTCCAAGGGTTTTCGCGCACTTGGTTATGAGCATATCGCGATCAGCGGTCAGAAGGGCTATCACGGCGTTGCAACCATCTCGCGCCGTCCATTGTCCGGCGTTGAGAAAATCGGCTTTTGCGACATGGGCGATTGCCGTCATCTGAGCGCGGTGGTCGAGGCCGGGACCAAAAAGCTCCGCATTCATAATTTCTACGTACCGGCAGGCGGCGATGAGCCGGACCCGGCAATCAACCCGAAATTCGCTCACAAGCTTGGTTTTCTCGAAGAAATGCGGGCCATTGTGGCAGATCGGCAGGATGGCCTGTCGTCGATCCTGGTGGGCGATCTCAATATAGCTCCGCTGGAAAACGATGTCTGGTCGCATAAGCAGCTTTTGAAGATCGTCAGCCATACGCCGATCGAGACCGAGACGCTGGAAGATTTGCGCGTTAAAGGCGGCTGGAGCGACTTGATGCGCCAGATCATTCCGTCCGACCAGAAAATCTATACCTGGTGGAGCTATCGCGCCAAGGATTGGGATGAATCGGATCGCGGTCGCAGGCTCGACCATGTCTGGGGCTCTGCCGATCTGGAGGCCCATATGAAGGGTTTGCAGATCCTGCGCGATGCGCGCGGCTGGGAGCGTCCGTCAGACCATGTTCCAGTTATTGCGACATTCGATCTGGATTGATCCGGTAACAGCCCTTATATAGGGAGCAGTCAAAGCAAGGAGAAAAGAACGATGGATCAGACAGCACTGTATCAACCGACCAGTGTTTTCAATGTTTCCATGGTTCGCAATGACTGCTCTTCTGACACTTCAGGACGTTTCCTGCATCACGGCTGATGGCCGTACACTTTTCGAATCCGTCAATTTCAGCGTAACCGAGGCCCGTATCGGGCTTGTCGGGCGCAACGGCGTGGGTAAATCCACGCTTCTCAACATCATGAGCGACGCGTTGACGCCAACAACAGGCACTGTCACACGCAGCGGCAGGTTCGGTGTTCTGCAACAGAATATCGCGAGCGGGCAGACGCTGGCCGATCTGTTCGACCTTTCCGCAGCATTCGCTATGCTTTCACGTATTGAAGCGGGGCAGGGTTCGGATAGTGATTTTGAACAAGCCGACTGGCTTCTGCCGCAGCACTTTGCCGACGCTTTGCAGCATTTCGGACTGGCGCAGGAACCGCAGACGCTGCTTTCGTCGCTCAGCGGTGGGCAGCGGACACGTGCTGCTCTTGCCGCGCTTCTGTTTCACCGGCCCGATCTTATCCTGCTGGATGAACCGACCAACAATCTCGACCATGATGGCCGCAAGGCGGTTATGGATATGCTGGCGGACTGGCCTGGAGCGGCGATTGTCGTCAGCCATGATCGCGCGCTGTTGCGGCAGATGGATAGTATTGCCGAGCTTTCGCTAACAGGACTCCATCTTTATGGCGGCAACTGGGATTTCTACCACGACAAGAAACAGGAAGAGCGGGACAATGCAGCCCGCAATCTGCAACTTGCCCAACGCGAGGTAAAGCAGGTTCAACGCAAGGCGCAGGAAGCAGTGGAACGTCAGGCACGCAGTGATTCACGCGGGTCCAAATCTCGTGCCGATGCTGGTATGAGCAAACTGTTGCTTGATGCGCGTGAAGACCGGGCGCAGAAGACCGGCGGCAAGGGGCAGGCGCTGGCGGATCGCAATTCAGAGAAGGCGCACGCCCAACTGAAGGATGCTGAAGCGCTGGTCGAGACGGTCAAGCCGATGCGTTTTAGTGTCGAGCGCAAGGCGCTTCCATCTGGGCGCGTTCTTCTGCAAATGGACAATGTATCGGGTGGACCGCGATCAGACCGGCCTGTTATCCGGGACTTTTCGATGAAGATCGTCGGGCCGGAGCGCATCGCGATACGTGGCGCCAATGGTGCGGGTAAGACATCGCTGCTGAGGCTTGTCATGGGAGAACTGTCGCCGGTTGCCGGACGCGTGCAGTGCTACGTACCAATTGCGATGTTCGATCAGCAGATGAAGCTGATGGACCGCAAAGCTACGCTTTATGAGAACTTCCGGCATCTCAATCCGGATGCGAATGACAATGATGCGCGGGCGGCGCTGGCGCGTTTTTCATTTCGCGGCGAAAGCGCGAGCCGGTTTGCAGGAGAGCTGAGCGGTGGCGAATTGCTGCGCGCCACGCTCGCTTGCGTTCTGGGTGGTACACAGAAACCGGAATTGCTGCTCCTCGACGAGCCGACCAATCACCTCGATCTTGATTCTATCGAGGCGCTGGAAGCTGCATTGAACGACTATGAAGGCGGCTTACTTGTTGTCAGCCACGATCAGGCGTTTCTTGACGCCATTGGAATCGAGCGGATAATTAATCTGTGGCACAACGAAGTTCGAACCTGCCCATATGGGATTACAGGCAGCGAACCTGCTCCAATCGACTGCTGATATTCTTACAAAATTTGGGGGAAAAATTTGAGAGTGTCCTTCGGGCAAGCCGCCGAAAGGACTGAGGGGATAGAATAAGACTATAGAAGACCAAAAGTGCGGGCCTTAGCGACGGCCTGAACCTTGTTCACGGCAACAAGCTTGGTCAGCACGTTGCTAATATGGAAGTTTACTGTGCGGGTTGAGATGTTGAGTATTGCGCCGATGATTTCAGACGTCTTGCCTTCACTAGCCCAGTGGAGGATTTCCCTTTCACGCGCGGTGAGATTGACTTCGGAAACGCAGTTCATGGTCGGAACATCGAGATGTTCATACATGGACAAATGGAGCAGATTTGCCGAAATCTGCATTTGGCGGCGCAATGTGGCTACTTCGCCCGAAGATAGGGTTGGCTCGCTTCTGATAAAAGACAGCATGCCGAATACGCCTTGTGCGGCCCAGCAAGGTTGCGAGATGCCAACCTTGAAGCCGAATTTCTGCGCGTCCTCCCAGATTTGCGGAGCATCCGCGAACAATTTTGCCGACCAGACCAGTGGCTCTATGCTATTCAATGCTTTACGAACAAGCGGATCTTCTTCCGCGTATTTCTTGGACGCATAGTGATCTGTCCATTCTTGCGGTAATGAGCCGAAGCTAAGCCACTTCACCACACCGTTGAGCAGTGGAACGCGCATGGCATAGGACACATGTGCGAATCCGCGCTGTCTGGCATAGCTCTCTATGTGTTCCAAGAGCTGCCCAGCGTCATCAGCTGATTGCATGGCTTCATAGATTTGTTCCCATTTCATTGCATGCACCCAATAAGAATGTTTTGTTTATGCTCGTATGTGAAATTTAGTAGGGTATTGTATTCAGATTTACTGAATCAATTTCATCATATTACTATTATTTTTACAAGATTTTAATATGTTTTCGAACAAATTTAATTCAATTTGGTATTATACTAAAAAACTAAATTAGTGTAATCTATGAAAGAGTACACTAATTCTATTGGTGATCAATTTGTGGGCGGGTTTCTACAAACTGCTTGTTAAAGCAGGTATGTCCAGTCAATGTCGGCGTCACGGCATATCCGCTCACAGTCGAGACGAAGGAATTTTTACGGCACCGCAGGGATGTAGTCCACCTTTGCATAGAGGATCAGACAATCATGTCTTCTATACACAGAGGGGTGTCGCAGGATCTTCGTTCGATTAGATTAACCGCCTTCGGTTATCCTTTTGAACATCTCCGCAGTTTCTGAATATAGCGATCCATTATCTGTCCGTTTCTGGTATCCAATCGGGTCAACATCCGTTTTGGGGGATCACTGTCGCCAAACATATGGCGACAGTGCTGTTTTCGTGCTATCAAACAAAAGGATCGACGGTATTGAGCAGGACATTATCGAGCACCGCCGACCACGTTTTCTCAATGAAATAGTCGGCTTCCAGAGTGCCGTGATCATATCCGTTGACTTGATCATATGGGAAATTGAAGACCATTTTCTTGGCGTTAATTTCGACGTCCGTAATTGGGATTTCCTGTGTTAGGTTGGCACCGAAACTCCCATCGTGTTTGTTGAGATAGACAATGAGATGGATAGTCTTTTGGGGGATCCAATACTGGGGATCATAGTCCACGATAACATTAAGCCCGCCGATAATATCGCCATGAACAACCATAGTGGCGTTGTCATAGAGGCGTGGAGCAAGCATAGGTCGATCCTGGTCCGGTATCGGCAGGTTCGTTAACGGAGTTCCTTTCACTTCAGGCGGAAGGGGCGTAGATCGAAAACCCTGACCCGTCCTGCTGTCGACGGCCATATAGCAAAACATATTGGTATTGGTGGTTCCAGCTTTGGGCGTAACGTAGTTGAAGGGAACTATCACGCCGTTTTCGGCTTCTATAATATCAGTGATTATAATTCTCTCACTGGGGGTGGGATCGGACATGTGGCTCTCTAACCAGAACACGACAAGGTCGTACCCACGTTGAGCTGAGTTCTCCGGAATGTTTAGGGTGAAACCTTTGTGATCGATGGAATATTGGCCTGAAAGCTCGATGGGCTTTGGCTCGTAGTTGACGCGGCTCATACCCGGTTCAGCAAGATCAGCCGAAAAAGTTGCGATGGCAAAATCTACTGCTGGTGTTGTCGCAGATGGGTTGCCAACCGGGTTGGCTATGACGTGGCCGAGGTGCGCAGCTGAGCTCCCGATCTTGAGGATGGCTCGTCCTTCTGCGTTGGTTTTTGTAAAGACGTTGTGGTCAGCGTTGGCTTCCCATTTAACGTTGTTTTCGTCATAAAACCTGAGATTTCCTGACATGGGTTCGATGTTCCAAGCGATCCACTGTTCAGGCTGAGGTTCATCATTCTTCTTGTAGATGAAGTTGAAAACTACAATTTCACCCTCGTCACGCGGTACGGCATCAAAGCCCTCTGGCATGTTATGCGCGTAGTTGGTTTTACAGAACATATTGCTGTCGTAATAATCGCTGCCAGTGAAGTTCAATCTGAAATATCGTGACGCATTCGCAGCTGACGCCACTACGTCAATCTCGAACATTTCTTTAGAGGTTGTGGTGAATATGGCTGTGGCTTCCCCATTCGCAGCGGTAAGCGAATCCTTACTCTCGACAGTAATGCCTTTTGGGACGAGCCAGGTGATAGGGTATTTCGCCATCGGCTGTCTGTTGTTGTTGGTTAGCTGCAGTTTGACGTGGATTTCAGTGCCAGGTACCTGAGAAGAATTGTTTGCCGGATGGAGAAGGGTTAGATGATTTTCCTTGCCGCCACCGATGAATTTCAACGTTACAGAATCCGAAGCGCCGAAGTCATCGCGAACGGTTGCGATGATGGATACTGGAGAGGCGGGCAAGCCGTCAGTGGTTGAATAGTTAAACCAGAAGGAGTATTCGCCTTTCGGGCCTGTCGCGCTTGACCGCATCCATGTCAAATTAGGCGGCAAAGGGCTTCCGTCAGCGAGCGTAAAGTCCAATTTTAATTGGGCGTCCTGAATCGGTTTGCCTTGGTCGTTCGTATAATTCGCGGTTATCGCCACCTGTGTGTCGTACCGGATATCGACCTCTGGTTTGTTAATAGTGACGATGTTCCTTTTCGTTTCACCAAAGGTGAGCTCGATGATTGTGGGAACACAATCTGGCCCCTCGGAGATGGACAAATGTGTCGTAAGCGCGGTGGACGAAGTTACCGGTATTGTGGCGATGCCATCGGCGCCTGTTACAGCACTGGAACCGACTCGTATGTCAGTGTTGCGGGCGATATAAAGCGTGCGACGGGGCACAGCATTTCCCTTGTAATCGGTCAGGCTAACCGTAACAACCTGTTCAATTCCGACAGCAAGCGGGTCAGTGGTAGCGGGTGGAACCTGCGCGATGATATTGGCCGCTACCTGATACGTCGCCTGATAGGGGGCGCCTTCTGTCGGCGTAATGGTAACGTCGACATTGTGCACTATGCCCTGCGGCATGTTGCTAAAGTAGAGGTTATTTTGACTCAAACCATGGTCCACCTCAGAAATAACCACGGAAAAACGTGCCGTTCCCTCGCCGTGCAAGACGGCGTCCCAAGTAACGGTGAAAGCATTGCTGGGGGCCATGCCCTGTTCGTCTAGCACCATCACCTGGAACTGACAAGTTTGGTAGGGATCGATGACCCCGTGGTCGGGTGTTGGAATGATGATGCTAAAACGCGGACCTCCTATCGTGAAAGTGGGGTAGTCGAAGACGGTAGCTTCAGATTCATCAAGCCCGACCAGTCCCACTTTCAGAGTAATCTTGTCGTCCATTCCATAGACAACGTATGGAACAGTAATTGAGGAAATGGCTGTGCCGAACTTATCTTCCTTTAAGGATGCAGGTTCAATCTGGACCTCGATACCATCGGGTAATTTGGTGTTTACACTCCAGAAAATCTCACGATGCGGTACGGTAAATCCATTTCCAACCGTGTGAAGTGTCTTTAGGTCATAGGCATATCCGGGGTATAGAACAGAATTGTTAATTGGCCAAAAATTTAGAACCTGATTTCTAAGTATATTTTCATCGTTAAGTAGATTATTAGAATGCGCTTCTTTGCCATCTACTTTATCGGTTGTAATCCATTTTCCTGGAGAATATTCTTCAACTTCTTTAAAATGAGTATAGAATTGACCAGCGCGGATTGTAGTATTATTATTTATTGTATTAGGACCAAGTACAGAAGTAAGAATTATTTCTTTGCCTTCTATAGGAATTCCATAGGGGTCAGCGTAGAAAACCAGGTAGTTTATATCGCCTGCACTTGGGTCGAGGTTTATGGGGGCAAGGTCTTTAAGGTCGTCTCGAGGGTAGACTATTTCTAGCCAGTTTCCCGAACCAATGGGCGGCGCAGCCTTTGGCGCACCGAACAGACATTCGAATTCGAGCTTTGAATCCGCCTCGTCTTCCGGCCAGACAGCCAGGCGAACGGTGGAATTAGCGTTCGGATCGGCAAGTTCCACCTGGATCGAATTGACGCCGTTGCCGTCGCTGCCAACCGGTGTCGTCTGGTGGCGTAGTGTTGCTTCGCCTTCGACAAGCTGCCACACCAGATTTCTGCCAGCCAGGGGCGTGTGAAAGCTGTCCTTATAGGTAATGGCAAGATCGACAAATTCATTCGCCGGAAATGCAAAACCGAGTGCCGGTGTGCTGGCCATGTAATGCAAATTATTGTTGTTTTGAGTGAGAATGAACTGTCTCATCCTGCTCTCCTGATTTTGAACAAACGGGAAAACTTGCCAGCTCCAGCCGAGTTGGCAATTCAATTGGTTGTCGTGTGCGTTGTGGCTATTCCTGGCCGAGAGCGCTCTCGTGCGCGGGGCCGTCCAGAGCCTCTTTCTGCTCTGCAGATCATCGTGTAGATGAAGAATGACAGGAAGAATCCAATTCAGACCGATTGGATGTCCTCTGTGAACGGCGCGCCTTCTCCTGCCCTGCATCACGCAGGCAGCGTTGGTCCCGAAAACTTACTTTTCCCGCGATCTTGGTCCACCAGTGTTGAGGCTGCCGACGATAGTGTCGATAGGCCTGCCCAACACTCTGCCACTAGAATCCATTACTGTATAATCAATTTCGAATGAACCCAGTACCCCATCCTTGGACATCGAATAATCGTCGAGATTGCCCCCCGAGGGTGTAAATGGGATAACGATGTATCCGTTCTTGGTCGCAGCGTCGAAATCCGATTGAGCCAAGCCTAGAGTCGTGGCTGTTACGTGCCCATGTTTGGAAGTATTGGTGCCGTGCTCGTAGGCATCCAGGCGGAGTTCTATTTGAATGGAATTGCCGAGTTGGTAATCGCCGGTCGGCGCTGTAGGTAGCGGGAACCAGAAATCGATCGGCTGGGTCGGACTGGTTATTTCCGTGTTGTAATTGTACATCCGGGCAATTTCGTGCTCGTTGCGGAGGTCTGTCGGCCTTGAATCGGCATCGTCGTTAAGTACGGCAGTGTAAGTGACATAGTTTCCGTCCTCAGCGGTTTCGCCGTTGAAGAACATGTAGCGGAAGATGTTTTCCCCGGTGCCGTCCGTATTCAGTTCTGCAACACTAACGGGATATCCATTGGTTATGACCTCCGCAAGATCCCCGAAGTAGATTTGTGTTTTTGCACCTTGCACCAGAAGGGCTGTTTTTGCCTGTTTCCAATCCGAATAGTTCGCGATAGCCATTCGCGGCAACGACACTGGAATTATAGTTTGGGAAGGATCAATCTGGATGACACCCTTAAGAATATTTTCAATCACCGGGTAGCCGAAGTTTCCAATAACGGGCTTTACGGTCATAAAAGCGATGTATTCCGGCAAATCCATTTTTTGCGATTGATCGTCGGCTGCGAGCATATAGGGGGTGAAAATCACTTCTTTGTCATAAAAGAAGTAGAATTCTATAGCGCCATTCGCGGCGCTAGTAATAGTGAATGTACCGTCTCTGTTAGGTGTTATTGGATTTCCACCTTTGCCCATTACGTTTGCGGTACCCTCTTCGAACCCCAGGGTACTATCATGTGACGCTGCTGCGCCATCTACTTTCAAGGTTGCTGTTACCTTGATGGAGTGATCGCCGGGCGCCATTGTAGTGCCGTAAGGAGCTGGTTCTTTCGTAAGTGTTTCGACGTCGATATTTTCATAGGTGATTATAGGCATAGGAGTTACCTTATGTTTGAGAATGCGGGACAAACATGTAGTTTTTGGGGGCGGGCAACAACTGTCGGGAGCGGCATGATATTTGGTGGTTTTGCCAGTTGTGCCGACCGGGGCTTCAATTTTGGGGCAAAAGCTTGAGGAATACGTCGTAAAGCGGCGGCCACGTTTCCGGGTGAGTTTCAATTTGCTTTGCCGCATTTCGATTTGAGAAAATAAGAATAAAAGCAAATTGTATATCGTTCAGGTCTGTATGATTTTGTACTGCGGCATTGATAAATAACGAATATAATTATATTATTATATAATATATTAGAAAATTAATATTAAATACATGGTATCTTTTATTCAAAGACGTTTGGTTGTATCTATGAAAATAATCTAGATTCACTTTTATTAGAGAAATTAATACGATGTATCAGAAGCGCAAAAGAATATTACAATTTATGCATTTGGGTATAGCTAATTCGAATTTGTGTTCGAGTGTCTTTCTGCCTGCAGCGATTATTCTTGCGCCTTCCTTACTCCTCCCAGTCTCGCCGGCGTTTGCACAAACAGTGGGTGGAGACGGTGGAGGGGATCACTCCATCTCTTATCCTGGTAAAGGCGGAGGACCTGGGCAGGACGGAGGGGATGGGGTAAACGGTAACATCCAACAAGTGGCTCCCGGGATGGGCGGCGGCGGCGGCGGCGCCGGCGGTGGCGCTGGCGGCGTCGGCGGTGTTAGCGTCATAGGGCATAATAAGGGTGGCGACGGAGGTGCGGGTGGGGCGCATGGCAATGCGAATGGCCAGGGTGGTGACGCTGCTTACACGAGCCCTTTACACGGACAGCGAGGCGGCGACGGACAAGACGGCGCAGACGCGACCCAGGACAAAACGCCGAGCGCTAGCGGTGGTGGTGGTGGTGCCGGAGGGTATGGTTTGGTCGTTGTGAGCGGTGGTGCGATCAACAATCAGA
>Ga0153948_1000745_pt1 | contig 17731 bp, 13 predicted proteins | sample TSNJ032MetaG_FD_104696 | JGI IMG/M metagenome (GOLD analysis project Ga0153948, IMG submission 104696) | Attine ant fungus gardens microbial communities from New Jersey, USA - TSNJ032 MetaG | ecosystem: Host-associated > Fungi > Mycelium > Unclassified | place: USA: New Jersey, Wharton State...
AATCGGCACCTGCAAAAACGCTCGTAAACTGTCCGCGATTTAATGAAATCGCCGTCCGCGAATTACCGAATTCAGTGTCCGCACATTACTGAAAAGACTGTCCGTGAATTACCGAAACCCGCACTTTTACCCGTGAATTGCACGATCTCGCGAATTGGTTCAAATCCTGCGGAGTGAACAGCGTTGCGATGGAATCGACCGGGGTCTACTGGATCCCAGCCTTTGAGATACTTGAACAGCACGGCTTTGAGTCAATGATCGCTATGCGAAGAATGTCCCGGGCCGGAAGACCGTGTCAGTGATGCAGCCTGGCTTCGCCAGCTGCATTCCTACGGTTCGCTGCGCGGAAGCTTTCGCCCGTAGGCGCAGGTTGCTACATTGCGAGCCTATTTACGGCAACGAGAACGACTGATCGATTATTCTGCAGCGCATATCCAGCGCATGCAAAAAGCGCTGATGGAAATGAATCTGCAACTGCACCATGTCGTGTCAGATATCACGGGCGTGACGGGAATGAAGATTATCCGGGCGATCGTTTCTGGAGTACGCGATCAGGATGTCTTGGCATCTATGCGCGATGTCCGCTGAGGTCGAGGCCCCGCTCTCGCCATTGCCAAAAATCCGGACAAAACCAAGCAGGTAAATGCACCGTCATTTGACGTGCGAGCGGCGCTATATGGCTTCGTTGGGACAGACCTGACGCAAATCCATGGCCTCGGCTCGTCTCTCGCGCTGAAGCTCATCGGCGAGTGCGGCACGGACCTAAGAGCCTGGCCGACGGCCAAGCACTTCACGTCATGGCTGTGCCTCGCCCCCGGTAATAAAATCTCAGGCGGCAAGGTGCTTTCTTCGCGAACTCGCCGATCATCCAGCAGGGCGGCCGCATTGCTGCGGTTGGCCGCAACCACGCTCGGCCGAAGCGACACTGCACTTGGCGCATTCTACCGGCGGCTGGCGGGGCGTATCGGAAAACAGAAAGCCGTCACGGCGACCGCACGCAAGATTGCCGTACTCTTTTACAATACCCTCCGTTTTAGGATGTCTTATCGAGATCCAGGTGCGGCGGCCTACGATGAGCGGCATCGGGGCCGGGTTATCGCAAATCTCCACCACCGCGCTCGGTCGCTCGGCTATCAGCTCGAGCCCCTTGCCACGGGCCAATGAAGAGTATGTTTCTTAGGAAGGCTTGGGCGTCGATCTGCACCTCCTGAGTCTTCTGATATCTCGTTGGCCCATCTTCGAGGTACGGCCAAGCTTTTGCTTGCCTCCGCTCGAGTGCTGTCGCGGGACAAGGCCAAGCCAGGCTGCAAAATGGCGACCACTTCGGAATGCCTCCATAGGCGGTGCGAAGGCTTTGATTGCCATCGCGCAGATCGGCCCGATCCCAGGTATTTTCTGCAGCCGTCGAACGATATCGCTTTGTTTCGCCTCCGCCGCGATACGACGATCGATCTGATCAATCTCTTCGTGCAACTGAGTGATCTGACTGAGATATGGTCCGTACCAACTCAGGCAGATCGTCCGACGTGATGAGCGTCGCCAGTCGCTCCACGTTGCCTAACCCTTTGCCCACGATGATACCGTGCTCTGCCAGATAGCCTCGCAGGGCGTTCACCATTTGCGTTCTCTGACCGACGAGAAGATCGCGGGTCCGGAATAACATTGCACGAGCTTGCTGCTCAGACGTCTTTACAGCGACGGTCCGCATCGTCGGTCGCATTGCAGCCTCCGCTACAGCCTCGGCGTCAGCAACATCATTCTTTTGCCTTTTGACGAAGGCCTTCACGTAGACTGGGGGAATAAGCCGAACGTCATGCCCCATGCTTGCAAACTCTCGGCCCCAATAATGCGCCGTGCCACACGCCTCCATCGCAACAACACACGGCCGAAGGCCGGCCATAAATCTCGGAAACTGCGACCGCGACAGTTTCTTGCGAAACAAAACCCGGCCATCGGCAGTCGCGCCGTGTACTTGAAAAACCTGCTTTGCAAGGTCGACGCCGACGATACTAACTTCCTCCATAAATGCCTCCTCCTTTGTTGGTGACTTTACGCACCACAATCTTGGCACATCACGATGCCGGTGGGAGGGACATCCAACCCATCAGTGGCAATCAACAGCCGAGAGCATCAAATCGGCGTTTTCTTTCGAAAACGGCAGAGGTGGCCGGATTTTGGTGACGTTCTGGCGTATCCCCAGTTTGCCCATCAATACGCCGCGCTGACGCATTTCGTTGATGACCCGTGTCGCGACTTCCGCAGCCGGGGTCTTTTCCTGGCGATCAAGCACCAGTTCCGCACCGAAAAACAAACCACTGCCCCGCACATTGCCGATAAGGGAATGTTTCTCAGCCAGCATCTGAAGTCCCTGTCGAGCATAGGCCCCGATGACACATGCGTTGGCCTGCAGTTGTTCGTCCTCCAGTACATCGAGGACCGCCGCGGCTGCGGCACAGGATACGGGGTTGCCACCAAAGGTGTTGAAATAGCGAAAGGCCTTGCGAAAGGCGTTCAGCGTGTCAGAACCCGCAACCACGGCACCGACAGGGTGCCCGTTAGCCATCGGCTTACCGAGCGTCACCACATCCGGCACGATGCCCGCCTTCTGATGGCCCCACATATGCGTACCCGTGCGACCAAAACCAGGCTGTACTTCGTCGGCTATAACGAGACCTCCGGCCTTTCTGACCGCTGTAACGGCAGATGCGAGAAAACCGTCAGGCAGATCGGGAAAACCTTCATTGACAAAAAACGGATCTATGATCAGGGCCGAGAAGCCAAAAGGACTGTCCTGCAATGACGCAATGGCTTGTTCCACCTGATAGGCCCATGCCTTGGCAAAGGCCTCATCTGGCTCTCCGCCGAGGGGGCGATAAGCATCCGGTGCCGGGACATGTCCGCCGTAACCGCCAACCGGCGGCATCCGGGTGGACAGTTGGGATACGGCAGTCGTGTTACCGTGATAGGTAAAGTCAGTAGCGATGACGCCGGTTTTGCCGGTCACGGCCTGCGCCATGCGCAGCGCCACATCATTCGCCTCACTACCGGTGCAGGTGAGGATCGCCGTGTCGAGGCTCGGGTCAAAGGTCGCGGTCAGTCGGTCGACGTAGTCGAGAATGCCTTCATGCAGATAGCGTGTATGGGTGTTGAGCGTCGAGGCCTGCTGATAAATCGCCTCGACAACACGCGGATGGCAATGACCGACATGTGGTACATTGTTGTAGCAATCGAGATATTGCCGACCGTCGGCGTCCCACAGCCAAACCCCCTCACCTTTCACCAGATGTACCGGGTCGTTGTAGAAGAGTGACATGTTACGCCCAAGCAACTTCTCGCGTCGTGCGAGCAGGTCTCGTGTTCCACTCATCTCACTGACCTTTCGCGGCAGTCAGACCCGCATCCAGTGCAGAAACAATACGGCTTACATCCTTGGCAGAAATGATGAGTGGCGGTGAAATGATGACATTGGCGCCCGACGTGCGTACCATAACGCCTTCATCATAGGCCACTTCATATACCTTCTGTACAATATCCTTTGAGGCGGCAGTTTTCTTCGTGCGGCTGGAAACAAGCTCCAGCGCCGCCATGAGACCCCGACCGCGCACGTCGCCGACCAGCTCATGTTTCAACTTTAGCCCCTCAAGTCCCGCCAGCAACTCCGCTCCACGCACCGCTGCATTGGCGGCAGTATTAATCCGCGCCGTTTCCTTCAGCGTTGCCAGTGCTGCTGCCGCCCCAACCGGGTGACCGGAATAGGTATAGCCATGACCGATAGCGCCGAAGGAATCTTTGTTATTTTCGAAGACGCTAGCCACCTTTTCAGAAATCATCACGGCCCCAAAAGGAAAATAGCCGTTGGTAATGGCCTTGGCGGTGGTCATCATGTCAGGCTTAACGCCCCATCCACGTGAGCCGGTCCATGCGCCGGTCCGCCCGAATGCACAGATGACTTCGTCGGCGATCAACAGAATGCCGTGCCGGTCACAGATCTCCCGCATCGCAGGCATGAAGCTCTCGTGTGGCACAATAACGCCACCTGCTCCCAGCACGGGTTCCATGATGAAAGCGGCAATCGTATCCGCCCCCTGAAATGTAATCTCGTCTTCGAACTGCCGCGCAATTGCAGCCGCGAGTTCCGAAGGATCCGTCATATTGAACGGATTACGGTACGGATATGGCGCCGCGAGATGGAACACACCTGGCAACAGCGGTTCATAGTTCCGACGGAAATTGGCATTTCCGTTGACCGATGCACCGCCGAAATGCGTGCCGTGATAACCCTTCTTCAAGGCAAAGAACTTGGTGCGCTCCGGCTGCCCGTTGATCTTGTGATACTGTCGGGCCAGACGCAGTGCCGTTTCGACCGAGTCAGAGCCGCCCGATGTGAAGAATGAGCGACTCAAGCCGTCTGGTTTGAAGAATTCAGCCAGTTCATACGACAGTTCGATCAGCGGTGAGTTCGTCGTACCGCGGAAAGTCGAGTAATAAGGTAATTCGTTGAGCTGGTCTTGGATCGCCTTTTTCACCGGTTCACAGGAATAGCCAAGATTGACATTCCAAAGCCCCCCAACAGCATCCAGCACCTTCTTGCCGTGGATATCCACCACTTCCACGCCTTCGCCCGAATTGATGATGCGAGGCGGCTTGGCCTGCATCTCAGCAGGATGCGCCATGGGATGCCAGAGGTGGCGGGCATTGTTTTCGATCAGAAAATTGGAGTCGCGCATAGATGTCCTCTTATATTCCAAGCATGGTGAGCGCCCGTGCATAGGCTTCCGCGGGCCGGGTCACATCGAAATGTACATGGGGGAGACCGATGGCTTCCGCTCCCTCAATATTCTTCTTCTGATCATCAACGAACACGCAATCGGCGCGGTCTATATTCAGCTCGGCCAGCACCTGTTCATAGGCGCGTGGATCGGGCTTCAAAACCTTGGTGTAGGTTGCATCCACGATCACATCGAAAAGCTCGATCAACGGAAAGCGCTGACGAAATTCGACCCCATAAAATAGGTCGAGTTCGTTTGACAATATGGCGAGTTTGATGCCTGCCTGCTTCGCCTTGACAATACTTTCACGGGCTTCAGGGCGCAAAACCAGATCAGGCTCGGCACCGCGCGCCCGTCGAACGAATGTCTTCATCTCCGTCCAGTCTTCACCAAGCAATGCGCCAACCTCTCGCGTGCGTATTTGCCAATAGTCGCGCTCGGTAATTTCCCGCGCCTGCATTGACGCCCACAGGGGATCGGTTGCAATATCGAAAGGCCCACGCCAGCTCAGTGTCCCCGGCGCAAGGCCGAGCGCCCTTTCGGTCACATCATGGGTCTCAAACAAAGTCCGCGTCACCACGCCACCGAAATCGAGAATGAGGGCTTTGTTCATGCAGCATTGCCTTTCATAACGATGCCTTGCTCGACCCAACGATCGAAGACTTCGAGTGCTCTCGCCGCAAAATCGGGGGTATTGATATGCGCGTCCACTTCTTCAAGAGCTACCGCTGCCGGTGCGACCTTGCGCATCTCATCCAGAAATGCCCCGAGTGCCTCCGGCTCATGTAGAGGTTCGCCATGACGGTCCCATTCCTGAACGCCACCAGAGGGCAGCATAAAAGCAACCGGAGCCACAGCACTTTCAAGCTTGGCGGCAATGACACGGGCCACTTCCCGCCGCTGTTCCGGTGCCACTGTAACCGAAGCGATCAACCGGTTATGAGCATGATAAGGACGACCGTCGAATGCTTTCGGCGCTCGCTGCCACGCTGGAACGTCAACCATATCGACGGCGCCTGGTGCGACAATCTGGGGGATTCCGGCGCGACCGGCATTTTCCATCCGATCCGGTCCTGACGTTACAACAGATCCGCTATGCGCATTGGTTACTTCCTGTATGCAAAAATCAAATACTGCAACAAAGCCACCCTGCGCGGCCACCGCTTCAAAAGCCCGTCCGCCCATGCCCGTCGCATGAAAGATCGCGACGTCATAGCCTCGCTTTTCGAGTTCCGGCTTTAGAAAGCGCATATATTTCAGACAGGACGAACCAAGCGACGTCATCCCGATCAATGGCCGATTGCCATTGGGCTTTTCCGTCATCTTCGCTGCACCAACCACCGCACCACAGGCCTGTGACAAAACCGACCGGCAGATAGGGTTCAATCCATATAGGCCACCAGCCCACAAGATCATCATCAAATCCGGCGCGATGCGTTCAGGTGGAAGAAGATGAGAATAGGCGATTGTCGAAACAATGAATTTCGGCACACCAAGCGGTAGGATGGCAGCGATATCGAGAGCGAGATCGGTGCCTAGCGATCCGCCGAGCGCAATCATTCCATCTACCTGCCCCATAGCAGAGAGTTCGCGAACCAGACGGGTCGCACCCTCAGCCATCAAAGCCATGGCACTATTTTCATCACCACTATCGATAATCGCTTGTATGGTCGTGCCTGCGGCCTGCGCCACATCATGCTTGGAGTGATCCGGTGTATAGGTAGGGTTTCCCAGAATACTGACATCGATCATTACGGGAATGCCACCTGCATCTTCGATGATCCCAGCCATGAACAGGAGTTCGTCGCTTTTGGTATCTCCGGTGCCAATGACGATAATCCGGGGGGAACTGGCATTCACACACATCAGCGGTTCCTCTTCATATGGCCGGAGAGACCCGCATGACGACGTTCGCCGAACAGCGCAGCAGCGATCGCTTCGGCCGTATGTAATGCTGCGGCTCCATGCTGTTGCACCACTGCATCATCTGCTCTGACGAGCGGCGCTGCCACAGTTACGCAGCCGACCGGGGAGCCGGTTGGAGCCAGAATCGCTGCCGACGTACTGACCACGCCGGTTTCCATGCCCTGCCGGTTGACAGAAAACCCTTTTATGCGTGTTTCTCTCAAAAGGCGCCGTACACCCAGAGCATCGACAACCGTGAATTCCGTGTAGGTTTCCAATGCTTCAGACAAAGCCACATTTATTGCTTCGTCTGAACAGGCGGCCAAATAAGCCAGACCCGACGCCGTCGCATGGTAGGGCAAGATGGTACCCACATTGACGAACACACGATGGGCGCGCGGAGATTCTTCGACATGAATGGTCGAAAGTCGCCCGTTGGAAAATTCGGACAGATGGACCGTTTCGCCAGTCTGCTCAGCAAGTTCTTTCACAAAAGAAAGAGCCGTACCGAGAAACGGATAGCGCGCCTCACGAATGCGGGCCAACCGTAAAGGCTCCGCGCCAATGCGATATTTACGGCTTTCTGGAAGCTGCTCGACAAACCCGTGTTTTTCCAGATCAACCAGAAAACGGCGCGTCGTTGCTTTGTCATAGCCGCAGGCTTGGGCGATCTCGGTCAATCCGGCATCGGCATTCAACCGCGACAAGACATCAAGAAGTGCCAAAGCTTTGCTGATAGTGCTCATTGTCGTTCTCCTCATACCAAGTTCTAGGTCTGCCAGCACGCTTTGCAGCTACGCCTCTTTGGGCGCTTCACATGACCTAGATACTTAACATGAGAAATAACTTGACAGAAAGCCAGACCGCTTGCAAGTCTATATTTGAAGCACTGGTTCATATATTGAACCGCCGTACTTTGGGAAAAATAAAAGAAATTGCCCAAACGGCCCACGTAGCTTCCGCCTCGATAGGAGCGAGGTGCATTGAAGATTCTGGGGAACAAGAACTATGACAACAACCACTGAACCGTCTTCGCAAGCCGATCAATCGGCAAACCAATTGCGTAAAAACAGCCTCGGTGTCGCGGCTGTAACCTTTCTCGTCGTCTCAGCCGCAGCGCCCCTAACCGCCGTTGCAGGCGGCGTGCCCTTGTCGATGCTTCTGGGAAATGGTGCGGGCATACCGCTGGCCTTTCTTCTGGTCACGATTGTCCTTTTGATGTTTTCTGTCGGCTATGTTGCGATGGCCAGACACATCCGCAATGCCGGAGCATTCTATGCCTTCACGGCGCAGGGACTGGGCGGATTAATGGGGGGCGTCGCCGCCCTTCTCGCAATCCTGGCCTATAATGCCATGCAGATCGGCGTGTTCGGCCTCTTCGGCGCGGCAACGGCCGGGTTTCTGGCGAGCTTCGGCATTGATCTACCCTGGTGGGCATGGACCTATATCGGTATTGCTGCTGTAGCGGTGCTCGGTTATCGCCGTGTCGATCTTTCGGCGCGGGTGCTGACAGTACTCGTCGTGCTCGAATATGTCGTGGTGCTTATCATTGACGTGGCCATTCTCTTCACCGGTGGCGACAGCGGTCTTTCCATCACGCCCTTTACGCCGTCAGCCTTTCTGAGCGGCACGCCCGCCATTGGAATCCTGTTCTGTTTTGCTGCCTTCATTGGCTTTGAAGCCACGACAATCTATAGCGAAGAAGCCCGTGATCCAGGTCGCACCGTACCACGTGCAACCTATATTTCCGTGCTGATGATCGGCCTGTTTTATATGCTCACCTCATGGCTCATGGTCAACGGCGCAGGTGCCGACAAACTGGTAGGCGAGCTGCAGGGACTTCAGGATCCGACCACCTTCCTCTTCGGCCTTGCAGAAAGATATGTCGGCCATTGGATCATACCGGTTATGAACCTTCTCTTCATTACCAGCCTGTTTGCCGGTGTCGTTGCCTTTCACAATGGCGTTGCCCGTTACATGTATGTCGCAGGTCGCGAAGGTTTGCTGCCCGCCCGCCTTGGCACAACGCATTCCCTCTATCAGAGCCCCCATATTGGCTCGCTGGTGCAGACGGTTATCGCGTTGCTTGTGGTGACAATTTTCGCAACCACGGGACAGGACCCGGTACTGGCGCTCTTCTCCTGGCTGACCAATGTGGGCACCCTGGCAATCATGCTGCTGATGACCTTTACCGCCTTCGCCATCATAACCTTCTTTGCCCGTCATCCAGGACTTGAAAATAGCGTTATGACCACACGGATTATGCCGCTGATAACAGGCACTGTCCTTGGCATTCTGGTCATTTATATCGCACTGAATTTCGGCAGTATCGCTGGTGCCAACGGTGTTATGGCCATTATCCTGCCGGGGTTGGTACTTGTTGCTGCTATCATCGGGCTGTTGCTTGCCATGAGGCTCAGGACCAACAATGCAAACGGCTTTGCCCGTCTTGGTGCAGGTCAGATCGTCTGACCCGCACCTCTCATCAATGGCTTTATCATCTACCAGTTCAAGGAACTTGCCATGCAAGACAAGATTGACGCTCTCGGCCAGCAAAACATAGCACCACAATTGCTGTTTATCGACGGGCGATGGCAGTCCGCTGTAGACGACGCCACAATGGCGATCATCTCACCTATCGATGGCCAGCAGTTGACCTGTCTGGCTGCTGCTGGAACAGTCGATGTGGATCGTGCTGTGATGGCTGCTCGCCGTAGTTTCGACAAGGGCCTCTGGTCAAGAGCCTCGCCCGCCGAAAGAAAAAAGGTGTTGTTAAAGATCGCCGAACTGATCGAAAAACACGCGCTTGAACTTGCAGTACTTGGGGTACGCGACAACGGCACCGAGATCTCGATGGCTATCAAAGCTGAACCGGGGAGTGCCGCAAACACGTTCCGCTACTACGCGGAAGCCATTGACAAGGTTTACGGCGAGATCGCCCCAACTGCAGAAGATGTGCTCGGCCTCATCCACCGCGCGCCCGTTGGCGTAGTGGCCGCGATCGTGCCCTGGAATTTTCCGATGATGATCGGCGCATGGAAAATTGCGCCGGCTTTGGCCGCTGGTAATTCAGTCATACTCAAACCAGCCGAAGGTGCGTCGCTGACGCTGCTCCGTCTTGCAGAACTATGCGCTGAAGCCGGGTTGCCAGAAGGCGTTTTGAATGTTGTAACCGGTGCAGGCGCGATTACGGGTGAGGCACTTGGGCTACACAGCGATATCGATGTGCTGGCCTTTACCGGATCAGGACATGTCGGTCGCAAACTGCTTGAATATTCAGCCCGTTCGAACCTGAAACGCGTCTATCTGGAGCTTGGCGGCAAATCGCCAAATATCGTATTCGCCGATGCACCCGATCTTGACCGGGCAGCAAAGGTTTCTGCTTACGGAATATTCCGCAATTCGGGTCAGGTATGCGTTGCCGGATCGCGATTGCTGGTTGAGCGCTCCATTGTGGAGGAATTTGCAGAACGCGTGAGCACCATTGCTGGCGGCATGAGACTTGGCAACCCGTTGGATTTCGCCACCGAGGCCGGGGCTATTTCCAGCGAGGTGCAACTAGGCAAAAATCTCGATTTCGCCGCGCAGGCGCTATCGGAAGGTGCAAAGTTGCGAACCGGGGGCAATCGCATTCTGGAAGAAACTGGAGGTTATTACATGCAACCGACTGTCTTCGATGTGACCCCTGACATGACATTGGCCCGTGAAGAAGTGTTCGGACCCATTCTTGCGATCATCCCCTTTGACACGGAAGACGAGGCATTGAAAATCGCCAATGACACAAGCTATGGCCTCGCTTCAGCGGTATGGACTTCCAGTTTGTCACGCGCACACCGCATGGTTCGCAATATTCGAGCTGGGGTCGTACACGTCAACACATATGGTGGCGCAGACAACTCTGTCCCGCTTGGAGGCGTCAAGCAGTCCGGCAACGGTCACGACAAATCCCTTCACGCGCTGGATAAATATACAGATTTGAAAACGGCCTGGATTCAACTTTGAATCCAGGCTGGCTCGGGCGGCTCCAAGTGCCCCGACCCAAGGCAGTTCAATCGACAACCCATCGAGAGCGCGGGTAAACGCGCTTTGTCCAGTATTCCATTGCCAGTTCACGGGGCATTTGAAAGTAAAACTTCAACCTTTTATTTAACGTGTGAATTATCTTGACGCATGTAAATCCGGGCGGCACTCTAATAGTGAATAGTAGGTTCAAATAATGAACCCAAAGGGAACATCAGCATGACAGTGACGCGACACGCAGACCTCATTCTCACTGATGGCCGTATCTATACGATCGACGCTTCACAACCCTGGGCGCAGGCCATTGCAGTCGCAGATGGGAAGATACTTGCTGTCGGCAGCGTGTCTGAAATCGCGCGCTATAGAACAGACACAACCGAGGTCATTGATCTTGACGGCCGCATGGTGATGCCGGGCTTTGTTGATGTACACAACCACATCATGATGGCTGGCCAGGCAGAACTGTTTGAAACGCAGTTGCCCAAAGGCGCAACTATCGACGACATTTGCGCTCATGTACGTGAGCAAGCGAAATCCGCTGCACCTGGTCAATGGATTATCGCCAACCAATGGGGCGCGGACATGATCGCCGCGCTCAATACCAAGGAAGCATTGCAAAAACTTGATGCGGCCAGCCTCGGCTATCCAGTATTGTTACGTGATGAAACCATGCACAACCGCTGGATCAACAGCGTTGCAATGCACCTGTCTGGCATCGACGAGCACCAGCCGGATCCACCTGCCGGTGCTTTCGGAAGAGATTCGACGACCGGTCGATTGACTGGACTATTGGTGGAATCTGCAGCCGGCATTGTTGAACGAGTAGCGGCAAGCCACTTTACCGAAGCCATGGGGGAAGCCGCAGTCATACGCGCCGTCGAGTTGGCCAATTCATATGGCATCACCGCCTTTCAGGATGCCGCCTCGGTGCAGCCGGTTCTGCAAGCACTCACAAGTCTCGATAACAAGAACAAATTAACAGCCTGGGCTGTCACGTCCCTTCCCTTGATCGAGCCGTCATTCATGTTCGGGCTTTCCGGTGATGAGCTTCTGGCGGTTCGTGAACATTATCGCACGCATCATGTGCGACCGAACTTCACCAAGATTTTCCTCGATGGCGTGCCCGGAGCACGTACCGGGGCTTTTCACGACGCTTATTTGAACGACGACACTCACCCCCATGGTTATAGAGGAGAAACGCTCGTCAGCTATGCCGATCTGGTCAAATATATCGACAGATCGGAAATGCTCGGCATGGGGCTGAAGATCCACTGTGCCGGAGACTTTGCGGTCAGCGAAATGCTGGATGCCGTAGAAGCAGTGCGCTATTTCAAGGGTCCGGCAAAGGTCCTGCACCATATAGCGCATGCGAGCTATATCCGCCCACAGGATATCGAGCGCTTTGCAAAACTCTCGGTGGTTGCCGACCTCTGCCCGATGATTTGGTACCCAACCACCTTTCTTGAGGGCCACAAGGCGGCCATGGGCGAAGAGCGGGCATCGCGGTTCTGGCCGATAGCCGATCTCCATCAGTCTGGCGCACTTCTGGCAGGCGGCTCCGACTGGCCGGTCATTCCTGTACCCGACCCGTGGACCGGTATCGAAGGAATGGTAACCCGGCAAAATCCATCCGGCGCGTTTCCAGGCGTTTCGCTTTGGCCCGAACAGGCCATCGATCTAGCAACCGCAATCAAGATATTCACCCTGAATTCCGCAACCGCGATGGGTATCGCGGAACAGACCGGGTCTTTGGAGCCCGGCAAGTCGGCAGACCTCATCATTCTCGACCAGAATGTCTTCGATGTCCCGGCCAATCAGATCGCCAGCACCAAAGTTCTGACCACCTTCTTCGAAGGGCGAGCCGTCTATCAGCGCTAGCCGTTTCATGAAACCTCTCCCGATGCATTGCGGGCAAATAAAAAAGGGAACAGCATGCAATCGACCAGAAACCTCCTTCTCGCTTCAGCAGTAATGTTGTCAGGCATGTGGGTTTTCGCCGGGGAGGCTCAGGCTTCCCCTTCCTGTGAAAATGGGCCCATCCAGATAGGTGCTGTTTCCACGATAACGGGCGTCGTCGATTTTTCCGACGCTCCCAAAGCGGCGGCGGCCGTCTTCGAACAGCTAAATGCGGCTGGAGGTATCAACGGCTGTAAGATTGACTACACCATCGCCGACGATAAGGGAGACCCACAGGTCGCAGCTCAGGCAGCCCGTGATCTGATCGACAACAAATCTGTTGTTGCCTTATCCGGAGGCGCAAGTTTGCTCGATTGCGCCGTCAATGCGGCCACCTACAATCGAAATGACGTTCTGGCGATACAGGGCGTCGGCGTCGATCCACTGTGTTTTAATGCTCCCAGCATCGCGCCCGTGAATGTCGGCCCCTATACGTTGACGACAGCCATGCTCGATTATGCGACAAAAAATCTTGGTGCTCAGAAACTCTGCGCTTTTTTCCTCGTCATCGGCGGCACTCAGGAGGCCTATGCTGCAGCCGTCACGCGCTGGGAAAAGATCAGCGGAAAGAAGATCGCCCTCAGTGACATGACCTTGCCTGCACAAGGTGATCTCACCCCCTATCTCATCAAAGCTCGCAACGCTGGATGTGATACGGTCTTGACCAACCAAGTCGAGCCGGGTGTCGTTCAATGGGTGAAGACCGCCGACGCACAGAAGATCAGCGGTATGAACTGGCTCTTTCTTGCCCCCGGCTATACGGAGGGAGTCGCCAAAGCGCTGGCCGATAGCAAGCAGCCAATCTATATTGGCACCGAATGGGAGCCTTATACCGAGGCCACCGACGCCAATGCCGACTGGATCAAGACAATGGACGCGGCTGGCCTGCCCAAGACTGCTTTCTCGCAAGGTGGCTTCCTTGCCGCAAGAGCACTTATCGACACTATTTCAGGCATTGATGGCGAGGTCACGCGCGAGAGCGTGACCTCTGCGCTTAAATCCAGCAAGGAATTGCATTATGCCATGGCGGGCAGTCCTTACGTCTTCGGCGAAGCCAAAGCGCACGCGCCAATGCAGGCCACCAAGGTCATGCAACTCGAAGCAGGTAAGTGGACGGTAAAGACCAACGATTGGTTCTCGCTACCAAAAGCGGAATAATCGAGACTGATTGAACAGCAGGGTGCTCTTTCCCGGCTCTCTCGAGAACCGGACGACCGCCGCCGCTAGTACCGCGACAGGCATACCGTTATTCATCGTTCGGGCTTTGCACCCGACTGTTTTGGGGTTCCAGCCATGAGCTCTCTTCTCACAGCCGCAGTAGCCGGACTATCGGCAGGTGGTGCTTATGCGATCCTTGGCGTCTGCGCCATCTTCACTTATCGGCTGGTTGCCGTGGTAAATTTTACGGGCGCTGCAATAGGTGCCATCGGGACATTCGCGATGGTCAGCCTGTTCGAAATGAATGTGCCATTGGTACTCGCAGTTGCCCTTGGCATCGCTATTGGTGTGCTTGCAGGTGTCATGATCGGTATCGTCATGACCACCTGGTTTGCCAACGCCAATGCCTCAACCAAAGCAGCGGTAACCGCGGCGCTTCTCGTTGGCATCATAGCACTGGGGCTGCGTTTCACCGGTGGTCAGCATCCCCACTACTTTCCCGCAGTGATACCCGGTTCAGCCTTTCGTCTGGCGGGGGTAGAAGTTACATGGGCTGCTGTCACAACGCTTCTGCTTGCCCTCTTCTTCACGGTTGCAACTGAACAATTCCTGGCCCGCACGCGTACAGGGCTTCAGCTCCGCGCGCTGTCGCAGCGCCCCATGGCCGCTGAACTGATCGGCATCCGGGTGCGCCTGCTTGCGTTTGGCGTCTGGGCGGTCACCGGCGCTGTGACATCCTTCGCCTTGATGGTGATAGCGCCCTTGCGTTCCCCAGATTTCTCATCTCTCAGCCTTCTGGTCGTGCCAGCGCTGGCTGCCGCCCTGATCGGCGCTTTTTCAAGCTTCCGCATTGCACTCGTTGGCGGCGTGATGATTGGTGTGCTGGAAGGCATGGTCAGTGCGATGGGTTCCATCGGCCAGTATCGCAGCACCGTTCCATTTCTGGTCATTCTGGCCGTCCTTTTGTGGTCGCAACGAGGAGCCCGCTGGGATGAAGCACGCTAGTTTTCACGCCATCATCATCGTTCTGTCACTAGCTGCGCTCGGCGCGCTTGCCCTGACCCTCTTGCCCAAATACTGGATATTCCTGATTACAGCAGTCTTCATCGTCGGCATTGCACTACAAAGCCTCGGTCTCGTCACTGGTCGAACAGGTATGATTTCGCTGTGCCAAATGTCCTTCGCCGGCGTAGGAGCCTGGGTTACGGGTTATCTCAACCTGATCGAAGCACCGGGCGGATTGATCGTCTGGGTCTTGATTGGCGGCCTGGCAGCCGTGCCGGTGGGGATTGCGATCGGCCTGCCCGCTCTCAGGTTGCGCGGCATCAATCTTGCCATTGTCACGCTGGGTTTTGCCGCAGCTTTTGACACGGTACTTGCCACAATCACCTTTCCGGGGCAGACGAGTTTTACCCAGGTTGCCCGTCCCGATATTTTCACCTCCGATCAGGGCTACTTCTTGCTTGTCTTGCTGTTTTACACAGTCATCGCCGTTCTACTGGAATTCATTGGTCATTCCCGACTTGGTTCTTCCTGGCTTGCAGTACGCTATTCCGAACGTGCCGCTGCCGCCAACGCGATCAGTGTGCCGCTTGCCAAACTGAGCGCCTTCGCTATCAGTGCTTTCATATCAGGCATCTCTGGCGGCCTTCTTGCGGGGTATCTGGGCACACTCGTTTCTGAAAATTTTTCGATGATGCAGTCGTTGGCATTATTTGCCGTTGCGACAATGACGGGTGCTCATTTCACGATGGGAGCTATTATTGGCGGCATCCTTATCGTGCTTTTCCCAGAGCTGTTACGTCGTATCAATCTACCGCAGGATGTGGGCAACGTCTTCTTTGCACTCGGAGCCGTACAGGCCTTGTCGACCGGCGAAACAATAGCCCAATCCTGGTCGAGGCTCGGGCGCAAACTGATTTCCCGCAAGAAAAGGCAAACAGAACCATCCAGTGCTCAAGCCCTGCCGGAAACCACGTCGCGGAGTGCACAAAGAAGCGCTGGAACAGCGCTTGAGGTGCGTGATCTTACCGTGCGCTACGGAGCAATTACCGCACTAGATGGTGTTAGCATCACAGTACCTGCAGGTGCTGTCATTGGACTTGTCGGACCAAACGGCGCCGGGAAATCCACACTGGTCGATGCCATTGCCGGTTTCCTGCCCCGATACGACGGCGCCGTCCTCTTGAACGGGAACCCGCTGGAAGGGCATTCGGCAGCATCACGCGCGCAAAGGGGTGTTCGCCGTACGTGGCAGACCACACGTATCGCTCCTGAACTGCGGATCGGTGAATATATGCGGCTGGCAGCAGGCCCCATTGCGCAAAACGAGGTTGAAAGCCTGCTTGCCTGGTTCGGTTGTCCCGGCCCGGATATCCTCATCAGCTCTGTCGACGTGGGAACGCGCCGCCTGATCGACGTAGCGGGAGCAGTCGCGTCACGGGCGCCTGTTATCTTGCTTGATGAACCGGCAGCTGGCATCTCTTATGACGAGGCGCTGAAACTTGGCCAGCGCATCGCTGCCATCCCTGCAACATTTGGTAGTTCGATATTATTGATCGAACATGACATGGACCTTGTGCGCAACGCCTGTTCATCAATCACGGTCCTCGACTTTGGACGCGTCATCGCCAATGGCGTGACCGCTGAAGTTCTGGATCTTCCGTCCGTCCAAAAAGCCTATATGGGCATCGAGTTTGAAGAGGCTGCCGAATGACCTGTTTTTCAGTCAAGGCATTGCAGGTCGACCGTTCGGGCATTCCGGTAATTCGTGGTGTCGATCTGAGGGTGCAAAGCGGTGAAATCAGCGTGCTGCTGGGTTCCAATGGTGCCGGTAAAACCACCTTCCTTGAGAGTTTGTCCGGCATCATATCGGTACGAGCCGGTTCGATCAGCCTCGGCGAGGCTGAGCTGACCAGACTAAGACCGGGCCTGCGAACGAAGGCTGGCCTGAGCCATGTCGAGCAGGGACGGACCGTCTTTTCGGATATGACAACGGAAGAAAATCTGAAGGTCGCCTTACATCCCGATGCAGGCCTGGATGAAGCCTATGATCTGTTTCCAGAACTCGTTCATCGGCGTGACGTCAAAGCGGGTATGCTATCGGGCGGTGAACAGCAGATGGTGGTGATTGCGCGCTCCATTGTTAATCGGCCGAAGGTTATGCTGATTGATGAAATGTCATCCGGTCTGGCACCCGTCATCGTGAATCGGCTCATGCGTGCCGTGAGACAGCTAGCCGATAACGGCATGGCGATCATACTGGTGGAACAATTTGCGGCGCTGGCGCTTTCCATAAGCAATCATGCATATGTCTTGCGTCGCGGGCAGATCGTCTATGACGGCTGCAGCGAAGTACTCGCCAAAGACCCCACCCGGCTTCACAAGCTCTATCTGGGTGACGCCGCTCCAAGCTGACTAAGGTACTGTAACCCTAACCCGTAATCCGATGCGTATTGATCAGTGAATGTGGTGATTGCGCGGGTTGTAGATCGGCGATATCGTGCCAGATGCCATTTCTCACCAATGCGGCGCTCTTCAATTTGCATCAATGGCAGTTTCCAGTCTGATCATTTCATCGCTCGACAGTTCCAGTGATAAAGCACCAAGCGCGTCGGTCAGATGGTAAGGCTTGGACAAACCTACTATCGGAGGAGTGATATACCGTTTCGCCAGCACCCAGGCCAAAGCGATTTGCGCTGGTGAGACGCCGCGTGCTTTGGCAAGACCGCCAACATTCGCCACGGTTTCGTCAATTCCGCCAGTGCATTGATACCATTGGACGGATTGTTCATCCGTCCCAGCGCGCAATGTTTCAACACTTTGCGTTGCAGCAAGCTTGCCGCGTGCCAAAGGCGACCAGGGCGTAAGGCCGATACCTTCCTCGCGACATAGAGACATCAATTCCTCGCTTGCCAGAATAT
>Ga0153948_1000748_pt1 | contig 17674 bp, 14 predicted proteins | sample TSNJ032MetaG_FD_104696 | JGI IMG/M metagenome (GOLD analysis project Ga0153948, IMG submission 104696) | Attine ant fungus gardens microbial communities from New Jersey, USA - TSNJ032 MetaG | ecosystem: Host-associated > Fungi > Mycelium > Unclassified | place: USA: New Jersey, Wharton State...
CTCAACTAGTCACTCACTGTTACTTACTAGTACTTAGGATAGTAGTTTCTGTGATATTACTAGTTAGGATAAATACAATCCAGAAAGAGAAGGGAACAGCAAGTTCTCTCTTTTTGTGGTTCATCTGAAAACCTACTTCTCTTGGAACCCTACATTCTCTCCAGTCTTTGGACTAACTTGTGGAGTGTGACTAAAAGTCTTGATATTCATCCTTTCAATATAACTCTTCTGAAAACCTTAACCAGACCCTTTGTAGAGGAGCAAAGAGATATCAAGTGTTGATATAGGCTCAAGGTTGAAGCATATATTTATCCTTGTGGTCTAGATTCTTAACAATTGCACAGACAAACATTTGCAAGTCCAAAATGACAATATAAAGTGGTAATTGTTCATGTATTGGAAATCATTGTATTTACAGGCTGTGTCCTTGAAACCTTGTACTATCCATTGTTGCTATTGTATTCAGAGAACATATATAAGTAGCTAGAACATGTACTGACACCTCAGTCATTTACACATGAAGACTGAGTGTCATAAGTTCATATATTTCTACAAAAACTAAGGCTTTTAAGTTCTACTATGTGGCATGACTATGTGCTTACCAAGCAAAATTAGATAATCAACAAAAATGATGGGCAACATGAGATAAAGAAAAATCATGAAATGCTTCACTTTACAACATTATTCATTTAAGTTGTTTAAAAATAGGATATCCAAGTGTAGTTATGACCATGAGGTGTCTAAGGACTATCTAAAGCAACTTTTAAAGATTTGGAAGTCATTTGAATGATTTTTAAGTTGTCAAAAAATGTCACTTTTTAGACAGAAATGGTTTTTTACCATAGTAGCAGGATGATGGGAGTGGGAAGATGACAACACGACTAATGTATTGTACATGAGGAAAATCTGTTACAATTTACCTGGGATACGTAGTTCACAAGTAGTTTATTGTAGTTCAACTCTGACCTGGTCAACAGACAGAAGATTGCGGTGTCAAGTAACTTAACTCAATCTGATGAACACAGAACTGAGGGATAGAAAACTTGTACCAGCACAGCTGCTTATTGACCATCTACCTGTTGGACAAAATGATAAGGGATTAGAGAAGAAACTGTAGCTTCAAGTGTTTACAACATCTTATTGTCCTTACCACAAGGGCTCAAAATTGTAACAATATGTGCAAGCTGCACTAACATCACCGAAAACCCACTAGAAGACATGCACAATGTTTTAGTGAACGTGGTAATCGTATAGATGCGATATCAGCCATTCAATTCAATGAGACAGAATCCCAGGGCAAGGATTCAAGATATGTTTGAATTGAGACGTCTTCTTGAATATTAGGACACCAGTCTAAAAGCTGGCTCAGCTCTGGTGCACTAAGATAATAAGAATGGAATCGACGGAAGGGATTCCGCCGCTGCCGCTTATCGAGAAGTGGGTGGTGGCAGCCGTATACATCCTTTGAGAAGGGTATCAAACCATTTTCGTGCTTAAAGGCAGCCTTGAGAAGGATAGTTTAAAAAACAACAAACTCTCACCTCTCCTTCTATTGCCTCACGCAAATTTTCAGAATCGTCAGGATCTATGCCATAGTAGCTGAATTTATTCTCCGGCCAACGAATTGCAGCGCGGTGCAGGTTCTCGAACCTGAGCTTCTTGAATTCATAGCCAACGACAGATATTTGATCGGGGTATCTCCCTGTATATTCCTTGAATCGTCCGATTGAAAATAGAAGATTTTGGAAAGAGTCTAATGCGAAATCTTCGGTCGTCAGTCGAGTAGAGATGTCCTCCTTGGATGTGAAGGTATTGCTTGATAAAGCTAGCCGTAGATACGATTGTGCTTCGGTCATACTTGATTGAGACCGTGTTTGGCCTCTGTATCCTGAGTCAATATCCAAATACTTTGACAATGAGATGGACGATACCCGCTGAATACCACAACTGCACGCTCATCTCTTCTGGCTATACTCAACCTAATGAGCCATATTTTAGTATTTCAATCTTGGGTGACATGAAGTGGTGCCTGCGTAATGGAGGGTAGACTTACCCTCGTTGTATGTGCTGGTACAGTGCTTCTAATCTAGCCCTTCCTTTCTGATACGGCTCCAATACCCATTGTGATTCGTCTAGCCTCTGTCCTGGATCATTGCCAATCCAAATTGCGTGTCCAGGAACGATGACAAGGTGCTCCAAGTTCTCCGTGTTTGGAGGGTGTGTTACAGTCGCCCACCATGAACTCCCAAATTTTGTGGAATACTTCTGATCAGATGGTGTAGTAGAGGCTCGACACAGTCCCGGCTGAGAAAAAATTGAATTTGAGGAGAGCCAGAAGCGTAAATTATGATATAAGGAAAAGGATGTGAGAATGATCAAAAGTGTCACCGCGCAGTTTGTAAACCTCGATCGACTCAGAAGAGTGTCTGTCAAGGTGCGTCGGGAAACGAACCTACTGAATTTTTTTCGTGTGCCCGAGCTAACTGGCGGTGGAAGCATTTGAACGCGATCTAGGTTGAGTCAACTTTTCCTCGCTTCTCCATTTGCAATGTGTCAAGATACAATGTGTGACAGAAGATAAGATAACAGTACATTTTTGGATTATTGGAGATAGACAGCTAAGTACAGAATACACACAGCAATCAACGAAGAAAAAATGCGGAGAAACCTAGGATGAATCAGGGAAAAACTCCAGTAAGCCCTCCTCCATTTCCTCGAGATCCTGTTGTTGCCAGCTGTGTAACCGAAGCTGCATGAGTTCATCCCAGAAGAGCGTCGGCGCTTCATCATGTATTTTTAAGAAGGCTCGAATGTGTCTCAACCAGCGTTTCACTAAGCTGAACCTCACTTCTACTTTCTTATTGTTCGGCGAGGCATACTCAAAAGGAGGTAGATTTTCTTGATATGCGAGCATGGCAACTTGGCCTAGCCAATAGAACGGTCCCACTATCGAAGAAAATGAATATCTGACACCACATGAAGTTTCGAGTACCGCACAATTCTGAATGAACGGCGGTTCATTAGTCCCTCTTTCTATCCGGGAGTCGGGCGAATTTTTCCAATTATTTAACCAATTGTGCAGCGCAAATTGGTGCTTGAACATTTGAGGGTCCATTTCATCATCGTTGACACCGATTTTTGGTTTGGGCACCTTCCCACCTACGCAATACTGGAAGAGTTGCTTGAGGATGATGTGGACCAGGACGAAATGGGCAAAAGAGCTTAGAGGTACTGAAGTTGGTATTACCCGAGGTTCCGAAAGGTATGCCACCATTTTCGGAATACTCATACCAGTCAGCCTGCTGGATTGAGTTGTACCATATGGTGATGAGCGCCGAAGGACCTGATACCAATCGGTGGCATTCGTGGCTTGCCAGAGGGCATTTTCACATGGTAAATTGAGAATGACTTCTTGGGGATGATAAGAGGTCGGAAGTGCAAAATAGATGCAATGGCAACAATCATGCATGACTGACCAAAGGATTGCTCTGTTGTCGACTACGTTAGCATCGGGCACTGAGAACACTTAAAAGGCAATACCGTTTGGCCATCTCATGTTTGGCCCAATCAAACCACGCACTGTCTAAATCGTTTTCATCTATACGAGATGGCTGCCAATTTGCATTGCAAGGGATCAATACCGATTGCCTGATCATCTACGAGAAATGAACCAGTGTGATGTAGCCTGACAAGATGGAACTCTCACCATAACGAGCATGCCATGGTAGATGGTTGATGATGCTCTCTGATCTATGTCCTGATGAAAGAGCCCGATAGTCTGGAGCAGCACAACAGCGAGAATGAGTTGCACTTGATCCAACCAGTCGGTGGATTTCCTCGCCTGAGCAAAGACATGAGTTCATGCGTGAACGAAGGGGATGCTATGGAGGACTAACAAAATCATGCACAAGCGTTTCCCGAGCGTAAGCAAGTGTCTTGTAAATGAAACTGGTTGCCCGCTTGGTTCCAATAAATAAGGCTCCACATGCCTGCATAGCGCTGAGCAAGATTGGCGACTTCGGCTCCGCTCGAAAAGTCGGTGCATGTACGATCGGGATTTGTGTCAGGAATGTTGTAAAGAAGACATGCACTGAGAGGACATTAACAATATTGCAATAGCAGAGTGCCGACACTCACAATAGTGTTGTAACTCGACGGGGGTGGGTTCGACATTTACGGGTCGCAACCGTTTGGTGTCACTGTCTACCTTGAAATCTTGGAATGCACCTGGTTTGAGTATTTCAGTCTGAAGCGATGAGTTCTGGTTAGCAGCAGGTGGTATAGACTCAGCATAGAGCTGAGCATCGAATGGGAAGTTCTCCGGAGAATTGTTTACATTGAGCTCGTCGATGTTCAATGTCACTTCCGTCAAAGCTGAAGTCAATGTCATCTGAGGGAAGATATCCGTGAAGAAGGGAGTGAAAACATCGCTGCCATATGCAGGTGACAAATGACTTGAAATTGGAGCCAGTTGATCGTCAATGTGTGGTGGATTTGAGCCTGTTGGTGAATAGACCTCAGCCAATGGTTCGTTCAAGAATCCGCTGTTATAGATAGCGACAGAAGAATAGTCTGACGGATTGGTGGTTCGAGAAGGCTGACTAGCAGACTCGAGGGGTCTCGTTCGTCCTGTCTGTTGTTGATAGACTTCAGGATCCTGGACGTAAACCAGCCCAGAAGACTGCAAAGAATAAATGGTTTCCGGCGTCCGAGTAGATACCGAGGAGGAAGACATGATGGATGTGTCAGAGAGGGGATCTGGGTGTGCTGATGTGGTCTCCCCAGCTTTGTTAAGGTGAGACGTCGTAATAGAGGTTGCAGTGAGTGCAGAAGCCGCCGTCTGAGTTTGAGAATACTTCTCTTCAGCCGTGCTGGCATTGTCTACAGAACTGCAGTTAGTTTTGGGAGATGTGACTGCTGCCGGAATCTTCTGTGTTGTGGGTCCGTATGTACATGTTGTTCCTTTTAACACACATTTCGCACAGGGCATCTGGCGATCACATTTTATCTTGGCTTCCATGCATGCAAGACATGAACGTCTTCGGGAACGACTTGTGCTAGTGAAGTAACATGCTTCAGAACCGCATGAAACAGAGGGGCATCTGCTCACGGGTTGGTACAGCTCTTTCTGTGTCTAGTTAGAAGATCACTCCTAGTGAACTGGGAATCACAGGTCTAGATACCAATCAGCACTTCTAGTTGTGCAATACAGCACAGTAACGCACGTCGCAGCGGTGAAGCCTCTCATTAGTATCTACACCGCCAAACCATGAATACTATTATTCTCAAGTTTGACAAATGAGCAGTCCATACGGTTGCGCAAATGACGGTTTAGATGTGTAGTGCGAGTGAACTTTGCCGGACAATGTGGACAAAGTTTTGTTTGAGGTAGGACAGGAATGTTGCCGCGATGACTGCGTATCTTGGAAAGTGAGCCGTCCTTCTTCCTGAGCGGCTCAAAGTCAGGTCGAGCGAGAAGTGCCTCCGAGCCCAACGCATAAGTCAGAGAAGATTGCGCAGGCTGGGGAGGGAGCATGGGGTCATGGGAATGCATGGAGATGGAGGAGAGAACCAAGATGGGTTTGTCGGTAAATTACTTGGATCCAGCTTGCCTATTTACGGCAAGTCTCTCGGCGAGTATTGCTCTAACTTTTCATTATCTCTATCATTATGTCTTAATGCGAAAAGAGTTGAGCCTCCGGTGAATTTCAACCTCAAAGAATGAGCAAGTAGGGTATCCGAGGCGATTCCATTAAGGGCCGGTGTTGCCGATCACACCGCCATAGTCTCTGAATGATTCTTACAGCTCTGTTGGATTTTTCTGATAATTATCTCAGGCAAATCATGCAGTATATGGCCAGGGAGACAACAGTTGCGTTGATGCCTATCTTCTCAACAACACGCTTCGTAACCAACACATTTGCTCATCGATCAGTGGTTGATTTATTTTCACGAGTGGTGTACTTGGCAACTCCAACCGTGATGTCGAGCTTGTTTCAAAGATCGAAAACGTGAAACACACACGAAACACCACTCGTTAGTGGTTTTTCCTCCCTAACTGAGAATTAAGCATACATAGGTAAGGCTGTCCAATCAAAGCATTTGAGGAACAAGCAAGCCACGAGTCATACAAGCTCTCTATTGATCGCCCATTGTACGGCGGCCTCAACGTCTGGAGCTTCATGTGTTGGTGTGTGACTGGGCTTCCCGAATTCGGGCTCGTATACTCCAGTTGCGACAAGAACCGAATGCCAGCCTGCGTTGTTGGCGCCAGCAATATCTAGATTCGATGAGCATCATTACAGATTCGTCATCTTGTGCTGACTCGGCATACCTGAATCTGGATTGTCTTGTGGGAAATTCTTTATATGATCCGACTCGAAATATAAATATAATTGAGGACTTACCTCCAATCATGTATCTGAAAAGGCAACTCAATATGGTTTACGGAGGAGGAATACAGGGTACCTGCATATGGGGTCGTGAGAAGCTATGAACACCATGTAAGTTTCTCAGGTGATTTGCCAACACCTCCTCCGCAAATCTGTAGGTCTCTCGAGTTGGTTTGCCGAACTGTATATGGGGATATTGCTCTCCTGTTAATGCCTGGTGGAGCTCAGCGACACAAGGGCCACTGCATCAACGAGAAAGAAATTAACCTGATAAACACCTTGAAAGGCAGCCTTGAAACCCCCTTGTCCAAGTCGTGGGCGTGGAAAATTAGACTTCCAAAGTAAGTCAGGATTGCAGAATACGAGTTCAACAGGATCTTGATTTGTCCTCGGATCGACGTATGGACCGCCAACTATCCCATCAGACTGGATGATATCACAAAGTATCTGACCTGTTTGGAGTGAGCGTAAGATGAAGACTGTTCATAGTTGAAACGACCGTTAACTGACAGTCAAGCGCCCAATCTAGAGGATCATGAAACACCAAAGCGGCACCAAACCGCGTCCGATCGAAATCAAATATCTGCCGGCACAAATTATGGAATTTTCCAAAGTGCTTAGTCCATTGATCATACTGTAGCTTTCTCCTTTTCTGATGTAGTAAGCGAGTGGAATGGCCACACTCTATAATTCTCTTGTCACACAAGAACAAACGCTGGATGCAAGATACACACGATGGATTTGATGCTAGCACGTCAAGGGTGGTGTAGGCCTGGTTGAATCCATAGCTTAGAATGCGAGTCAAATCTAAATAGACACAGTGAAGTGCAGCGAGACATACTCTTGAGCGACCTTTCGCAGAGTATCTAACCGTCCACCAAGAATAAGCACAGGTTCCTTTTCATATCTGTCAACAAGAGTCTTCAGAATGGTGTGTGCCTGGATGTACTGGTCATCCCTGATCTAGTGGGACTAGATTATTAGTACCAGCTGCAAGGCCTGAAACGAGACGGACAGAAAACCCTAGATGATTCGTTAGTTCCTGGCAACGAGCTTGCTCACTGACACCTCCGCCGTTCGTCAACTATGTCCATCTGAGATAAGTCAAATCGTTGGATGTTCCGTGATCATAGGTACCAATATGTATGGAATTTTACTGGGCGGAGAAGACTGTAAGGCCGAAGCCAAAATTATTGACAATTGGAAGAAACGCACCAACCAAAGGGGTTATTTCCTTCTAGGATAGCAAGGGCACGCTTTGCTGCGGGTAATACATTGGGGCCACGTATCAATACACCATCCTATAGAAAGAATTTCAGCCAACTGATTATCAAGAACCAAATCTTGAAGACACATACAATATCAAAGCAGAATACCAGTGGTGGTGGAGCTGCAGGTTTTCGGGAGAAGAAACGGCGAGCTCCATGTATCTGGTTGCTGAAAATCTGATTCTGGCGGAGGAATACCGCGAAGCGGTGAGACAACATCATAAACTGTTAGCAATCAGGTCACACACATTAAATTAAATTCATCCGGTACACATCTTTATTCTCAGAGCGTAAGCAAGACCAGTTCATTGCCTCTGAAACTAAGATACTCATGGCTTGTACAGGTCATTTCATTGTGATGTCCCTCAGAATATCACCACCTACCCTGGCAAATGCCTCACCATCTGTCGCTCTCGAAAAGGGTGCATACTATCGAACACGAGGCTTCCACAAGAATGGAAATCTAAATTTTTCCGACTCAAACATTGGGCGCCGTAGACAGCCACGAAAATTTCAGAATGCCAAACTTATCGCACTTCTGCTTCTCTCCTTAGCCTGCCTTACTTGCTTCGGGATGGCGTATTATCTCTTCAAGACGAGGTGGGAGACTCAGAGTCAGGGCTTCCCTCGACCATTGTATGCTGACGTGCCCTCCACTCAAGTCAACGTGTCCATCCACACTAATATATTGAGCACTGAGGAGCGCTTTCTTGCGTATCTACCACATAGCGGGTTTCACAATCAGCGCATAGCCTTCGAAAACGCTCTTGTCTTAGCCCGTCTTCTTAATCGCACTCTAATTGTGCCACCCGTTCGTCTTAGCAATAAACCTATTCCATATTATCCTTTTGATCGACTGTCTCAACAATTAGCCCTGGCATCCAAAACTGGTTTAGGACACTGTGCACACGTTCCTCCAAAGCTGGCATTGCCTCCCGAATGTCTTGACTACTTCGATTCCACCTTCCTTCCTTGGGATTCCTTGCTCAATTTGACTTCTGTTCAAACCAAACAAAAGCTGCATGTAAGATGGAACTTTGAAGAAACTTGGATTACCGATTTTTTGGGAATATCTGGCGAACAAACGCTGTATTTTCGCGACCGTACGTTATATCAGTATCGCTTCGTTGATAATACCAAAGACGTCGCCGAGAAAACATGGTATGCTGAGGACCTAAATCTTGACTTCCTCGCCCAGCAAACTCAGAAGCTACTCTTCTTTGGGACGCTTTTCGGTTCAACTCGCTTAAGACTACAAGAGGATTTTCACCGAACAATACGCAAGGAGATACGTGAAGCAATGATGATTATTCATCCTACCTTGGAACAAGTATCTGAGTCGATCTTTAGGGCACTCGGGGGTGCCTACCTTGCCATCCATCTACGTGCAAGTGAAGCCAAATTCAGAGCATCCAGCAAATTGAATGCCCAAATTCTCTGGCGATCTCTGCTCAATTGCTTTTTCAATGTAACCTCGGTCGATGTACTAAAGATGGAGGAACAGACTCAGTGGACCACCGAACAACGTGAGACAAGTTCTAGAACAGCCCCTCACATACTCCCACCAGGACACTGTATACCTCTGGATGACAAAGAAAAGTCCCATTTGGCTTTAGTTTCCCGGTTGAGATGTCACCCATCAAGGATAAATTCTTTCAACATAAGCTCGCTCGGTCCTCATACCCCGATCTTATACGTGGCGACGGATTTAAAAAATCCACATCACCAACCCCTTCTTGATCCCTTCCGGACTGTTTTCCCTTGCATTTTCACACTGTCTGATTTTAAACACAATCTGGCTCCCTTGAACCAAGTCATCAACAGAATTGATGGTGTACCTCTCAGGCTTCATCTTCTTCCGTTCGTTGATGCCTTGGTAGCTGGGAAGGCTCAGCGAGTAGTTGGCACCAAAGGCAGCACGTTCAGCTATTATATCGAAGACATACTTTGGAGACGTATTCATGGACTTCCTATCAAGGAGCGCGGATGATCGTACTTACTATAATTACCCTCTGCAACCAAATTCGAGTGTAACTTCTTTCTCACTTCCTTATTACGTTGATTCATTCAAATAGTTTCTCCACGTTCCAGTCACTCGTAGTCAAGAATCCACCAATGAGGATAAACATACCCATATTAGCTACAAGATCAGGCTGAAACACGATACTTTCCCGGAATCACCATCCGAGCACCAGACCAGACTGGGTTAAACACTGCACTACCATCTGGGCTATACCAGATGCGATAATGATTGATCCCATCGCGGAAATTCTGTATTTGCTAAGGCTCCCAATGCTGATGGTCATTTCTAAGTCCAAAACTTTATTTACCTCGAGAACATGCTCGACCTATGATCTTTGATAGGCGCAAATGGTCAAGGCCTCAACAATTTAAGAATCCTGCTTCCTAAGAACTTGATGAAGAAATAACACTGGTCTTTTTTTAAAAAAATCAACAATTTGTTACACGGTGCTCGATCGCAGTCCGTGGTATCTAACATCGCCATTAGTGGGTGATCGATGATGTCATTTCCTAAAATTCCCACAAGAGATATGGACCGGACTTACACGCCGCTAGGATGCAATAAGAGGATAAACCTCCCCAGAGTCTTATTATGCATTAGTTTGACCTTTCGACATGCTTTTTCCCGCTGATGGACGGGGTTGGTGGACGCGTCTCTTTTTCGAAGCCAGGTGCCGCTAAAGTGCCATCCTAGCAAGCAAAGTTGAGTCCCGTGTTCATGGCCCACAAGAAATAAGAAAAGTAGCTATTAGAACTGGAGAACAGCAAAAGGTGGGCTTCGACAATGCTTCCGTGGAAGCTGGAATTTTCACTTTGTTAGAGACTAATCTAGCATACCCGCGGAGCTTGAAGCTTCACAAGTGTATCCCGACTGGGAGGAGATGACCTAGTGAGGATGATAGTCTAAGAAGGCCTTGATGGAGTGTTCTTTGTATGCAAGACTGCATTGAGTACATTTGATTGCGTTCTTGCCTGACGCAGCAGACGTAAAATTTTATGTTATAGACCAACACTTGTCGGGAACAGTCTGTACGGTGCCTTCTTCAATGCTGGCCACAAATTGAGCGGCAAAGTTAACCTTCAGTGCAAAAACGTCGGCGGGAGCACATTTGGATACTGTAAGAAAAATGCATTCCAGGATAACAGCATCATTCTTTCCTCCATCCGTCCGGGTAAGTTCTAGCACTTCATCAGGTACATTTTGTTCACGGTCATGAATAGCACGAGCCGAAGAGTGGGACCAAATGACAAGAGTCTTCGGATATCTTATGGCTTGGGAGGCAGTTGCATCGGAAGTATATGACAAATATCAAGACACCAATGCGGTTCATCTCATCAATAGATTGTTTGCCCAATGGACTCAAGAGTAGATTAGGTCTAGGACAGTCTGAATATGAGGGGGACCTTACCTCAGACCATAATGGAGTGGAATGATTCTGGGTCCGTGACCACAAGAATCTGCAAAAGCATTATGGCAAATGTAGGTAAAGGTAACATAGCGAGCACCAAGCGTATGGTGTGCTCGAATAGAGTTACCCAATTGATGAGCCCTGGAAAATTACTTCTGCATGGGCACACCTAACTAAAGATGTCATACCCTTCAGTGCCGATGAGGCTAGCGATCTTGCCTTCAGTAATAGAGGTTTTAACCTCTTCGGAAGTTGTCGCTGACTGAAACGTCTGTAAACGAGTGCATCGGCGAGATTTCTATAAGCTTGAAGCGCATTACGTCGAAGTATTTTTGCAATGAGTTGACGTACAACATCAATCTGTTCGAGGGTATATCTGCGACATGACGATAGGCTTTTATTTTGATCCGTAACCCAAGTTGCATCAAGGAAATTTCCTCCCCATCAGGATCGGCACACCCTACATATACTAGCCTGCAAAACTCCACGACGGCGTGTAGTCCGTTCACCAAATCACACATTGTTTAGACTTACCAAAAGAAGCCCCCTATACTCAATCTTGGAATATTCTACATGTCCATAAGTTGGCCTCCCTAGGAAATTTCGCAAATTGCAATGGGTAAATGGGTAGGTCTAGATGACCGTTTGGCCTCGTTAACGAACATTGTCCTTGCTTCTAACTCACCGATGAGACCATCCCGGAACTGTTCAGAATCAAGAAAAGCGTACGAACAATCGTCGGTGCCTGCTGCATAATGATTAACGCTGCCTTGTATGGGTCCCTCGGCATCAGGCCGACCCAGGGGGCTAAATTATCGCTCAGCAATTGCGTGAAGGATACTAGTGCAGTGAGTCGGTATTGTGCACAGTAGCTTCTGAGCCATTTCTTCCAACCAACGGCGGTCGCGAGTTCCCAGTAGCTCCGGGTACGGGCGAAGCTTCATTTGTGCATCGTTGGGTGGTCGGTGAGGACGGTATGCTATTTTAGTGGTGCGAAGAGCGACGTGTTGTGTGATTGACATGTTCAGAAATTCCTAAAAGGAATCCGACAGCATTTCGAGAAGCTAGTATCAGTATTAGAAGTCAGGGTAGGAACTCGGTTTTTGGTTCGATTGCCATGGGCCAGACTACTATTCCAGGCAGACTGTTGAAGACGTTGGGCGGCAGGGATGTGAGTCCGACGCTGAGACGTGGAAGAGCCAACGGAACTTGAGTCTTTCTGAATGAACCATATCTAGGAAACGCTACTATCGATTACAGTGCAGGTACAGTACAGCTGTGCCAGTTCAGCACCTCATCCTCGAGGCAATGGTGCACAACACATTTCTAGTTTTTTGAGGAAGATAGATGAAAACGACGGTCATTTCAATGCGCAAACATAGCGCCCGAGAATTTTGTAGATGACGGGATTAGAATACATGATTCGGATGAAAACAATATGAACCCTAGTGTGGTACAGATAAATACAAAGAGCAAAGGAAATGCAGTGGTAATAAGAATGTAACATTTTGCGTCCTCATGCCTTCAATTTGCCAATGACAGCATCAGGTGCGTAACGTGGAATGACTTTAGGGTCATGGAGCATATTGAATTCTTCTGTGGCATCACGACCAGCGTAGAGAAGGATGGCCTTCTCGCCACCTGGGTGGTCTGGAAGAAACTGAGTCACATCGAGAATTTGCCCATCGATGACTACCCAGATATCGTTCTTGGATTTGTGTTTTTGAACTTCTTCCATTGTGAACTCGCCAGAAGTGGTTTTGCCGACGGGAGTGGCACCAGGGGCATCAGGAGTGGAAGCGGCAACGGGGGTTGAAGAGCCTGTAACGTGTCCAGCGATGGCACCAAGTCGGCCACCGGCTTTTTGTACGCTAGCAGTGGTGGCTCGAAGGAGATATGCGGCAGCAGTGTCGCCAGAAACACGCCCAAAGACAACACAACCAAGAAGCGAGGAACCACCGAGACGGTTGGCACCGTGGACACCACCAGCAACCTCGCCGGCGGCAAAGAGGCCAGGAATGGGCTTGCCGGATTTGTCGATGACGCGAGCCTCGGGGTCGATCTCGAGACCTCCCATGGTGTAGTGAAGAACGGGGGTCATCACAGCCACGTGGAAAAAGTCATCAAACTTCCACTCGCCTTGGAAAAACTAAAAAATCAAACACGACTTGAGTTAGGCAAAAAACGGGAAGACAAGATCATACACACCTTCTTACCGAAGGGGTCCTTCTGGGTGCGAACGGAAACGTTGTAGTCGTCGAAAGTCTTCCTCAAAACCCCGGAGGCAACACCAAACTCCTTGGCAAGAGCCTCACCACTGTCAAGACGTTTCATGAGACCACGACCGACATAATGCTTGCAGTGCCATTCAATTTCTTTGGAAGCCTTTCCATTGAGAACGAGTCGAATGGGGAATTTGCCATTTTCCCAAATCTTGCCCGTAACATAGTCGCGATGTTGTAGCTCGTCGACAAAACGCTTGCCAGTATTGTCGAGGAGGAGGCCACCAACACCTCGGAGAGCCTCAGCAGCCAAAAATTTGACTTTGGCATCGGCCTCCTTAGGGTCAACGAGACCAGTAGGATGAACCTGAACCTTTTCAAGATCAACAGCGCTTGCACCAATCTCTAGGGCAATCTTGTGACCATCACCAGTGGAATGCTCGCCATTGGTAGTAGGAAGGTTGAAGTATTCAGGGCGATACTTTTTGAGTAATGAATCTTCGGTGAAATCGGCGGCATAACCGCCCGTTGCAAGGATGACGGGACCGTATGCGGTCTCAGATTTGCCGTTTACTTCGTATTGGGCCCCAATAACAGCACCAGAGTCATCTTTGACAAGTTTTGTGACACGAGCCTTCTTGATAATCTTGATGCGCTCAGGGCTACTGACTGCAAGGTCTTCTAATCGCTCGAGTTGGGCGTAGGTTATGACCTAAAGCAATGGTAGGTCAGTTGTGAGAGCGCGGGGGCGAAGATTGATAGATGCAAAGCAGATACAAGATAGAATTTGATTGAGGAGATTGATAACATTGCAAACATACCATGCCAGGGAATTGAGCATCACCTCGATGTGTGCGGGGCTGGTTATGACCGCCGAGACGGGCAACTTTAGAGAGGTCTAGACCAAACTTGTTCTGGAGCCAGTGTACAGCATCAGCAGAACGGCCAGTAAGGACACGGATCAAATCATCGCGAGCTAGATCACGAGCCTGCATGAAGATGAGCGGTCAAATGGAATCCACATTGTAGCAAGAACCAGAAACTGACGGATTTCTTAGTATCCTCAAAGAAAATCTTAGCGGAATCAGGAATGCCAGCATCTTGCTGGGTCTGTGTACCAGCACCATTGATACCAGATGTGGCCTTCGTGGAATTCCCACCCATAAAGCTAAAATGATATGGGCATGAAAGAAGAGAACGCGATGATCTAGGCACTTACGGTTGTTTGTCAAGGACAAGGACATTAGCACCGCGCTCGAGAAGTGTGTGAGCAGCAGAGAGACCAGCAAGGCCACCTCCAACGACAATGACCTGAGCCATGATATACTGATGGAGGAAGAAGTAAACAGGAAAGACTGTCCTTATATCACGGGGTAGCCCAAGTCACTGCATGTGATTTTACTACCCCGCATGTGATCTTCGGGCCGAGAGAGGAGCAGTCTCAAAGGAGCTGCTAGTTTTGAGTCATGAAGCCTCGACGGACAAAGCCATCGACCTAGCCGTCGTAATGCCTCTGGATTATAGGACCAAATTGTATCGTTGTTTAGTTGACTGACTGGTCTCGCGCGTTATCAGCGATGAGGCGAGTGCTTATTCCACCAAATATAGCTCAGGGCTTATGAAATTCTGTCTGTCTATGAGCTAGGTGTCAATATTGCTATTGGTCAGATTGCCTCTTTCAAAACCCGACAACTTCGATCAACCACTTCTCCCATAGTCATTTCTAGTGTATCTAACAAAACAAGTCCCTTTACCTTGTCGGTGGGGGCACCATGTTCGACATCTCCATTCGTGAATACATTTTTATGTGCCTCTAGATACGCTGGGTATACAATTTGTTCCCAGTAGTCCGGTGGATCGCGCCATAAACTGCCCTCTGGATCAGGTTGGACTCCAGACACAGAGGTCACGGTAAAAAAGCGGCCATTATTGCGCAGGTCGGGATGGAGATGCAACGCAGGCGTGATGATGCAAGTGACATTCGGTGAGTATATCCAAACGTGATAGGAAAGCGATGAAAAAAGGAAATACGTCAGCGTCGACGTCGCAATTTGAATAGATCCATCTCACCCGCAGTGTGATAACCATGTCGCTTGTGCCTCCGTTGCTTCAAGATGTCGTGAGGTACCCGCAACATGATGCTAACATCAAGTTCTGCAATGACATCCTGTACATGATCCAATCACCTTTTTCAGCACTTCACTGGATGATAATGAACGAGATCTGACCATGTGCCAATAAAGTAAGAAACCATCTACTATTGCCCACACAATCTTTGTACCAGCTCCCTTAGCCTCGTGTTCTTGTTTGATTCTCTGAAAATCTGCAGCCCAGAAATCTTTGAACCCTTCAGTAATTGGAATGTCTTTCTGTTCGTTCAGATGGTCGTGGCTCCTATGGCCAAGAGGTATCTCTCCGGTTTCCTTGACACGACGTAAAAATGTAATGAATTTATCCCATGAAATTGCCCCAGTTGGTGAATCCCAGTCCTGTACCCGGTGCACAGGATGTGTTGGCACCAGTCCTTGAGGCTAGTGCCAATAATCACATGTGAGAGTTCAGTCCTCAGTGAATCATGCGCGACATACGGGTGCGAAATCCTGGAGGCATACAGACCATTCAGGCTTCATACTTCTGGAAAGCTCAAATCTTACATCCTGATGTATAATCATACTGTCGGGAAGAATGCGTTTGAGATGTTTAGCGAGTGTCGTCTTTCCCGAACAAGTAGCGCCCCTGAACAATCATGAGCAGATCAAGCCAAAAACTTCAGGACGCACCCAATACCCACAAGTATAACTTTAACCTGTCGTTGAGCACCACCCGTCGTCATCATATAACTCAGTGAACAGCCTTGAGTTTGAGTGTAGGCTGACAGTGATGACCTCTATATAGGATGAACAAACGAACAAGTGCGGATGGCTGCTCGACTTTGCATTACTCAATTGCATAGTTGCAAATGATCACATGTCAAGACTTTGACTTTTTCTCCAAATAAAAGACGTTGCTCTTATCTTATCATCGTTTTTTCTAGAGCATGTATAGACTCGCAAGGCCTTGCTTTCCTCTCGCTTTCCTCTCGTGTGATTTGTGTGATTTATTATGAAAATGCACACACGTGATCAGACGTCATAAGCGTCATAAGCACAGAAGCAGAATATAAGATTCGGAGGGCTCCAGATCCCCCCATTGTAATCCCAGAATGTTACGTTGCAAAGCATTCCGTCTCGCTTCGGTGCAAATCCCTGCAGTATCTCATGCGGCACGTTTCTCACGGGTAAGTAACTCAGAATCTGCCGAATCACACAGTTTTATTCCAAAAATAGGTTTCAGCCCGCCGATATACAACAGAAGCAGAGACCAAAAAACCTCATGATCATACATTGCTCTATACTGCACTCGGTCTCGCTACTATTGGCGGTGCTTATCTTTATTTCAGTAAAAATACTAGTGACGAGGAGAAGCTGAAGAAGAAAGCACATGCTAATGAAGAGGATATGAAGCGCAAGGCTCATGAAAGCGCTGCTGCAGTGAAATCAAGAGCAGAAAATACAGTGGAAGGAGGCAAGAAAAAGTACGAGGATGCTAAGGTTGGTTAGGTTAGCCCAGAAAAAATTCTCATCGCTAAATTCTCGAAGGATGCCGCACGGAGACAATTCAACGAGACCCATTCCGACCTCAATCAAAAAGCGGAAGAAGCAAAAGCTAGGGGCCGCGGCACTATAAACGACGCGAGGGAACGTTCTACTTCCATTGCGCATGACGTCGAAGCCAAGTACGATTCCGCGAAACGATCAACGGGACAGCTATATGATGAGGTTCGTGATGCAACGGAGCGAAAAGCCAGAGACATCAGAGGCGATCTTGAGAAAACGGGAGAGGATGCCAAAGATAGCTGGTTCAGTCTCAAGATCTGGGGGAAATCTAAAGCCAAGGAAAGTGAAGACAAATTGAAACACAGAGAAACGGAAATCAAAGAGCTGAGGAAATAGCTGAAGGAGCCGAGGAGGTGAGCACAAGAGCAGAAAGACATATGTAACTCCATCAATAAAAATCCGTTCGGTCAGCGAGAGAATAATTGTCAGTTCAGACTCCATCATTTTTGGAAAAACCATATGTGAATAATATCCTCTGTTAATTAAATGCATTTATTAGTAATATTGCATATAGCAGGGGCCCACAGGTCTGTATGATTACATCAGGACCATTCCTTGTTACCATCACCATCCTCTGGGGTCATACTCTACCTAAAACCTCTCACTAATATTATTATAACATCACCCATCCATCTTATTTCTCATTGTCCTTTGGGGCAGTACATTTGTGCATTTATTTATGCACTGGGGACATGACTACCACAG
>Ga0153948_1000749_pt1 | contig 17673 bp, 11 predicted proteins | sample TSNJ032MetaG_FD_104696 | JGI IMG/M metagenome (GOLD analysis project Ga0153948, IMG submission 104696) | Attine ant fungus gardens microbial communities from New Jersey, USA - TSNJ032 MetaG | ecosystem: Host-associated > Fungi > Mycelium > Unclassified | place: USA: New Jersey, Wharton State...
CTTCTTCTGCGCAATGCCACATCATTTCCCTTTCGACAAAGCTCGCTATACATATCCATCGCTATCGTTCACTGTATATCCATTGCACACCGTGATTCCCTTGACCTAGATAGACTATGAATCCCTCAACGTTTAGAACACGCATTCTTACAGTGGCCGTGTTTTTATCCAATGAGATTCTCTTGTTATCACTATTTACTATAAAATTTCTTTCTTGAGCACTTTGAGACATCCTACATGTAAGAAAAACCCTTATTTGAGACTTTCCAATGAAACTTAATCCAGACGGAAGAAGCATGACAGATATAATCCTATCAGGATATATAGGGTGGGTGAATGTCAGGGGACCGCCGACTCCACAAAAATTATTAAGAATTATTGTACAGTACAATCCTGACGAAAATTAGTAAAGTATTATTTTTGAGTGCAGCATGGGGTAAAATTTTCAAAAAAAAATTTGAAGAAACCCTTGCCGTCATAGATCGTGATTTTACGTGATGTCAACAATATCAAACTCTCAGAGGACTCTCAGAAGATGGTGACGATCCAGCAGGAGATTGAATAACACATAGACTATGACCAAAATATGACACCGAGATACGGGCAAGGTCCCGGTATATATTCATTAATGGGAATCGCAGTGAGCAAAAATATGCTCTTTTGATGGAAACACAGATATCTAAAATACATTAATCCAAATTCAAACGTCACCCTCCTAACGGAAGAAAAAGACAATAGTGAGTGCAAATAATGACGTTTTTGTTCACGTTTCGCTAGAAGGGCTAACTTCTCGATTTAATGCTTGTTCACGGTGCTTCCTGAGGAGACGGTCTAGAGCCTCCTTCTGACCGACGGCAAGTTCACCGGACTGAATACCAGAGTGGTAGACGCGGAGGAGAGAGTCAACATCGTCCATTGACTGTGTTCGCACGTCGGCAAGCTCCTTAATCTTGGCGGTAGCGTCCTTAATCTACGGAAACCAAAGCGTGAGCAAGCATCCCTGAGCCAACTAAGTGGAACCAACGCTTACCTCCTCGTCTGTCAATTGTAGCCCGAGTTGTTCAACACGAGACTTGACGGCGTTCCATCCAGTCAACCGATGACTACAAGACAGAGAATCAGATATTCTGAATGAAAAACGAGTATCGGAGCACAAACCCAATAGACACGTAACGCGTGAGGCCGAAGTCCTCAGGCTTGAGGATCTCATAAGTACTGGGGTTATTTAGGATGGCTTTGGCATGAATGCCAGCTTTATGGGTGAATGCACAATAACCACTGAGAAGCGAAAAAATGTGTCAGCTTTTGAGTTGAAAAATGTATAGTAAAACATGAAGTCAGATGAGATGAGATACATACGTAACCGGGTTCATGAAAGGAACATTGACCTCGACGGCTTCAGCAACGAGATTCTCTATCTCTCGTAGCATATGCAGGTTATACTTAGACTTGACGTATTCGGGGTTTGCTGCATAAAGACAAGCAACGAGACCACCGAGGGGAGTTATACCTACACGTTCACCGATACCAAGAATGGCTACAAATCCATGAGGAAACGGGCTAACAACTTGGCGACACTTGACATACAGGTATCGATGTGAGTAGCACCAGCCTCGAGTGCACAATAAGCGTTCGCGATGGCTGCATAAGATTAGGAGATACGCAGGTTAAATGCCAAGATTAACGTACCCATCCCGGTGTCATTATGAAGATGAATTTCGATGTCACACCCAACAACGCCTCTCAGTGTCCTGACAAGATCATAGACCTGTCGAGGATTGGCACAACCAACTGTGTCGGCAATACCAACACGGTTCACACCAATCTTATCAACGGTTTGATAAATAGACAACAAATCAACAAGGTCAGAACGGAACGAATCCTCCGACGAGAAGCGAACTTCGATTCCCTTGGACTTGACAAACTCGATGACCTCAATAGCCGTCTTAGTAATGTACGTCATGTCCTTGCCATGTGAGAATTCACGGAGGAATGATGATGTACCAATCACAACGTCAACACCATCAACACCTATAAACAGAATCAACTGGAAAAATAGATCTCCGGAAAATTTTGTGCGTACCAGTTTCGACGGCAATACGAGCATCGTCCATATGACAACGAATATGTGTCAAAATCTTGGCCTTCAAACCAAGCTTACAGATCGCCTCACAATCTAGTCTTGACTGCTCAGAGGCAGCAGGAGACGTTAATTCTATATATTCAACACCAAATGCATCAAGCGCCTTGGCAATAGCAATCTTGGTCTTGGTATCAAAAAAAGCATTGGCAAACTGTTCTCCCTCTTATATCAAAAAATACAGTGGTAACAATGAGCTTAACGATAAAGCATCTCTAGAATAAATCATACCTCGTAGAGTGGATTCTATAATGTTGAAATTACAGATGTTGGAAAGGAAATCAGAGGCTCGAGGTGCATATGGGTTTTGACGTTGCTGCTCAAGATGAGCACGGTTGACAGAGGAAGTACCACGCTTCTGGATGCCATTAGGCTTGATGTCAACTGCAATCAAGTTTTCGGAGTCAGTGTTGAGGGCATCGCCGTTCTGATGAGGGCACATTTTTGAGGAGAGAAGAGATAAGTAAGAAGAAAAGATTAAGATTAAGATTTACAATAATTTGTGCTAATGAGTCACTTAAATCACATCACGTGTGAGTCGGCCGAATACATTGATTGAGTATCACGTGACTTATCTAACCAAGATGGCGGCACAGCCATAGAAACTCAACAACCTACTACGATTTGCCAACGCCAGAGCCAGATTTTCTATCTTCTAAAACCTCCTCGCTTTTTTACCCTATGTGCTACTGTTGAAAACTCAAGCATTTAAAGCCAGTATGGCAGCATACCGCTTGCTAGCATGTCTTATGTTGGGGTGACGACTCGTCACGTCGATATTACTGATCCTGTGTTACTTCACCCCTCATACAACCGACGAAAACTGCTTTGGTCCTCCTGAAGAGCTGAACTAATCCTTTGCTCAAAATCTCCAAGTTCGCTGCTATCATCAAGGAACGGGTGCCCAGTGCGATCGTCATCGTGGACAATGATAAGTCCATATCTACAAAGGCCGATGCTACGAAATATCTGAGCGGATATCATGACATCATGGCTGGGGTCGTAACTTGCATATTGCGAAGGTGATTTTGTTACGTCGGAATGTGAGCGCGATGTTGTCAAAACTAGCAAATTGCATTCACAATCAATGCAGTCGGAAATGGACTCTCGCCTATCGATTATTTCTTACTCCTCCGTGGCATTAAGACGCTTGCACTTTACATGGATCGCCAACAAACTACTTGAGCTCTCGTCGCCAAATATCTACACTCCCTCAGGTTTTATGTCAATTATCCTGGTCTTGATGGACACTCTGGAAGAGAAATTCACGCACGGATTGCAGACGGAAATGGTGCAGTGTTGAGCTTTAAAACTGGGAACAAATCACTCAGCGAAAATATTGTTGCCGGTACACGCCTTTGGGGAATCAGCGTCAGTTTTGGCTGCGTCAACGGCCTAACCGGTATGCCTCGCGTCATGTCGTGAGTGGCCTACTGCACTCAGGTTCATAAAACCTTGTCATTGATGATAACGTAGTAGTCAACTCGAGCGCTTTGTTGACAATTGGAAAGGGATCAATAAAAAACGTAGGAGATATCAGATAGAAAAAAATGGAACCTCGCGTGCCGCACCTCACCAACAGATCGGAAGGCACGTCAATTTGCATAAATAAATGGTAATGGCGCTGCTATATCAAGTTCTGAGTCCATACAGCGTGTTACTTGAGCTGCAGAAACGTTGTTTAGCCGACGGAGATGGCTGTTACCTCTCCCTTGACTCAGCCTCCGCCTTCGTGACGTCCCTCAGTACGCAGTGACTGCCTCATCTTTGTTTGGTTCTTCACTGTCTCCCTGGCTCCTTGAGAGATATGCGGAAGTAACCTAGTTCTCGCACCTGAGCTGAATGTCGAACGCCGCACCCATCTCTTATGGACTCAAGAGCATATTCAATCCTCCTCAGGCTCCTTCACTCCACGCATAAGTCGGTAATGCAAACTATAGAATCGTGTTTGTACCAATTTTCATCAGTTGAATGGGTTGGCTTCATTGCTGGTTATACAAAATTATTTCTTCATCCCGAAGGCCAAGGGTTCAGCGTGCCCTGTGTCGGGAAGCACTCGGTTATGATTTTGTCAAGTATCTGGAGTTGAGGTGAAGGGAACCAGCAAGCAAGATTTGCCAGCGCTACTCTGCATTCCACCCTCTGCTTGCAGTTGAACCATGCAACTGACATTATCTGACCTCTTTTTCTTTGCACTTTGATATGGTTGGACTGTTGTGATCAAGTGTATATTCCCTGGGATTCCTCACCTGCGTACTCACCCAATGGAAAACTCTTCGCATGTTGGTCTGACGAATGTCCGAGTCTGGGACACATGAACTGGCCAACTCGTTTCTAAGTTTCCAAAGTCCCAGGTGTATGAAATTGCCCTCTCACCTGCTCTGATTGACCATTCCCTTGCCGACAGACTCATTGCTCTTAGATGTACACATGAGAACGCAATACGCCTCTTTGATGCCTGTGACGGTCATCTGTACGGTCAAATTTTGGGTCAAGAAAATACACATATGGTATCTACACGAGATGGAACAGCGTTGGCATACTATTTCGACAACATCGGTCTGAGAACATGTGAAATAGTAGACCTCTCAACTGAGTATCAATATTCCACTCATGAGTATGAGCTCATGCTGCAAGGCATGAGGGATGGATGGATGATGGGTCAAGACGATGAGCCACTGTTTTGGGTTTCAGTTGAGCACAGGAAAGATGTGTGTGTACCACCGTGCAGAGTGGTGTTTGAGGCGCCCCTAGTCACAACAATCCTGGACTTCTCTAATTCAAGATTCGGCAGAAGATGGACGGAATGCATTGACAAAGAGTGGTTGAGGGAACTCGAGAAAAAGGAGAAGGAGGAAGGAAACCTGTTGGAGTAAGAAACCAAGGTGTCCTCAGTCGAAATACTTTAGGTGTTTAAATGAATAGGCAAATTGGATCGAAGTACGACTTCCGCAGAGCTCGCTGCTCTACCCAAGTTTTTGATGTCTCAAGATGTGTTAACTTCCACTATGAATAGGATATTGACGACCTACCCTGAGATGCTATCACTCCACTCAGTGCTGGCAAACACCCAGCAAATCTTGATCAACGACTCACACTCACAGCTGCCTTGCTCCAGGATCCTTTGAGTCAAATCTCTGATCTACAAAAATATGCATGTTATGCCAGTTTGGCATTCCTTTACCTGTACATGAGCCTCAGTAAGAGCGAGGAACGGTGAGTTCATCTAGTATTTGTATCTCTTTGATACCACGGGGCTAAGATAATGGAATCTCTCCCTTTCCTTGACTATATTCTTCCGCTTCTCCCTACTCATTCTGCCGTGCATGGACCGGCTGACCGAAAAAAATAGTCTTGCATTCAATTTCAGTGCACGCGCAACCCTTCCCGTAGGCGCAGGCCTAGGCTCCTCTGCGTCGTTCTCTGTTTGTGCGGCTACCGCAGTCCTCCTCCTCCTCAGACATATCAACATTCCGAAACCCCCAGCATCGTCAGATCCCTCTACTGGCTATATTCACGTCTCTCACCAAGGTCGGCGCGCTCTTCCTTAAGCACTTGCTCAAGACGTCAATCATTGGACATCTATGTCGGAGAAGACATTGCACGGAAACCCGAGTGGCGTTGATGATAGCATCGCTGTATTCGGTGGTGCATCAGCGTGCACTCGGTCTGGATTTGCGAAAAAGAGCGGAATGGAGGCCAGTGCAGGAGCTTGACATGATGATCTTCGCGCAGATTCAAGTCACTCAAGTTCTTACTCACGAACTCCAAAGTGCCCCGAGGCTCCCAAAAGCTAATGGCCAGAAGAAAGCTAAGGTGGGTCACCGCTATTCATGCGTCCCGGTGATAATGCTTGTTGCGTTACAGGAACCTAGACTCGTAAATGACATCTTTATCCAGGTTATCTCCGGCAAGGAGAGCACTAAGTGATCCAAAATTGTCTTACAAATCACTGCCTCGGGAACTGTCGTTACGTCGTCTTTCTACTGCACATCATGACGAAGCAGCTCACTCCTCGGCACAGCCATGTGTGTAAAGTCTTCCAGGCACTTATTAACGAAAAATCACTGTTAGTAAAATTTACCTATTCTCTTATCGGCTTACCTTAAGTAAGCGCTCTCCATTCCGTTCGCTCCACCTCCCGGAAACTATTCTAGCTCATGTATATAAGGCGCACCATCCGAGAATGCAGATAGTATCGCTTCTTCCTCTTACTATCATAAGACAGTGTATCTACAGGCTATTTAGGTGAGTAGCATGGTGTGATTCACCACTGCACTACGCTCTGTTGGCACCTTTCTACAATCACGGCCACTCCATGTTAAAAGATTACATCTGCAATGTTTGTCTAGTCATGTGAAAGTAATATTTCCGTAATACCAACTTAAATACTGATACTGACCTAGTGAAAGGTTGGAGAGTTCTAGCGTGACCAAGCATTCCCATCACTTATCTCACACAAGCAATCTTTCATCCCTTCTTGAGAGAATTCAATGGAAAATTATGGTGTAAATGACAAAAGTTGGCATGAATCAATTGACAAAACACATTCAGTCTCTGATTGTTCATAAAATGCCACCATTGATATAACCTGAAGGCCCCAATGCCTACTCAATCAAGCTGGAGTTCCGAATCAGGGCTTCAGCCTTCTCCGAGCGCGGCGTGATTCTACATGCAAAGGGAACAGGGTATCTACGGCAACTATGAGCCGGCACATAATTGAAGGAGAGGCAAAACTTACGAAACCAGTCCATCCATCATTTCAGGCTTGATCTCAAGTTCTTCCCCATCATCACCCAAACCAGGTCGGATATCGTAGACGGTCAATAAATGACATATAAGAATAAACAGGAAGTTCTCAGAAAAGAACCTCCCGGGGCAAATCCTCCTTCCATACCCAAACGTCGCAACCATAGGATCCCATACTGTAGGGTCAATCTTCCCATTTTTCATGAATCGATCAGGGTTATACAAAAGTGGGTCTTTGTAGGTCTTTGTATCATGCAGGATTGACCTAAAAGATGCTTGAGTCGATGACCTTACGGAGCGGAGGGAAAGGATGGACGAACCAAGAGTTTCCGATGACGATAGTCCCTTTGGGGATGCAATACCCATTGTATTCATCTGCCTCTGTTGCCATATGAGGTGCAGCTGGATCAGGTTGAAGCTGTCAAGGTTGGAATGGTTCCGCAATTCATTTATGCATACCCAATGGAGCGACAGGTTGCCATCTCAGCGACTCTTTAATCATGGCATTTATATGTGGGAGGTTCGGCCTATCGCTGAAGTCGGGAAGCCGGCTGCCAAGAACCCTGTCAAGCTCTTCCTGCGCCTTTTTCTGAACCTGAGGATAGAGTACCAGTGCCATGAAAAACGACTGGATTGTTGAAACCGCCTAGTTTAACCATATATATTGGAGGTCGGCGATTCAAAACTGCTCTGACTCACTGTATCTGCCCCGCCTATACCAAGATTCGTAAGTTTGGCTTGATAAAATCTAGTTATAGCTCACCAGCAAAAGCAGCTGCACATGTATTGCGAGCCAGTCTCTCCTCGCTTGTGAAATTAGGTGAAGTTTCATCCTGTAGCTTCTCGATGAAACTGGCTGCGATAGAAGGTTGAGCTGTACCCTCTTTCTGTTTCAGATATTAAGAGTTCTGTGTTATCCATCGGGGAAAAAACATCATACCAATTGCTCCTTGACCCTGTTCCAAGGTATATGGACAAGACTTTCTCCAACCTTGCGCCAATATTTGGCCTTTCTTTTCCATCCGGCACCGGGGAACCATGCAGGGATGAATTTCATCCAAGGGAATAAATCAACGAGGAATGCGCCTGGTTTCCCTGCTTCTGAAACAGCTGCAACCACAATTTCAGTTGTCTCAATCAGATTGAAGCTATCGCCTTCTAGTATGTCCAATCCGTAAGTCAGTTTGAGTGCAGTCGAAGAGAATGTGCTGGTATATGTAAAGATAAATCAAATCTGGACATCTCAGTGGTGTACGCTTACTGTCGGATGTGGAGCACAAAATCATCTGGAGACTTGAGCTGAATAATAATTGTGGACGATGTTTGGATGGAAATGTTCATGGAGCGAACGTCGGTGATCCCTCCACTCCAACCCGTATCGAAGGAAGGCCGTTTCCCACGTGTAATCCATCCTGGTCCCTGGTGAACACAACTAACTATTGATACAGAGAGGTAACCGACACTTCATTCAACATGGGGAGACGCGGGCGGTCAGAGTAATTTGATGAACGTTTTTCGAATATATCATAGGCCCTTTCTGCACTCCCGAGAAGAAGAAATGGCTGCCCAAGTAGCTTAAAAAATACCATGTCTCCTGCAGATTCCATATGATAAATGTATAAATATTCACTTCAGACAGAATATACCATATATCTTGAACCATTTATCAAATACTTCCCAAGGCTTGTAGGTAGGCATGTCAAGAAGATTTCCAATGACTGGGTAACCTCTGGGACCAGGTGGTAAAGGTAGTCTACTTGGGGAGCTTGCATGTTTCCGGAGCAACAAAGAGAGCCACCAGCCTGTCATAAGGCCAACGCTCCATAGAGCAATCGCAGAATAAGAGAGAGTCATGTCGTGGCTTCGTATTTTCTTGGCCTTATATCTTGCAAGCCCAATTTAGTGTTCACTATATACTACTTTCAGGTGATCAGAGTCATTTCGGGAAAAGAAGTGATCAGGCGACCGACGTCAGATACAGTATGACATGTATTGAGCAGGCCAAAGATTCCTTATTTAGGATCTCTTCCTCAAACACGAATGGGTACTTCTTCACACATCATGGGCGACATGTGCTGTTGCAGATGAAGACACTATCAACGAGGAGATTTTACTCTCAGGAGTGGTCGAATCAAGCGGACGATAATCCGAGAAGATTGATATCTGTGGTCGTGATCGTATTCGAGTTCCGAAGCTACAAAGCAGGTTAGTGTTAAGATGGGGTAATAAGAAGCTGAAGCTCTGGGGATCCGAATATGATACTAGAGTTAGGCTGGTCGTGATCAAACTTATGCTGAGCTGTCTTAATTATTTATAGTTTCCTATGAGTGCTTTCATTATCAAGCATGACATGGCAAACAAAGGTACTGTGATGGACTGACGCAATAGACATGTCCAAGCTCATCATTCTATTGACTCTTCCATTCCATTGACGCCACCATTCTTCCGTTGCCTTCAATTGTCTCCACTCTGCCGACACCACCATTCTAGTCGACTCGTCATTGATATAATGCCACCTGTCACCCGGGCCATATGTTAACACCGAGGAATGTAGAGCAGACTTCTATAGAGACCAGTTTCACTATTCTCCCTCAGTCATCTACTCGATTCTGAGACGTCTGAGGTGAGACAACGCTTTCTTGTATCATAATCTTTGCTTACTGTAAATTGTAGATATTAACTGAATAAAAAAAGGTTTGGAATCAACTGACGCAGTGAGTGCCTAGAGGCAATCTCGTGCCTTGCCGACAGTGAATTGATTTCATGTTCCCAGGCTTAATTTCTCAACCTCATAGCAAACCAGAGTGGAGCACAGAGTTGTAAACACCAGAAAAAACCTCATTCACTTAACGGTAAGTGTTGAAAGACACTTGATAAATTCCTACGTTATTGAATAATGGGACTGATTGTTGTTTACAAAATTATTTTATGTGTGACTCTTGAGCTATACTCCATCATAATTCAAATCAAGTCTTCTTCATACCCCTTCTTGGACAGTCGACAGCCCCTTCTTTCCGTTAATTTTGAACTCGGATATCAATCTTTCACCCATAAAACCTTTCTCAAAGAAAGCACTTAGCCCGGCTCTTCTCCGGGCTGCTATGAGCTATCCCGCAGTCAATTCAATGAACTCGTGTTTCTTTCGGCCTTCCAAAGAAAGCTTCCTGGCTCTGCGGCATAGTTACCGACCTCCAGATCTCATGAAGTTGATAATTGTCTTCGTTCTTTATGGATGTGGGAAATTATTACATTTTGGATGAGTGGAGATGCGAAGCATTTTTCACTTTGTAAACATCAAGAAGTCAAAATGATAGGGAATTTTGCTGCTTGGAGACACCAGGTGAGTCTCTCACGTTAGTGAGCCATGCTGCTGCTGACTTTTGAGCGAAGGCTGATCAACTAAGAATGCCGTATAGATATTTCTCGGCTGATGTTATGGACAATGGGCTAAACATGGTTCGTTTTAGAAGACCTATCTACTGTGCAGTACCAGGTATATATACTAGCAAGGACAAGAATCTGAGACGGGAGTGTCTCAGTTGAAGGGATATATACGGAAGGTTTCATTTTAATGGATCCAGATGTTCGGGTGCGTTAGTTCGTTCTTTACTGCAATCTTTGAGATACCGTTCCGGTACAGTTGCACGTATGGCTTCTTCTATCTCTTATTGGTCATATGTCCTTATTTTTTTGATTCAGTATTTCTATTCCGCAACAAGCAAGCTAGTTCCCAGACAGAGGTCTCAAACAGGGCCCTGCATCAGGGATGTAACTATGGAAGTCGAAGGAGTAAGGTGATGCGCCCTTGGTTGATATATAGTAATCAAGTAACAAGATAAGTTAGGATGCTGACACCTGTCAAGCAGCTCAACTCAGCCTGATAGACACAGAACCAAGCCGTGTAATCAATTGTTGACATAAAAAAAAAGATACAGAACTGAGTATTATTAGATCTACATCAGTACAGATAATGTCCAAATGAAAAGAGAAATTCACTGATCAGTGATGATCAGCAATAATGATGTGAGAGGAAGTCAGAAACAAAATAGGGTAGAAACACCATAAAAATTGATTCTCAACAGTTAGTACTTTGTAGAATAGCTAAAGAGCTTGTACCCGGTTTGTAGTACTTATTTCTCCAAACAGTGAGCTGTAGCATATTGTAATATGCAGAGCAATGGCCCCCAGCAGTCATGAATACCCATGTTTTGATGAGAGAGAAATGTTCACATGGTGTACTTCTTTGTTTCCTTCTTCTGTTTCTCGCCTATGAAGCTGCTGCCTTTCTGTCGATGTCGCTTGTTTGGTTTGGTTTCATACTGTACGAAAAATGGTGTAAATCAGTCATTTGACGACAGCAATCCTCATAGGCTCAGCCTCAATACCCGGTGTACCGGATAGAATTGGATTTCGTTTCTTCATACTCTTTTCATGTCTAGAGATCATTCTATCTGACTTGGCTCATGCTGCCTCCCTCCTCAGTCAAGTGAGAGAGTATTTACAACACCTCGTTTCCGGTCATCTCACGACCTTGCAGATTGAATATACCTCCTTCAAACAACGAATTCTGGTCGCATATGCGGGCTATGATGCGGGTCCAAATTCAATCTCACATCAGGCTGCGAATGATGGCTTGGACCACAGTTGCATCATTTCCTCAAGCCACTCCCCAAAATTTACTCCCAAGACCAAATCATCAAAGGCTTCCTTGTTTTTTTGGAAATTGAGAATTTGATGAAGATTCCATCTGGGTGCACGCAAAAGGCACTTGCCTCCTCTTCAACATTGCTCAATTCTTTCATAGTGGAACAAATGTGCCTAATGTACCAGCGTTGTGATCGATTTAAATCCTGTCTCTTCTGTTTACCACCAACACATCTTCAGGGAATCACTCCTTAATTATCTGCAGAAACATTCAAGTCTTTCATAATGATGCTGCAGATCGTTTTTCCTGGTTTTTGGCCAAGTTGACCTCAAGCTTAGATGGACAGCTATCTGTAAATGACACAAAACTAGGAGCTGAAGAGGTAGAAGGGGTTAGTTTACAAGGCCCAGTGCCGGAAACGTATCGACAGAAGGCATGTAACCAAAGTTTCAATGTTTCATTAGTCGAAGGGACATGATATAATGCGTGAGCTTCTGGCTTTAAAGTTCCCTCCAGACAATGGCTGACTCGAGCTCCAGAACTGCTTCTTCGTTGTCCCTCCATATACTAGCACTGATCTAGTTTTCTGGGGGATTGCGCAATGGTGATATTATGATCCGAATCCCGTCCTGCCGAGTAATTCTTAACGGATTAACGGAACCGACAATGTACATGAGAAATAAGATGCATCACACCCAGCATTAATCTACTATGCTCAAATGGGCCATATGCAATGCGCGGGAGTTGCAGGTATGCCAGAGCAGATTTTTATGCGCGATCGCACAAGCAGTCACATATGTGCACAATATATATATATAAAAGTGTATCGTCAAGCTTCAGTCCTCAGTCTGGCAATATTTCTGGCAACTGAGTTTGAAAAATTGCTCATTTTTAATGGATTTGGGCAGCTTCGCAGCTGGTTTGGGATTTTCAAGAACCCCATTTTAAAGTGATCTACATGGCGAAAAGAAATTAAATACAAGGGGTAGGCGCCTGATATAGATTAGCGTCATCCAACTCCAAATATAACTATTTGATATCTGGTTCAACATGTAAACATGTACTTCTGATCTCTTCTCTAACCAGAACTACAGTGTAAGACACATGACTGGCAACCATCTTCTTTGAATGTAAATAGTTTTGCTCACACAACAGTACACTAAAATATGAGTTGACAAGGCTTGAGTACATGTATTAAGTATTCTAAATCCATAGTATTGGGCATATTGAACAAGTTGTCAAATTTACAGAGATTAATCTTGAAAAAAAGTGTATTACCAGTCAAATACAACTAATTGGCAACTGTGACATGTGTGTGACATGTGTGTCTCCTTGCCTGGTTTGTCACTGTCATCATCACCTCCTTCCTGCTCCTTCTCAAATGCAAACTCTGCCTCCACCTTACATCAAAGGGGTCTTGTAGGCTTTTTTGGCCACTCTTTTTTATGGATATCACGAGTCTCCAATATTTTATACTCTGTCTGCCATCTTTCAACTGCTTCTTTATGATCTCTCTTTACCTCCTCCCATTGAGCTTCTATTGCAGCCTTGACATCCTTCTTTAGTGTAGTAACTTAGCCTGAGACAACTTAATCACTCTCCAAGTCTGAGTTGACAAGGAGAACTCAATAGAGCTCCTATTTGATTCTGTACACTACTTATACAACTACTACATGGTCTGTATACTACTTTCCCACACTTATCATGTGACATGACCTTGTGACATCCTGATATGTGACTGTGATATGCAACATTGTCATGTGATACTTTTCTGCACTTCTTCCTTGTGTAGTAAGTTCAAATAAGAAAAGTAAAATAAAGTAAAATAAAGTAAAATAAAATAATAACCCAGCCATTTTGCCAAGTCATGACATTTAGGGCTTGTAACTGGTTGTTTCTCTCTTTTTGAGCCTGTTGCTGCTCTCTGTGCTCTTTCTGTTACTTTATTGCTGTCTCAAACTTATTAGAAGTCAGTATAATTTCTTTTCTATTAAATAAGGTAGAACAATTATTCTTTTTCCTGTTCTCTTTCAATTAAAGTGACTTATTTAACTTCTCTAGGGTCATATGCTAAAGAACCAGCTAGGCATTTGCTTCTTCTGTCATTATTTGTATAGCAACAACAATATCATAAGTACAACATAGACTTTCTTATAAGTCCTAACAATGAGTTTTCCAGTCATGCTTACTAATACATTTTGCTGCTTTATCAAAACAGAGATTCCAATCTGGTTGAAGAAGAGTAGAGAGATTATCAATAATAAAGACTAAAATAAGCTAATTTGCATTTGCTGAGGTAAGCTTGGCTTTTGAGAGTAGAAGAGATCTAGTTAAGATTGATGTTAAGGTACAGACTTAGAACTAAAGCTCTGACCCCAACCAATGACAATTGAAAGGGAAAAACTCAATAAAGTCCTCTATTGGGTTTCTACTAGTACTTATACAAATATTCTATAGTCTATGTACCTGCTTTCTATGGTCACAAGAATATGACTAATAACTATATAGTTCTTACATAATACTATCTCATGCTATTTATATCTTCCCTGTTTTATATTTCTGGAGATTTTCTATCAAGTTAATAAATACATAGGAGATATTTTTCTTCTTTGGAGCCAACTCATAACAGTTAATATTATTGTAGAATACATCAATTGAACTTGTTTTGAGGATGTATACAAGCTAGAATCAATATCAGGGTCTGAAATACAATAGTAGCCATATATTGGAATTGTAGAACCCTCTTCTAGTAAAGTACGTATACTTTCCTCAATGTCAAATAATGTTACTGAATGGATTCTGTGAGCAGCAATAATAGTACATACAGGACTTGGCTATGGGAGAGAAAAGAATCCTTGGATAGAATGAGAGATACTCAGTATTATTTGCTATAGAGTAATGATATCACAGTTAAAGAGATAGATTCCTGTTGAGGAGAAGACTGTAAGAATAGTATTGCAATCAAAAACACAAAGATATGCTTGACCAAAGACTCCAGTAAAGTCTTCCTTTGTTATAGATCATTGATTCTTTTCTTTAAAATTACTGATCTCTTCTTTCCAGACCATTTTCATTTTTCCAAAGCATGCTATATCAAGGCCTTGAGGAGCATGAATACAATGAGAAGGATAGGCCAGCAGAATGATGCTATGAGTATATACAAACTGAATGACCTCTATAGTATAGTATGAACTATGTCCATTAAGAAAAAGAACATAAGACTAATTATCAGCTTTCTCCTCAGTACATTTATTAAACACTTTCTCAATCCATTCTTGTGTATATTTACCATTAGTCTATCTATTTGGAGAATAAGAGATACTAAAAATACAGATAAGTAGTTGTATAATATTCTTATATTATAAAGGTAACATATGCAGTATTTAAAATATTATTATCACTCTATTTAGTCATAAAATTATGATCCTTAAAGATAATCAGAGAAGATAAGGAAGATCCATCTATGTTATGAGATAGTTTTTAGAAAAGAAACTATTTTCCATGCATTCCTTAACTTAGTGGATAATATTCAGAAGTACAATACAAGAGGGATATAAATAGTATGGGAAGGCTTATGTAAAATATGTACAGTTATTAATAAGGATCATGTGATTGTGGAAGATAGATACACAGACCAACAGATATTTGTATAAGTAGTTGTACAATTCAATAGAGAACTATTGAGTTCTTCCTAAACAATTATCTTAGTTAAGCTCTAAGCCTTCATAACTTTGTACTAACATAAGAACTCAATACCTATTGTTGACCCTGTATCTTATAGCCTCAATACTCTCTATTCCACTTATTTTCTATTTCACTTACTTTCTCATTGTCCTTGCTAATGAGTACAGTGCTCACAAGCATCTTGGATAGTAGGCCCTAGCTACAAAGGGGACTTCACTGTCAGTTAGGGACAGTAGGTAGAAGGCCTGAACAAAACTTGTATTCCTATCTAAGACCTCACCTCTATATCGAGTAGGCTTGTATTTAGTCTTTTACTATCAGTTCTATGCTACTAGTTTATTGTAATTAGTCTATGCAAGGAAATAACAGTAATCTCTTAAAGGCCTATCTAGCTTAGAGATTCCCTTTTTAGGGATAATATTGTTTTATTCTTCTAGTCAATAGCTAGTCATAAGTTTAGATGAAAAAGACTGCTTTTCCTTATACAAAGAATCACTATCATCATTATTATCACTACTATCATCACCACCATATATGTCTCAACAACAACAACAACAACCTGTAGGACAACCTGTTGCTCCTATACCATCACCTCTTACTAGGGAGGAGTAACTTCTTATCTTAACTGCCAGCCTACAGCAGCAGATAGCCACCCTATTACAATAAAGTGGAGGAGCAAGAGTAAAGGTGGCAAAACCTTCTTTATTTAGTAGAAAGATGAAGGAAGTAGGAGTGTTTGTCAATGTGGCTTGTTTGTATCTAAGGATGAAGATGAAGGAGAAGTCAGAATCAACAAAGATGGCCTGGGTGCTATCTTATGTGCAGAGAGAGATAGCAGAGGCATGGAAGGACAATCTGTTAGATGAGTTATCAAAGAGAGAATCAGAAGTAGAGATGGTAGAAGAGTTATTTAGTAAGATGAAAAATGAGTTTAGAGAAACAGTAGAGGAAGAAAGAAAAGTAGAACAGTTGAGAACAATAAAACAGAGAGAAAAGACATACAATAAGTATGTCCAAGAATTTATAAAGATTGCAAGAGAAAGCAGATATGAGAAATGACCTCTCATAAAGGAATTTAAAAGAGGGTTAAGTAAAGGAATCAGAAGGAAGTTAGCAAAAGCAGAAAGCCCTCCTTACATAATTGAAGAGTGGTAGAAGAGAGCAGTAAAGTTGGATAGAAACCAAAGACAGAGTAGGGCAGAAAAGAGAATATTGGAGAGAAATGTGATATGCCTATAGAGAAATGTACAGCCTAAAGGAGAGTTTGGGAGAGGGTCATATAGAGAAAGTAAGGGACAGATCATGTGGAGACTAGAGAGCCAGTATAGAGGAGGATATTAGAATAGAGGAGGACAGTTGGGGCCAGTAAGAGACCCCAATATAATGGAAATAGACAGAAAAAGAAGAGGAGATAGAACATGTTTTGTATATAGAAAGTAGAGCTATATGGCCAAAAATTATTGGCAGAGAAAGGGAAGAGAAAAAAGAGTAGTGAAAATACTACAAGAGTTAACAAAAGACAATAGAGAACAGTAAGCTTCTGACTGGCCTCCTCAAATAGGTATAGTGTATTATACCCAGAAAAGCTGGGTGTTATTGAGAGGTAGTGAGTGTCCTTAGTGATCACCCTAGGTGGATGTTCAAGAAGAACTCGATAAAGTCCTTTGTTGGATTGGACTACTACTTATACTACTTTTACAGTGGCTGTACTGCTACTAGTCTATGATCACATGTTCCTCTAGAATGTTCTACAACCTCATGATCTTATCATGTGACTTGGCTTCTTAAGTTCCCCTACTATTTATATCTTAACTCCATTGTATGCTTTGAGGTTTTGGACTAAGTGTTTGAATACATGGGAGACTTTTTCCTGCTCAGAGCTCTCATAACATGGCCCTTCCCTTTAAGTTTCCTTGTTCTGAGGAATTTTTCCATTAATCCCAGTTTTTGTCCCATTTTCTCTCCCTTTCCCTTTCATATCTTTTTCTTCCCCAACTGTACAGTAGTTTTGCTGTGAATTCCCTAGGTAGTTCCTGACTGAACTCCTTTTCTTCTTTCTCTTGCTCCTGTTACCTCAGTTCTTTAACTTCTTTCCTGTACTCCCTCTCGAACTCTTTTACCAATTCCTTTATATTCTTCAAGTTCTTTCTACTTTCCCAGATGTCTTCTTCTACTGTATAGCCTTTCCATCTTACCAGGAACTTTTCATTTTCTCTAACTGTTCTTTTGTTTAGAATTTTTTCTACTTTGAACTCCTCTTCTTCCTCAATGATGACTGGTTTTGGTGGTATCTTCTTCTGTCCCTCCATCTGTGGTTTATAGAGTCGTACTCTACTTATGTTAACTATAGGATGTATTTTAATAGATTTAGGTAATTCTAACTCTATCGCGTTACTCAAGACAATTCCTTTTACTTTGTAGGGGCCTACAAAGCGTTTGGTCAGTTTCTCTGATC
>Ga0153948_1000751_pt1 | contig 17665 bp, 18 predicted proteins | sample TSNJ032MetaG_FD_104696 | JGI IMG/M metagenome (GOLD analysis project Ga0153948, IMG submission 104696) | Attine ant fungus gardens microbial communities from New Jersey, USA - TSNJ032 MetaG | ecosystem: Host-associated > Fungi > Mycelium > Unclassified | place: USA: New Jersey, Wharton State...
ACCGGTCACTCCAACGCACACGAAGAATATGTCCTGGTCACCTCCGGCAAGTTAAATCTATATATCGCGGATAAGCTATATCCGATGGAGACCGGCGATTCCATTACCTTTAGCGGTGAAGAGGAGCATGCTTACGAAAATGTCAGTGATGAACTTGTCATCTTCCAGACGATGATGCGATATTAAACTTTTGGTAAACATAGTTAAAAGCAGATTGAGACCACCGCTATGGTTTCAATCTGCTTTACATTTTTAATATTCTCTTCATTTGGTCGTAAACCGGTCGTAAATTTCGCCATTTACTTTTGACCGCTTTTCAGTCGGCCCTAATAAATAAGTTTTATAGTCAGCTCAGTATTCAAAGATCTTTGTGTCTTCGACTTCATAATCCTCCTGAATAAGCTCAACTGCTGCTTTTGCAAGATCAAGATTTGCTGCATCGGCCTTAACGCTTATATTGTCTTTTTGAATATTAAGCTTGCGGGCTTTTTCGAAAACCCAGGTATAAACTTCACCGACACCTTCGCTGTCTGTCTTTTCAGGGACGATAAACACAAGCTTGTTTTCCTTTGCATAAGCCTTGAGTTCATCTGAGACAGCTCTGTCCGTGAGATAAATGATAGCCGGACGTGGATTGATGGGTATGATTTGTGTCGAGGGCGGACTTGGTATGATTACTTTTTTTGTGTCACTTGCCGGAGAAACAATAGCTCCGGCCGCACTCTCCGTGCTGAATGTTTCGATGCTTACGTCAGTGATATCAACCATATTTGTACTCCTTTTATAGAATGATTATTGTTTCTTCCGTCCACGGACGGGAGAAGTCATGCTTCAGCGCCATATCGATTGTAGACAGGTGTTTAATCTTTATCGTGAGTTTACTTTTCGTCTTCGTATACCCATGGACGACGTAAGTCATATTTCCAGCAATCCTTGATATTACCCTCAATGATTGTTGTAATCCGGTCGATCAATGGAGATGGGTCTGCCCAGCCGGTAAGTGCGTGCTGGCCACCACCCAAAAATCTCCATGGGATTCGCAGCATCCTCACTGTGTTCAGGACTCCAATATGCGATTGCTTCAGGATGTCCCCATTTGGTATCAGCAATATCGAAATACCTGGGTTTCTTATTAAAAATATTCATAAAAACCTCCTATTGTTTTGTCCATGGTCTCGAAAAGTCGAACTTGAGGGCTTGGCCGATGTTGTAGTCGTCGCCGCTGGACATGAGATTGCCCAGGGGGGTGGAGGGGTCGGTGGTATTGTGGTTGCAGCCGCCCCAGACGTGGTAGTCAACGAACACATTGGCCGCATGGAGCGTACGGCAGAAATCCAAGGTGGCATCCCTGCTGCCGTCCATTTCGCCGATGATAGGGAACCACGTTGGCGGAAAACCGACGCAGTCCTCGACGGTGGCGCGGCTTGGGAGCGCTTCGGGCGGAAGCGTCGGGTCGCCATAGTGCTCGCCCAGCCACTTTTGCATAGTCAGGCGAATTCCCTCGGCATCCCATGCGTCAATTGTTCCTGTTTCTTCATTTCGGAAAGAGAAAGTGCCGGACTGACTGGCGTTGACGTCATCCACAATGGGGAGGGAGGACACAATGCCACGCGGTTTTATACCGTACCTTTTCAATCTAAAGCCGAGACACAAGGCGAGCTGCGCACCGGTGCTAAAGCCATGCACTACTATTTTACCGGTGTCGATGTTGAGCTCCTGCGCGTGATCCAGAACGTACTGATAGGCTGCGTGACAGTCGTTGACCGCCGCGGGATAAGGTGCCTCCACGCAGGTGCGGTAGTTCATGGAGACGACCACGGCCTTGTGGTGCTTGCTCAGAGAGGCGAGCATACCGATGTAATACTCATAGGAGCCCGCGATATACATCCCACCGCCGGGGATCTCGATGATGCAGGGCAGCTTTTCGTCGCCCTCCACATTCTTCGGGATGCGAAGACAAATCTCAGCCTCGGTTTCCGGCTCATCCGGACAGCCGGGCGCGTTGACAAAACGCCACTCACCTGCGGCCTTGCGCTTCTCGCTCTCGTTGGCCAGCGCGCCCTCCAGAATAAAGCTTCGCTGATCGCGGCGATCCTTAACGTTCTCTGCCGGATCTCGGTCTGCCATTTCGAAGAATGTGTCCAGAAGGCCGGGCACCGCCCAGTTTATGCCTCCGAGCGCGTCAGGATGAGCCCATTTTTTATCAATGCGGTTGTCCTGTCTGAGCTTTAAATTATTATCCACTTATTTTCCCTCCATTTCAGTTGTTTTTTCGTCTACATTCAACCACGCCCTGCGCATATCGTATTGGAAGAAATCCTTGAAGTTTCCGTCCACGAGCTGCTGGTAACGTTGCCTAAGCTCATTGTCCTTTGGAGCGTTATAGAGCGTGGCATGGCAGCATCCTGCCCAAGTGTGAATCTCGGCGAAGACCCCTGCTTCATAAAGCTTGGATATGAAGGCCAACAGGGAGTCTCGGTCAGCATCGCTTTCCGACGTGTGAATAATTATGGGGCACAACCCTCTGCAGTCTTCCACTGTGGCATGGTTTGCCATGCCCTCGGGGCCTATCGAGCCGGATGCATAGTTCTCCGGGCCAAAATACTGCATCATGGTGCGGTGAATCTGGTCACCGTCCCAGGCGTCACAGTTGTACATATGAGACAGGTAGTTTGAGCGGTCGTCGGTCACAGCCGGATCCAGCGCAACTATACCGCGGGGCTTGTAGCCGTAACGCTTGAGCCTGAACGCGAAAGAAAGTGCCAATGACGCCCCTGCGCTCATGCCTGTTATTATCACTTTGTCGGGGTTGATGCCTAGCATATCGGCGTTTTCCATCATCCACTTATATGCGGCATGAAAATCATTGATGGCGGCCGGATAGCGGGCATCTACCGAAGTGCGGTACCACGGGGCTACAACCACGCAGTTATAGTTCATGCTGTATTCCTCAATGGGACCCAGCCATGGCGTGCCAAGCACGAAAGCTCCGCCGGCAATATAAAAAATACAGGGCAGTTTTTTCCGCTTGCGCACTTTCGGCACTCGAACGTCTACTTTTACTTCAGTTTCAGGTTCCTCAGGGCAGCCAGTGACCGTATAGGTGGTCGTCTCACCATGCTCATTAAGTTCGGGTGAGTCCTCAAACAGGGCTGACCGCCCAGCCTCGATATCCCTATACATTTTATTTCTGGACTCAAGCCGCTTCTCGGGCGTTTTTTCCAGATTGGTCAACCGATTCACAGTTTTACGCCCGTCGATATAGTAGTGCTCTGCAATTCCTGGATGGGCCCACTTCACATCGTTTCGATCTTTGATGCGTTCATTTTCAATCCTTCGCTCACCAGCCATAATCTGTTCACCTCTTTGTCAGCTAGATACAAGGAGGGGCAGCGCTTTTACGCCTTTATTGCCCCACCATGCATCTGGTGTTTATGTTTCTCTGTTTCCGGCTGCTCAGCCAAGCTTCTTGGCCAGCATATTCACCGTATCGCCGATAGTCACATCGTCGGCAAGGTCATCATAGCCCAGATCCTCATCCAGATCAAGATTTTCTCCGATGAACAGAGCTGTCTTCAGAACCTTGGAAGAGGAGTAGGCTCCGGTCTTTTTATACTCAGAGCTCTCGGACAAGGTTCCCTTGTCGACTTCGTAGGCTTCCGCCACTGCTTCCAGAACAGCCTCCAAAATTGTACTGTGATCCATGCAATTTCTCCTTTTTGTATACTATCCTTTTTGGATACTATTTATTTGTCCCAAGCCCAGGGGCGGCGCATATCGTAATCCATGCAGTTTTGGATATCCCCGTACAGATTATCCCAGAAGCGCTTTGCCATTCCGGTCTTGCGCGCATAGTACAGGGTTGCGTGAGCCGCGCCCTCCCACACATGCAAGGAGCAGGGAACGCGCGCCTCGTAGAGCTTCTTGGCAAAGTCAATGGTTGCGTCCCGATCCTGATCAGACTCTCCCACATTCAAGAAGATGGGACACAGACCTTTGCATTCCTCAACAGAGGCATGGTTTGCAAAGGCCTCAGGCCCCAGATAACTTGTGCCGGTGTTTTCCCAGCCGACATAGGCGGCAAACATAATGTGTGCACGGGTTGCATCACAGGGATTTTTGATAATTTTGCTGGACTCAAAATAGTTACGGTCATCCACCATGGGATCATTTACCACGCAGCCGCGAGGCTTGTAGCCATAGCGCTTAAGGCGGAAAGCCGTGCTCAACGCCAGATGGGCGCCGGTGCTCTCGCCAAAGATAGTTACATTGTCGGGATCCAAATTCAACATCTCTGCATTCTCTACCATCCACTGGTAGCCGGCATGGAGATCATTAATTTGAGATGGATATGTGCCGTCAAGGGGGGTACGGTAATCGGGCACTACCATGATGCAGTTGAACTTCTTGGCCCAACGCAGAATCTCATTGTAAAGGCCGGGGTTATGGGTGAAGAAAGCGCCGCCCATCACATAGAACATTGCAGGACGAGGTGTTTCACTCTTCTCATTGGGGATTACGACATATACGGTGCAGTCGTCGTCAGGAGCCTCAGGGCATCCCTTGATCTTAAATTCCTTCATGCAGCCATAGTTGGATCCCTCTTCCTTGGAATCGGTTCCGGCAAAAGGATCAAACCCTTTGCTTTTGTACATATCAACGGTGGAGACAGTCAGCTTATCCAGCCGCTTCCTCCTCTTTTCCAAAGGCACATTCTCATCGCACAGCATGTCGATCATATCGGCGTTGCCGGCGACCCACCAGTCTACCAGCTCAGGGTGGGACCACTTGACGTTATTACGATCATCCAAATCACGTCCATAGGAATTTTCCTTGATATTGGGTTTTACATACGGCATGTCTCTTCCTCCATTTTATCTTGTTATATAATGAACTATCTACAACTGGGCGGCCACAATAATAGCCACACCCATAATGTCGTCTACGGACGAACCGCGGGACAAATCACTGACCGGCTTTGCAAAGCCCTGAAGCAGGGGGCCGTATGCCTTGCCGCCGGTGAGCCGCTGAGTCAATTTATATGCGATATTACCGGCATCCAGATCAGGGAAAATCAAGATGTTGGCATTACCCTGGAGTATATTGTCAATTCCCGCCTTTTTTGCGGCTACCTTATGATCTAACGCAGCGTCCGCCTGGAGTTCACCATCGACCATCAATTCGGGCCGTAGTTCCTGCACCAGATTATAGGCGGACACCACCTTTTTAACGTCGTCGTGTTTGCCGCTGCCCTTGGTGGAAAAGGAGAGCATTGCTATCCGGGGCTTCCAGTTGAGCAGCCTCATTGCGCTATCCGCAGTGGTAATGGCGATATCCGCCAAGCCCTTGGCATCGGGATTTGGTATAACCCCACCATCGGCATAGATTATCAGGCCATTCTCACCGCCATCCCAGTTCGGAATATCCATAAGGAAGAAGCTTGAGGCTGCCTTTACATTCTCCGCCAGACCGATATATGTTTTTGCTGCAAAAATAACATCTCCGGTAGAATAAGTGAGTCCGGCGACCATGCCGTCTGCCTCACCGAAATGAACCATAGCAGCACCATAATTTAACGGTTTTTTTAGCTGCTTTGTGATTATCCGTGAAGGCATATCGACTATCGGCTCATACTGAGAACTCCACGAAGCTATTTTATCCACTTCCTGCATATAGTCCAAAATAGTCAATTCACTAATATCAAGGCCATATTTCCTAATCTGTTCAATATCTCCTAAGATAACCGGCTTAATGGCCCCATCTCGCGCCAGCTTCGCAGCGGCCTCAATGATTTTGGGTTCTCCGCCTTCGGGAAATACCAGCGTGGGGCAGATTCCTTTTGCCTTCTCGCGAAGCCTTTCGATAACATCCATTACTTTACCTCAGAGTTACTCACAACACCGTCACAAGCCACAATATTGCCATTTTTCATCACATAGCTGCAAGGCTTGTTGAACACCGTAAGATCCTCGTCAGGCCTGCCGTCAATCACGCACAGATCGGCCACTTTGCCAACTTTGATTGTACCCTTCTTCTTATCAACGCCACAAATTTTTGCAGAGTTGATGGTCGCCTGTTTGAGCAGATCCAGGTTGGAAATACCAAACTCAGAACGGGCAACCCATTCGACAGCAGGCATTTTCTTGAAATCCTTTTGGAAATCGTCTGTGCCGAACCCTACAAGAACACCGGCATCATGGGCCATTCTCATGCCGTTGCCAGCTCCGGGATGGCATACATCATATGTAGGCCAATTTTCCTTATACCCCACATAGGATGCAGCCAAAGTAGGTACCAGCGCGGTCTTAAATCCATGCTTTACTATTTGATCCACGTTTTCCTGGTTTAAATATATACCATGATCCAGGGTATGGCACTCTGCCTCAATGACCGCTTCGTGGGACTCCACGCAGGTGCTGTGGGCGGTGATGTAGCTGCCCTCTTTTCGCGCGGCTTTAGAGAATTCCATGACCTCTTCGGGATAATACAGAAAACGCCCAAGAGCGTCCTCAGCCCGCTTGACATCAAGCTTCCTCGTTGTGGTACAGATTTTAATAAAATCAGCGCCCAAGGCAAGCTGGCGGCGTACAGCACCCTTGATATCGCTAATGCCGTTGATGGGGTTGCCCTCGCTATCACAAGAGCTGTAAATATCCAACAGGTTCTCATCGGGGAAATGAGGGGACATAGAAGGACCGCAGGCAAGTATATTGGGTCCCGCGACAATCCCCGCGTTGATCGCATCGCGGAGCTTAATGGCGGTATTATGTATGGAGCCGCAATCCTTGACGGTGGTATACCCGTAGCTCATCAGCATGTTGCCGTAATTGATGCTTCGTACCACATGATCAAAGTCCGAATAGGTATGCAGTAGTTGAAAGCTGTTCTTCTCCCAATAAAGGTGCTCGTGGCAGTTGAACATACCGGGGATTACGGTCTTGCCGGCACAATCAATAATTTTTTCTCCAGCATAGGTTCCGCCCGCAGGAAGGATTTCTGCGATTTTCTTCTTTTCAATCCGGATGTCGGCCATCTCTTCCTGAAATTCCTCACAAAGACCGGGAATCAGCTGGCAATTTTTCAAAATCATAATTTTCAACCTCCCTTGGTTAATTGGATTTTGCCCGTCCTGATGCCAATACTTCCTCCGCGCAGAACTGCGAAATCGCCAATTTGTTAAAAAGCTTTTTACTTAATTGTAAGTATATAGTCAGATTACCCAATAATCATTATCTTGTCGCAACAAAATAAGGTGCTGATTTCTGTCCCAAAAAGCTAATAATAAATTAAATCGGCGATTGTGACTTTTAGCAAGTCGCACAATTAAATTGATCTATTATGTCAAAATACGGCATTTGGCGCAAACTCTTTACATTATGTAAAAAACGTTATAGAATCCTCTTATAGTTTACATTGGTACGGCCAAAGCTGAGGCACAGGAGGTAAACAATGACAATTCGGGAATTGCTCTGTACACCGCTTATGAAAGATGCAGAAGTGATTGCAGGGGAAAATGGGCTGGACAGTGAAGTCACTTGGTGTGCCCCGGATATCGCTCTCAAATTCGATAATTGGATCATGCCAGGCATACTCATGCTGTACACCGGAACATATGAAACATTATCTTGGAGGGAATGTCTGGATACCATCCTTAAAAAAAGCAGAATCTCCGGTATGCTGCTTTTTGGCGGAAAGAGTGCGACTTTTATCGAAGAACGCGACTTTCCTTATTTCAATGAACTAAGCCTGCCTCTAATTCGCATGCCAAAGGCAGTGAATCCGCTCAGTTTTTCCAAGCGCTTTGCCTCCGTCGCCTCCAACTTTTTCGAGACGGAGCATCGAAGATCCGAGTGGCTTCGAGAGCTTTGCTCCTCAGGGAGTTTTCCCGGCGGAGAAACTTCTGCCGAAGCCTATGGATATAGTTCTGATGCTAATTATTGCTGTGTATTAGTGAAGGCTTACAAACTGGAAAACCCAAGCCTTCTGCAAATTGAAATGCATTTCACTGTCGCACGCGATATTCTTTCCCGAGACCTCGCAGTGGGAAATTTCCAAGTATTATCTTTTATTGATAGCCAATCCTTGACTGTGTTTGTGCCTTGGCCGAGGACACAGGGCATCGGTGTACCGTACGACAGGATCCGCACAGTCGCTCGCCGACTCCGCGATAGTATAACCCACTGCAAATGGGTTTTCAGTGTTGGCACGACTGCAGGCTCACTTTCCGAATTTTGTCTAAGCTATCACAACGCTCAGCAAACTTCCGGGGTTATTGCCGCGCTCAAGGCACATGAGGAAGTCAGCTTCTATGATGACTGGTATCTGCACCTTCTCCTACTGAAAGAGCCCAAGGCGGAACTGCGTGCGCAGATGGAGAGATCGCTTAAGCCAATACTAGAAGTTCCTGAACTGATTGAAACACTCTGCACCTATTTGACTTTTGGGGAGAACCTAAAAGTTACCTCAGAAAAACTGTATATCCACGTTAACACATTAAAATACAGACTTCAGAAAATAAGTGATTTATTGAACTGCGACCTAAAAGATCCTAACGTTCGTTTTCGTTTGCGTATGGCTATAACAATTGAACGTTATTTAGGGCATGATTAAACAAATACTTATAACAGGAGACGCTCGGTTCATATGCCGGGCGTCTCCTGTTATTTAGTCTATCCTTGAATGAAGAGGTGCCGCCCCTTTAAATGCTATTCCATCAATTTGTATCCGGTAAATCTGCATTCAACAGACAAATATTTTAGAGATTTATCAGCGGTCACCAATAAAGATAAGCCTGACTTCACATGCTATAATTGACACGAAGATCCCACCGCAATATATGATTTTGAGGAGGTTGCAGTAAATGAATCCAAAAATATCCATTATTCTTCCTGTTTATAACGGAGAAAGATACCTGCGGGAATGTCTGGACAGCATTATTGCCCAAACACTGGATGATTTTGAGCTTATCTGTGTCAACGATGGTTCCACTGACGGTACTCGCGAGATTCTATTTGATTATCAGAAGAGGGATCCCCGTATTCGGATTCTTGACCAGGAGAATTCCGGCTATGGCCGCTCGATGAACCGCGGAATCGACGAAGCATCTGGAACTTATATTGCTGTGGTGGAATCGGATGATTGCATCCAAGAGAATATGCTCTTAACACTATTTACAGCCGCAGAGAAATCTCAGGCAGAGGTAGTGAAAGCGGATTACTATGAGTTTATCGGAGAAGAAAACCAGCGTCAGCTTACTTATATGCAGACAGTTCCGGAAAAGAGCGCCTATGGACGGCTTCTGGACTCCACTCAGACAACTGCCCTGTTTTATGCGGTCCAAATGACTTGGGAGGGAATCTATCGCCGCAGTTTTCTGCTAGAGCATCAAATTCGGCACAACGAATCGCCGGGGGCATCCTTCCAGGACAACGGTTTCTGGTTTCAGGTCTTTGCGCGCGCAAAAAAGGTGTTATTTATCAATGAGCCTTTGTACATGTACCGCATTGACAATTCGGCCGCATCCACAAAGCAGTCAGATTTAGCAAAAATAAACAAAATATTTGAAGAATATGACTTTATCCTCCGCTTTCTGGAGCAAAATCCGGAGGATAGCGCCAGATTATATCCAACCTATCTGCACTTCCGATTTGACAATACACTGGCAAGGTTCTTCTGTGCATCGGACGATTGTAAACTAGAAATCGCTTTGCGTATACAATCCGAGCTGCAGGAGGCAATTCAGTGCGATGCTTTTTCATTGGATTTGTTTGGAACGGCTCTGAGGAACTACTTAATGGCGATTTTAGACGACCCGAAAGCCTTTTCTGAGAATCCGCCTAAAAGCATCAATGCGATTTGTTGGGAGGAGGTGGCCGGAAGACCGACCGCTGCCATGATTAACCCCGACGCAGAGATTCCGGCCTCAGTTATCCAGGAATACCAGGACGGCCTTCCGGGCAGCAAACAAAAGTATGAAGGGGTACGTTTGACATGCTGAGCAGAACAACATTTTGGAGTGCGGTACGCAAACGACCTGCTTGGGCCCTACTTCCAATCTTTGAGTCGGGACTGTTGAATTTCATACGGGATGAGCCATATTTGAAATTGCAGTATTGGGCATTGACAGGCAAAGAGCTGCACCTTGATCCGCCAATCACATTCAATGAAAAGATTGCCTGGCTCAAGATTAATGATCACAGGAAGATATACCGCACACTGGCCGACAAGTTTTTGGCGCGTGATTTTGTGGCGGAGCACCTTGACAGAACATGGCTGGTTCCGCTATTGGGAGTATGGAAGCGTACCTCCGATATCGATTTTTCCACTCTCCCAGATAGATTCGTTTTGAAATGTACCCACGGCTATGGCGGAACTGTTCTATGCCGTGACAAGGATAAGCTGAACATTTCCGAGGCCGAAGCCATCCTGCAAAAAACACTCGGCACCGATTTCTATGCTCGCAGCAGAGAATGGGCTTACTGCAATGCGCTACCAAAGATTATTGCGGAATCGCTTATTGATGACGGCGGGGGCGCACGACCGGCTGACTATAAATTCATGTACTTTAATGGGCGGGTGGAATTCGTCTGCATTTCCCGTAGTCTTGGTGATTTTTCTTCCGGAACAGTGTCTTTTTACTACCCCGACGGAAGACCTGCCCCCTTTAAACGGGTGGATTATCCTGAGTGCCCGCCTTGCCAGAGACTGCCGGAACAATTTGAACGCATGAAAGCCGCGGCCGAAACCTTGGCTAGTGCGGCAGACGTACCATTTGTACGGATAGATTTTTATGAGTCGGGCGGGCACGCTTATTTTTCAGAGTTTACATTCTATCCCTGCGGCGGCTCCATCTTTTTTGATCCTCCGATATATGACAAAATATTGGGAGATATGTTATCCTTGCCTCCCCATCGGGATTAGAGCGACTGCGGAAAGGAGCCAGAGTATGCAGGAAGCAATACAGATAACACGCGCACCGAAGCTCATCCCGCGCAGCCACAGCCTCTATGAACAAAAGGCCACCGCGTCGGAGCAGGAATTCCTGGAATGCGCCCGCCGTTTTCCAGAGCTTGCAGGACGGTGGGACAGTTGGGACTGGGAGAAGGTATTTTGGGATTACCATCTTGCGGAAATTCTCTTCAAGGCGGAACCGATGGACTATCTGAAGTACCAGTTCTATGAGTTGACGCACAGCCAATGGGGAGCGTTCCTGACCCGCAGACAGTATGCGGAGCTTTGCGCAACCTATAACCGGGTAGAGGATGTGGCCGTTATCACCAATAAGACTCTATTCACACGTAAATACGCTGAGCTGCTTGGAAGGGTTACGCTGACCGCCGTTTCCGAGAATTATCCGCAATTTGAGGTTATGTGCGCTAAGTATAAAAAGCTTATGATAAAACCAAATGCCGGAGGCTACGGACGTGGAATAAGAATCATCGATACGGACAAGCGGGATATTATTTGGCGAGAAGCACAGGAGCATCATTGCATTTTTGAGGAATTGATTGAGCAGCACAGTCTGATGGCACTGCCCCATCCCAGTTCGATCAACACGGTGCGGCTGGTCGTGCTAATCACCCCAAAGGGGCAGTCCAAGATCTTCGCCGCAGTTTTTCGATGTGGGCGTGGCGGAGCAATTAAAGACAATGACAATGGACTTTTCGCCGCTGTAAACATTGACTCAGGCGAAATCTGCACGCCTGCGATGTCTCACTTTGGAGAACGCTTTCACTGTCATCCTGACACCGGCTACCGTTTTAAGGGAATCTATCTTCCATTTTGGGAGAAGCTTCGCTCCCGCGCCCAGTATTTGGCTGGTATTTTGCCGGGTCTGCGAATCATGAACTGGGACTGGGCGCTGCGCGCCGATGGGCAATGGATTCTGATAGAAGGAAATGTGGGCGGCGGATTCGGTCCTTGCCAGGAGGCGGCCGGAAAAGGACTGAGATTGCAGGTTGAATCTATACTTAGATCAGGTTGACAGGAGGTGCACAAATTGCCAAAAATCAGCATTATTGTACCGATTTATAATTCCGCCGGGACGCTGAGTCCCTGTCTCCAAGCGGTCGCCAATCAATCCTTCCAAGATTATGAGCTTTTGCTTTGCGATGACGGATCATTAGATCAGAGCATGGAAATAAGCAGGTCAGCTGCTGGGCAGGACTCACGGCTTCGCATTTTACCTCTTAGCCACGCAGGTGTATCGGCAGCCCGCAATGCTGGGCTGGAGCTGGCGCAAGGTCGCTATCTCGCATTTTTGGACAGCGACGATATTCCGAGCCCCGGCTGGTTGTCCACCCTGTGGGAAAACGCAAGGCCTGACGGACTTTCCGTCTGCGGTTACACGGTAAAGGATATAAGCGGCTCAGCGCTCTACGGCACAGAACAGACACAGGACAGTGCGGAATTGACCCCCAAGCAATTTTTGGAAGATCTCTTCTCCAACCGACTCATGTATCAGGGCTACGTCTGGAACAAGCTCTTCAGCCGCGCTCTGGTGGAAGCCGACACGCCCCTTCGCTTTGACGAGAAAATCCACTATAACGAGGACAGGCTGTTCCTATTCTGGTACCTGTGGCGTTGCACCGGAATCAATTACACTGCTACGTCGCAATATGATTACATCCAAAAACCCACTACATCGACGTATCGCCCCGAGATGCAAACGGAGCTGGATGCATTCGAGATTATGTGTAAGCAATTAGCACAATCAGGATTAAACTCCGCCCTCTACTACGCAGAAAAGGATCGTTCTCGCGCTACCACAGCGCTTTGCCGGCTTGCCGGGCAAACAGCCGGAGCCTTACAATTAAAGCAGGAGGAAGCAACATGGCAAAAATATCTATAGTCGTTCCGGTATATAACGAGGAGCGATATTTGAAGCACTGTGTCGACAGCATTATCAGCCAGAGCTTTGTTGACTGGGAGCTGATTCTTGTCAACGACGGCTCCACCGACGAAAGCCCCACAATCTGCGATGCTTACGCCGACGCGGATACGCGTATCAGGGTAATTCACCAGCAGAACAAAGGATTCTCCGGCGCAAGAAATGCCGGACTGAAGGCCGTCACCGGAACCTATCTTATCCTCGTGGACGGAGACGACTGGCTCGAGCCCAATGCGCTTAAGATCGGTGTTGAGGCCATGGAGCGCCATGACCTCGATCTCGTAATCGGCGGCTTCAACTGGACAATCGCAAACGATGTCGACATTATAAGTGCGAACAGCGTCACGCCGCCCGAGGACTATTTCTTCCGCACGAAGGACATGGGCGAGGCGGCACCCTATCTCTGGAGCATCTCCCCATTTGCCGGCCCGCTCCACTATTGTGTCTGGAGCCGCATCTATCGCATGACTATCATCCGTGACCATAACCTCCGGTTTGATGAAAGCCTCTTCGTGCAGGAGGATGTCAAGTTCATGTACAGCTACTTGTTCTATGCCGACAGATGCATGGCGTCGAAAGAGGTCTTCTACAACTACTGCCGCCAATACGACAAGGACGACATCGCCGAAAAGCCCCAGCTCGACCAGTACCGCTGTGTCGAGGAGAGCCTTATCACATTCCTGAAGTCGGTATTGAAATTTAATTACCCTGAAGAGTACCAAATGCAGATGTACTACCGAACTTACGACCACTTTATCAAGCTCTCAAACAAGCTTTTTATGCCCTCCACCGGTCTGACCGAGGCAGAGCAGCTGCATCACGTTACCTGTATGACAGAAAGCTTCGCCTTCCGCTTCTTCTGTCAGGTTCTCGGCAAGACAGACCCCTTCTGGGGCAGCATGCAAACCCTGCTTGAGCAAAGGGATTATCCCGGAATCCACAGGGACTGGGCTGCAAAGCTGGAAGAGGGCGTCGCTCCCGCAGGCGAATAACTGATATGACGGTTTTCCTGTCAGTCAGATAATTCTCGCCGGGAAATAAATATTAAACACGAGGAGAAAAACAAAAATGAGAACAAAGTTTAGAAGCGTCGTGGCATGCCTGCTCACAGTTATCCTTATCGTATCGCTTGCCGGCTGCTCGACAAAGACCCCCGGCACAAATGGCACTCCAGACAACGAGGACGCAGAAACAACAAAAACAACAAACGACCTAAAAGTTGCCGTGATCCTAATTTCCTCCGCTAGCCAGATCACCGCAAATCAGGGCAACGCCATTAAGGAGCATGTCGAATCGCTGGGCGCCCAGTGCACTCTGGAATACTTCGAGCAGAACCCCGCTACCCAAGCAGACATGATCGAAAATGCGATTACCGCCGGCGCGGACATCCTCTTTATTCAGAATCAGTCTGCCGGTGACTGTATTGCAGAAATTACCAGAGCCCACGAGGCAGGCATTACTGTGTTGCTTTACGGTGAGATTGTGACTGACGCCGAGTATACATATGTAGTTACCGAGGATTCATATACGCTTGGATATCAGCTAGGCAGTATGGCGGCAGCTTGGGCTAATGAAAATCTGGTTGCCCATGGCGAGGCTGTTGTTGCGGCAGTAGGAAATTACTCTATAACGCCTCTTGCAGCTCTCCGCCACGACGGCATCGTTGCTGCGCTTGAGGAGCTCTGTCCCGGTGTTGTGATCGCAGATTCCTATGAAATGGCATACAAGCAGGAGGGCATCACCGCCGGTGAGAACATTTTACAGGCTCACCCCGATGTAAATCTGGTAGTGGGTATCAATGACCAGAGTGTCTGCGGAGTATATGAGGTCTTTGTAGCAGCGGGGCTGGAGAACAATAATATTGGTATATTCGGAATCGACGGCACCGATGAAGCACTTTACTTTATTTCCAAGAACACGATGTATAAGGGCTCGTTGGACATTGATCCCGGCACTGTGAGCTGTGAATTAGTCGATATGGGTATCGCCAAGATTATGAACGATCCCTCTGCACCTTCTGAAAAAACGCAGTATTGGGAGGGTGTGGAAATTAATTACAGCAATATCAACGACTATAAGAACAAGTGGGGCTCCCTGGCAGACTAAATGCCAATGTCGAAGATAAACGTCCCTAAGGAGGCTATGCAATATGAGTGCACAAAAATTAATTTGCCCTCCAGGAGAAACAATTCTCTCTATCGAAGGAATTACGAAAACATATCCGGGTGTTGTCGCGTTGGATAATGTCTCTGTTTCGTTTCGGAAAGGAGAAGTGCATTCTCTGGCAGGTGAAAACGGCGCCGGAAAATCGACACTGATTAAGATAATTTCCGGCTTTACTGCTCCAGATATGGGAAGCTTTGTCATTGAGGGACGTTCCTTTGCGCATATAACTCCCCGTCAAGCAAAAACGCAGGGCATTGGGGTCATTTACCAGGAGACGAATCTTGTCCCAGACATAAGTGTTGCCGAAAATGTGTTTTTAGGCAACTATTTAGGCAATGGGGTGTTCATCAACCGCCATCTGATGGTACAGCGCACATCAGAGGTTTTCAAGGAGCTGGATATAGGGATTGATCCCAAGGAGACAGTTGAGAATTTGAGCGCCGCGCAAAAACAATTTGTCGAGATTGCCAAGGCCGCTGTCCAGGATGTGAAGATATTGATTTTGGATGAACCGACCGCTTCACTCACAAATAAAGATGTGGGGGTTCTAATTCGCCTTATCGCCAAGCTCAAGGCAAAAGGGGTAGCGATTGTATATATCTCTCACAGGCTGGACGAAATATACGAGCTCTCCGACCGAGTGACGGTTTTGCGGGACGGTAAGATTATTGCAACGGGACAAACCAGTGAAATCCCGCAGGACAAGCTGATTTATCTGATTGTTGGAAGGCAGCTTTCTGATACTTTCCCGCTTCGCTCTGCTGCGCCGGGAGAGGTGATCCTGCAGGCGAAGAACCTTGGCCGGGGTAAGATTCGAGATGTGTCGTTTTCTTTGCGGAAGGGTGAAATTCTTGGCCTCGCAGGTCTGATCGGCTCCGGACGAACGGAGGTTGTGCGTATGTTGTTCGGCGCTGACAAAATGGCTCTGGGAGAAATAGAGCTGAATGGTCAAAAGGTTGATATCAACTCTCCGCAAAAAGCAGTTAACTTGGGGATAGGTTTCCTGCCGGAGGATCGGAAGGAGCAGGGCATTCTTATGGGACTCAGTATTATGGAGAATATTTCTCTGCCGATTCTTCGTAGAATTTCACGTTTTATGATGCTGAACCGAAAAAAGGAGAATGAAACAATAAACTTATATAAGGACGCTTTGAATATTAAAACATCGTCATTCCATCAGCCGGTTTGCAACCTTAGCGGCGGGAATCAGCAAAAGGTCGTCGTCAGCAAATGGCTTGCCAGCACGGCACAGATTCTAATTTTTGACGAGCCCACTCAGGGAATCGATGTAGGTACAAAATATGAGATTTACCAGATGATGAACAGGCTGACCGAACGTGGAATCTCCATCATTATGGTTTCATCCGAAATGGAGGAGCTCATCGGAATGTCTGACCGCATCCTTGTGCTCCATGAAGGGCGCGTTACCGGTATTCTTGAGGATCGGCACCAGTTCACTCAGGAGAAAATTATGGAACTTGCGTCCAAAGCTCCCGAAGGAGGCGTTGCTTAATGTTCGGAAAGATCAGGAAGTACACTGTTGCCGTTCTGCTAGTCGTTTTAGTTGTCTTTTTCTGCGTCACTGTCAAGGGCTTTGCATCACTTAACAACCTGTTTAACCTCCTGCGGCAAATCGCTGTCCTCGGAATCATCGCAAGCGGAATGACTATGATTGTCATCACCGGAAACATTGATTTATCAGTCGGCTCAGTGGTGTCGCTTGTCTCCTGCCTCGTCGCAATCATGATTGGCAAGATGGGTGTCTCGCCCGCCCTCGCCTGCCTTATAGGAGTAATTGTCTCCGTTGCGGCAATGGTTCTCAACAGCGTAATCATACAGGTTACCGGAATGCCGGCTATGCTGTGCACATTGGCAGTCATGCAAATCTATCAGGGTGCGACCTATAATGTAACGAATTCTACTCCGATTTACGGTCTTCCTGAGAGTATGCGGATGATTGGACAGGGTTATCTTGGTCCTGTGCCAATCCCTGTTGTCATTATGGCCGTCATGTTTCTGGTTAGTGGAATCGTATTGTCCCGAACCTATCTGGGGCGTTACTTCTATGCGGTGGGCAGCAATTCGGAAGCCGCACGGCTCTCAGGAATTCCCATTGTTAAGACAAATCTGCTTGCTTACGCTCTCTGCGGTCTTACCGTGGGCGTGGCTGCCATTGTGACGATGTCTAGACTTGGTGGCGGATATCCAGCCTCAGGAAGCGGGCTTGAAATGGACGTAATCACAGCGGTGGTGGTAGGCGGAGTCTCTTTTTCCGGCGGCAAGGGCAAGATTACCGGTGTGATACAAGGTGTTCTCTTGATGGGGATTCTATCCAACGGATTGGGCGTCATGGGTGCAAGCACCCACACGCAGCTGGTTTTTAAGGGTATCGTACTGATCGTGGTGGTTGGGTTGGACTACTACCAGCTGAAAAGAGCAGAAAGAGCGAAGGCACTGAACCCAATCGCCAATAATTAATTTCGAATGAAATTATTCTACCAGATAATTCTTTGCTTTCAAAGCATTTTCAACAAAACCCAATACCTTTTCTGATTCTGCCTCTACCGTATGATAATGGTATCCGGAAGTGATATTCATAAGGGGGCTGGA
>Ga0153948_1000755_pt1 | contig 17611 bp, 12 predicted proteins | sample TSNJ032MetaG_FD_104696 | JGI IMG/M metagenome (GOLD analysis project Ga0153948, IMG submission 104696) | Attine ant fungus gardens microbial communities from New Jersey, USA - TSNJ032 MetaG | ecosystem: Host-associated > Fungi > Mycelium > Unclassified | place: USA: New Jersey, Wharton State...
CAAAGAAAAAGGCGGCCCGAAAGCCGCCTTTTCCAAACATTCAAATGACAAGCAATCAGCCGATTGCCATCAGGCTGGCATTGCCGCCCGCAGCCGTCGTGTTGATCGAGGTGGAAACCTCTTCCAAAAGCCAGTTGAGGCAGTAGGCATCGTCCTTTGCGGCCAGTTCTTCAGTCGATGCAGCCTGCGTCAGAACCAACGGTCCCGGCAGTCCTGCGATCTTCTGGTTGACCTCCAGAATACGCGCGCTGTCGCCTTCCACAAGTGTACCGGCGAAAGGCGCATCCGCCTGCCAGTCCTTGCTCCAGCTGATACGGGCAACGACACTGGCCGGAAGGTCCTTCAGGCTTGCCTGCAAGCCAGAAGCCGCATCGATCGCCGCCGTATTGCCAGTAGCGAGCACCGCCGTCAGCTGGCGATAGAGACCGATTTCGGTCTGCGGAACCAGCAGGATGCGACCACGCGGATGCAGCGCATAGAGGTTGCGCTCGCCGACCGGACCCGGCAGCTCGATATCGAGACCAAGCGCCGAAACGCTACCCGTCTCACGCGCTGCCTGCGCCAGATCATTCATGCCGCGCTGACCAAGCCACTTGGCGAAATCCTTGAGCGCTGCGTCAGTGTGAACCGAGCTGTGACGCGGCGGGATCGGCGCCGTATCGACCAAGCGTCCGAGATAGAGCGGACCGCCAGCCTTCGGGCCGGTGCCGGACAGGCCACGACCGCCAAAAGGCTGCACGCCGACAATCGCGCCGATGACGTTGCGGTTGATATAGATGTTACCGACGCGGATGCGGTCAGCGACATTGGCGATGGTTTCGTCAAGACGCGTATGCAGACCGAAGGTCAGGCCGTAGCCCGTCGCGTTGATATCGTCGATCAGGCGCTCCATGTCGTCGCGCTTGTAGCGCACCACATGCAGAACCGGGCCAAACACTTCACGCTTCAGATCGCGTAGTGTTTCAATTTCGATGATGGTCGGTGCAACATAGGTGCCCTTGGCCGTCTCCGGTCCAAGCGGCAGCTGCTCAACCTTGCGGCCAAGCTCACGCATGCCCTGAATGTGCTTCTCGATGATACCCTTGGCTTCATCAGTGATGACCGGACCAATATCGACCTTCAGCTTGTCGGTGCGTCCGATGGACAATTCGCGCAGCGCGCCCTTCAGCATAGCCAGAATGCGGTCGGCCACATCTTCCTGCAGGCAGAGCACACGCAGTGCCGAGCAACGCTGACCGGCGCTGTCGAAAGCGGAAGCGATAACGTCGAAGACGACCTGTTCCGCGAGAGCCGAAGAATCGACGATCATCGCGTTCTGGCCGCCGGTTTCGGCAATCAGCGGGATCGGCTTGCCATTTGGCAGCAGACGCGACGCAAGCTGGGCCTGAATAAGACGCGCAACTTCGGTCGAGCCGGTGAACATCACGCCACAGGTTTGCGGCGCTGCAACCAGCGCTGCACCAATACGACCGTCGCCCGGCAGAAGCTGAAGCCCATCAGCCGGAATACCGGCTTCATGCAGGATACGCACGCCCTGCGCAGCAATCAGCGGCGTTTCCTCGGCAGGCTTCGCCAGAACCGGATTACCAGCGACAAGTGCTGCAGCAATCTGGCCGGTGAAGATAGCGAGCGGGAAGTTCCACGGGCTGATGCAGACGATTGGACCGAGCGCCTTATGAGCAACGCCAAATGTGCGGCGGGTCTGTTCTGCATAATAGCGCAGGAAGTCGATGGCTTCGCGCACTTCGGCAATAGCGTTCGGCATGGACTTACCTGCTTCGCGCATCACCAGACCGAGCAGCTCCGGCATGTCGCGCTGCATGATGTCGGCGGCGCGATCAAGGCAGGCGGCTCGCTCAGTGGGTGCAACCGCCGACCAGCTTGCAGTCGCGGTCTTTGCGACAGCCATGGCCTTGGCAACATCGGCGGCATCGATTTCCGTAACTGTGCCGACAACATCTTCGCGATCACCGGGGTTCAGCACCGGACGGCTTGCGCCCTTCACCTTCACGCCCGCAACCTGCGGTTCCGACGTCCAGTTGCGGTCCGCCGTTGCCTCCAGCTTCTTGCTCAGCGCATCGAGCGTCACTTCGTTGGACAGGTCGAAACCGGCAGAATTCTGGCGAGCGCCGTAAAGGCCTTCCGGTAGTGCAATCTGGTCATGACGCGCACCGACGACAGCCATGGAGCGCACGACCTCGACCGGATCGGCAACGAGTTCATCGACCGATACGTTCTCATCGCCAATGCGATTGACGAAGGACGAGTTCGCACCGTTTTCGAGCAGACGGCGGACCAGATAGGCCAGCAGCGTTTCATGCGTGCCAACCGGCGCATAAATACGAGCCGGACGGCCAAGCTTGGACGAGCCGACGACTTCGTCATAGAGCGGTTCGCCCATGCCGTGCAGGCACTGGAATTCGAACTGGCCGGTTTTGAAATCCTGTCCGGCGATATGATAGATCGTCGCCAGCGTCTGCGCATTGTGGGTCGCAAACTGCGGGAATACGGCATCGGTTGCCGCCAGTAGCTTGCGGGCGCAGGCGATGTAGGACACGTCGGTGTGCACCTTGCGGGTATAGACCGGGAAGTCTTCCAGACCGTCCACCTGCGCGCGCTTGATTTCGGCGTCCCAATAGGCACCCTTCACCAGACGCACCATAACGCGGCGCTTGTTACTCCGAGCCAGATCGATGATGAAATCGAGCACGAACGGGCAGCGCTTGCCATAAGCCTGCACCACGAAGCCAATGCCTTCCCAATCAGCCAGATCCGGATCTTCGATCAGGCTCTGCAACAGATCGAGCGACAGCTCCAGACGGTCGGCTTCTTCAGCATCGATGTTCAGACCGATATTGTAGGACTTGGCAATGGCCGCAAGCGCCTTCACTTTCGGCAGCAATTCACCCATGACGCGTTCGCTCTGCGAGCGGACATAGCGCGGATGCAGCGCGGAAAGCTTGATGGAAATTCCGGGACCGTCATAGATGCCACGACCGGCAGAAGCGCGGCCAATGGCGTGAATGGCGGTTTCGTAATCCTTGTAGTAACGCTCCGCATCGGCAGCGGTAGTCGCGGCCTCGCCCAGCATGTCGTAAGAATAACGGAAGCCGCGTTCTTCCAGCGGCTTGGCGCGCTTCAGCGCTTCGTCGATGGTTTCGCCGGTGACGAACTGCTCGCCCATCATGCGCATGGCCATATCTACGCCACGACGGATGACCGGCTCGCCGCAGCGGGCGATAAGGCGCGTCAGCGCAGCCGAAAGGCCGCGATCATTGACGGTATTGGTGAGCTTGCCGGTAACGACAAGGCCCCAGGTTGCCGCATTGACGAACAGTGAACGACCGCCGCCAATATGGGACTTCCAGTCGCCATTGGAGATCTTGTCGCGGATGAGCGCGTCGCGCGTTGCCATATCCGGAATACGCAGCAGCGCTTCGGCAAGGCACATCAGCGCCACGCCTTCCTGGCTCGACAGCGAATATTCATGCACCAGACCTTCAACGCCGGTGCCCTTGTGCTTGGCGCGCAGCGCCTCGATCAGTTTGCGGGCGGTGGCGCGAACGGACTTGCGGGTTTCTTCCGGGAGCGTCGCCTGCTCAACCAGAGCTGTTACGCATTCCGCTTCCGAGCGGCGATAGGCGCTCGTAATGATCTGACGCAGAGCGCTCTGCTCGCGGATCGGCGGCGCAAAATTCTGGAAAACCGGATTTGTGGAAGCAGGAATTTTATCGGTCATGATGCAAGGCTCGCAAAAGAGAACAGGCCCGGGCGTAGCGCCCAGTTTACCTCTGTTTTATTTGGGTGCACACTATCATCGGCGCAAATTGCATTCTGCCTTGAATTGAACCATATAAAGGAAAAATGATCTTATTATCGTGATCTATAAAGGCAAAATGAATGCGAAAAATAGAGTCTGTAGACGATCTGGATCAGTTCGACCGGCGCATTCTGGAAGTGCTCAGCGAAGATGGCAGAATTCCGGTAACCGAGCTGTCAAAAAAGGTCGGTCTTTCCAAGACGCCATGCCAGGCGCGACTGAAAAGACTGGTTGATGAAGGCTATATTCTGGGCTTTCGCGCAGCGATCGATCCGGAAAAACTGGGTATCGATCACATCGCCTTCACGACCGTCAAACTGTCGGACACACGCGAGGCGGCGCTCAACGCTTTCAACATTGCCGTTCGCAAGATTCGAGAGGTTGAAGAGTGCCACATGATCGCAAGCTCGTTCGACTATCTTCTGAAAGTGCGAACGCCCAATATCCGCCGCTATCGCGAAGTGCTGGGCGAAAAGATTTCCAGCCTGCCCAATGTGGCAAGCACATCGACCTTCGTGGTGATGGAATCCGTCAAGGATAATCGGCCGGTGAGAGTCTATCCGGGCGCAATCTGACCAAAAGAAAATGGCGGGCAATGCCCGCCATTTCCATTTTCCATTGCTGGAACTGATTAGTTCAGGCCAAGAGTGCCGCGCAGCGTGGACAGGTCTTCTGCCAGCGTGGTCACCGGACCGGCAAGCGCCTTGCGGTCGTCTTCCGACAGCTTGTCATAGGTCTCGTAGCCGTCGCCCTTCTTGTACTTGGCAAGAATATCGTCAACGGTCTTGAAGTTGGCTTCAACCTTCTTGATCAGATCAGGATTTTCCTTCTCGATCAGCGGCTTGAACAGTTCAACAATCTTCTGCGCGCCATCGACATTGGCCTTGAAATCCCAAAGGTCGGTGTGGCTGTAACGGTCTTCTTCGCCAGAAATCTTGCCAGCGGCCACTTCTTCCATGAGCGCGGCTGCACCACCCACGACCTTCTCAGGCGGAACGGTCAAGTCTTTCACGCGCTTCTGGAGTTCCAGAACGTCGGCATAGAGCTTGTCGGCGAAGGGAGCCAGGCCGTCGGTCGTGTTCTGTGCGAACAGACCATATTCGAGGCGATGGAACCCGGTGAAGTCGTCCGACTTCTCGCCATTTTCATGATCGTCGGCGCGGCTGTCGATGGATGCATCGAGATCAGCGAAAAGCTCGGCAATCGGCTCGATCTTTTCATAGGAGACGCGTGAAGACGGATAGAGTTCCTTGGCCTTCGCCAGATCGCCAGCCTTGATCGCATCCGTGAAAGCCTTGGTATCCTTCACGAGAATGTCGAGGTGCTCCTGCACATAGACCTTATAATCGGCAATCGGCTGGACGAGATCCAGCGGCGAAACCTCGGCCTTGGCAGCACCGAAGCTGAGCGAGAGCGCGACGGCGCAAGCCGATGCTAATAATGGCAGACGATACTTCATGTTTAGCCTCTCCATGATGATCGACAGAGCGTTCCGGCCTCAACCGTTCAAAACGCTCTGTCATCTTGTTGCGCATTTCACCAAACAGCTTGGGCCAGTTGGGAAATGCCTCCACCTCACCCGCGGGCGTTTTGCGGCCCGCTCGCCGCAAGCAATCCACGTGCGTAATAGTCCTGATCGTCCTTCACGCCCGGCAGCGCGAAGAAATACCCGCCGCCGATGGGCTTGATATATTCTTCCAGCGGCTCGCCATTGAGGCGGTTCTGGACGGTGATGAAACCTTTTTCGAAATTGGCCTGATAGGCGATGAACAGCAGTCCCATATCGAGCTGACCCGACTTGGTGACGCCGTTCGAATAGTTGAAAGGACGCCGCAAGATCAGGTTCTCATGCGCCATGGCATCGCGCGGATTGGCCAGACGGATGTGTGAATCCATCGGCGTGACCTTGCCTTCGTGATCCTTGGCAAAATCCGGCACATCGGCTTCCGTCTTACCGTCGAACGGCGCGCCGCTATCCTTGCGACGACCGAAAATCGTCTCCTGCTCCTGCAGGGGTGTGCGATCCCAGCGCTCCACCATGTTGCGGATGATGCGCACCGCGACATAGCTGCCATCGGCGGCCCAATCGGGCTCGTCGCTTTCCTTCTGCACCCAGACGACCTGCTGCATCAGCTTCTTGTCGGAGGCATCCGGATTGGCCGAACCATCGCGGAAACCGAGGAAGTTACGCGCGCTTTCCTTGGCTTTCGGCGAATGCGGCGGCTGGACCGGCACAGTGCCTTCCTGCTTCCAGCGCACCATCAGCAAGTCCGGCATATTCTTCATGATGTCGCGCAGCGCGTGAATATTGGTGTCCGGCGTATTGGAACAGAACTGGATCATCAGATCGCCGTGGCAGATATCCTTCTGCAAGGCGTCATTGGGAAAGCCCGTCATGCGCTGCAACTGCTGCGGTTTCATCGGCTTCAAGCCAAAACGGTCATCGAATAATGAGTGGCCGAGCGCGATCGTCACGGTCAGATTATCCGGCGTCACGGTCGGGCCAAGAATGCCTGAATCCGATGGGGGAAACTTCGCATCAAGCTGCTGCGGCTCGCCGCCCTTCATCAGAAAGGCTGCGCGCTCGGTCAGGAGTTTGAACATGCGTTCGAGTTCACCGCGATCCCGCGCCAGAACGTCGAAGGCCGCAACCAGACCAGCCGCTGGTCTTGCATTGACAATGCCCGGCTGGTGAACGCCATGGAAAGTCTGGCTTTCGTGAATTTTGTCGCTTTCTGGCGCATTGGTCACGCTGTCGGAAGACAGCGCATGGGCCGGTTGCGGGTTCAACACGCCCGCCACGGCGCCGGCAACGCCGGTTGCCCCGGCGCCAAGCAGCAATGCGCGGCGTGAAGGTGAAACAGGATTATCAGTTTTCAAAAATTTCTTGGTCATTAATCCACTCCCAATTGATCGCGGAGTTTAGAGAATTGGGCGGCGAGCGAAGCGGCGCCGTCCTTTATCTTCGTCTTTTCATCAGACGAGAGATTGTCATAGGCCTTGAAACCATTGCCTTCGGCATTGGCGCTCAAAAGAGCCTTCACCGCAGCCAGTTCCTTGTCGATGCCTTCAAATGCCTTCGCATCGACCTTGTCCACGATGGGACGCAACACATCAGCCGTCTTGGCCGCACCTTCAATGAGACCGGCAAAAGCCTGCAGGTCGGTATGGGCATAACGGTCTTCACCCGTATCGCCTGCCGTGGAGGCGAAACGATCAAGCGCCGATGCGGTGCCCGCCAACATGCGATCCGGCGAAATACGCAGGGCGCGAATACGCTCCTTCAATGCACCGGCATCCTGTGTCAGCTTGTCCGCGACCGGGGCCAGACCTTCCGCTGATTTCTGCTCGAACAGGCCATACTCGATGCGATGCAGGCCGCCGAAGGCGGAATCCTGCTCACGCTTTTCGAAATAATCCGCGCGGGCATTGATGGCCGTATCCAGATCGGAGAACGCTTCCGAAACAGGCGCAATGCGAGCATAGGCAGCGCGGGCCGGACCATAGGCGGCCTGCGCAGTTTCGAGATTTCCGCTGGCCACCGCAGCCGACAGATCGCCGGTCGCCTTCTGGAATTCCGCCACTTCGGTTGCGAGATAAATCTGATATTCCGCCAGCGCGCCAATGAAGGCGGTCAGCGGCAGCTTCTTGCCCTTTTCGGCATCGCTTGCGGCAGACGGCGTAACCGTCAGTTTGCCGCGCGGATTGGACAACAGACCACAGGTGATCTGATATTCGCCGGGCGCAAGTTTCGCGGTGATTGTCTGCTTGAAACCGGGCGCGATATTCTCGCGCTCTTCCAGCACCATGACGCCGTCGAGAATTTCCCACTCGACCGTGCGATCAGACTTGTTGACGATTTCAAACACCGAGCGGCCAGCCGGAACGGTCAGTTCGTTCGGCTCGCAGCTTTTCGCATTGATCGCCACCTGAATCTTGCCTTCAGCATCCGCATGGCGCGCCTTGTCCGAAACGCGCGAGGCGTAATAGAACGCCGCGCCCGCGGCCACGAGAAGCAGCACAGCCAGCACCAGTCCAATGCGAACCAGATTGCGGGAAAACGGTTCGGTGGCTTTAGGGTTCGTCATGAAAATCTCTTTGACTAGGCGCTATGCTTAGCCTGCGCACCCTGAACGGGCGCAGACGATGGCATCAGGAAAAGGATGAGGGCCGGAACAAGGAAGGCGACATAGGCCACGACTTCGCTCACGGTCGGCGTGGCGATGTAGCCGAAGATACCGGCCAGAACCGAACCGAGCGTGCTGTCGAGCGGTAGAATGTCGCTTGCGTCGAAAACCACCGTCTGGAAATGGTTCCAGAGACCGGCTTCATGCAGCGCCATCACCGAATTGGCCAGAATGCCAGCGGCGATGATCAGGATGAAAACGCCCGTCCAGCGGAAGAAACGGCGCAGATTGAGCCTCAACCCGCCCTTATAGATGCAATAGCCAACGGCAGCGGCGAGCAGCACACCCAGCAGTGCACCAAGCGGCGCTGCGGGCCCTTCGCTTTGCTGGAACGCGGCCAGCAGGAAAAAGACCGACTCTAGCCCCTCGCGCGCGACGGCGAAAAACACCATCAGGATAAGGCCGACACCTTGATGCGTCGGCGTTTCGAAAGCCGCATCGATGGAATGGTGCAACTCGGCCTTGATCGAGCGTGCAGCCTTGCGCATCCAGAACACCATGGAGGTCAGCACGAAAACGGCGATCAAGCCAATGATGGCTTCAAACAGCTCCTGCGCCTTTTGCGGAAACTCCGCGCTCAGAATTTGCAGGATCGCGCCAACGGTGAGCGACATGGCAAGCGCCAGAAGAATGCCGATCCAGACAACCGGCATCCAGGCGCTGCGTCCCGTCTGATGCAGATAGCTCGCGATGATGCCGACGATCAGCGCTGCCTCCACGCCTTCGCGGAACATGATGAGAAACGGTACGAGCATTTCGATCTATCCAAACAGACAGAGAAACCGGTCCGCCCCCTTCGATCAGGTCTCGGGCAAGTTCTCAATCAGCCTAAGCCTTCTTCAACGAAGTGCGCTGCACATCCGTCCGGCGCACAAAGCACGCTTTTAACTTTTCAATCCAAGCGTCGTGCTTACAAAAAATCGCTTTCGATTTAAGTGCCGACGATTGGTCACCTTTTATAAGTAGCTCGCGCCTACTGCAAGACAAATGAACATGACTACGATAGGAATGTTTTAGAATTATTCTAATGATTTCATGTATTTATGGGGGCAAATAAGGCAAGCCTGACAAAACGTGGAAATTTGATCCATCCCGACTCATGGGCTATCCTACGGAAATGATTTTGTAATTTAGCGATCGCAACCTGATCCGAAATGAAACACAACCCATGTTTGCATCGTTAGCCGCGACCATAAACGGGTGAAAAAGTTCATAATCTTCCGAAATCGTCAAAAAAAAGCGACTGAGGGGTTGAACATTCAGGCTGACTGATCCATATCGGGGTTACTTACCGCTGTGCCTCCTCCCATTGCGCGCGGTAAGTGTTCCCCTCTGGAGGTTTGCCCAAGTGGCACCTTCATAACTAAGCCGGACTTCTTAGTCCGGCTCTTTTTTTGCCCAAATTTCAGTTGCGCTTAATAAAAAGAAGCTCCACCGAAGTAGAGCTTCCTCATAAAAATCAACTTATGTCTGGAAACCACCAGATTCGGTCAGCACGTATGATTTCCATAAGAATATATGCAGCAACGCTTAGGAGGCGCACCCTCCCACCAACATTGTACTGGAGCATCAGACCCGTTTGGCGAAACCTCAGCTTGCGATTCAATTGAGCCAAATCCAGTATAAGTAAACGCGGCCAACGCAATCGAGATAATAAACTTCACAATTTCTCCAGCTTATCGATATGTTACGTGATTCAACACGATGAATATATGCGCCAACTGGCACCCCCTCGAAATCCCAAGTTACAATAAAGATATTGCCATTAAAAAAAGCGCCGCGTTTCCGCGGCGCTTTCGTATTTTCAATCACCAGACTGGCAATCAACCATAGGCTGCAACTGGCGGGCAGGAGCAGATGAGGTTTCTGTCGCCGCCGACATTGTCCACACGGCTGACGGGAGGCCAGTATTTCGCCGTCGCGTCGAATTCGCCGCCAAGGCCAATGGCCGGGAAAACCGCTTCCTCACGGGTGTAAGGATGCGTCCATTCGCTGGCCAGCGTATCGCCTGCCGTGTGCGGTGCATTGGCGAGCGGATTGTCGTCGGCAGGCCAGACACCATCGGCAATCTTCTTGGCTTCACCCGCAATGGCAATCATCGCATCGCAAAGACGGTCGATTTCCGACTTCGGCTCGGATTCCGTCGGCTCGATCATCAGCGTGCCGGCAACCGGCCAGGACATGGTCGGCGCATGGAAACCATAGTCGATGAGGCGCTTGGCCACGTCTTCCACAGTCACGCCCGCACTATCTTTCAGAACACGCGTATCCACGATGCACTCATGCGCCACGCGATCATGCGCGCCGGTATAAAGGATCGGATAAGCATCCTTCAGGCGATGCGCGATGTAGTTGGCGTTGAGGATCGCAGCTTCAGTCGCCTTCTTCAGACCCGCACCACCCATCATGCGGATATACATCCACGTAATGACCAGAATGGACGCACTGCCGAACGGTGCAGCCGAAACGGCATGCTTCGACCCAAGATCGACATGACCCGGCAGATAAGGCACCAGATGTTTTGCAACGCCAATCGGACCGACACCTGGACCACCGCCGCCATGCGGAATGCAGAAGGTCTTGTGCAGGTTCATGTGGCAGACATCGGCGCCGATATCGCAAGGGCGCGCAAGGCCAACAAGCGCATTGAGGTTTGCGCCGTCGAAATAGACCTGACCGCCATTGTCATGGACGATTTCGCAGAAAGCCTTGATGCCTTCTTCGAACACGCCATAGGTCGACGGATAGGTGATCATGAAGGCGGCGAGATTATCGCGATGCTTCTCGGCCTTGGCCTTGAGATCGTCGATATCGATATCGCCATCGGGACGGCAATTGACCACGACAACGCTCATGCCTGCCATCGAGGCGCTGGCCGGATTGGTGCCATGCGCAGACGACGGGATCAGGCAGATGTTGCGATGACCTTCGCCACGCGACTGGTGATAGTGGCGGATGGCCAAGAGACCAGCATATTCGCCCTGACTGCCGGCATTTGGCTGCAGCGAAACGCCTGCAAAGCCGGTGATTTCGCAAAGCCATGCTTCGACGTCAGCGGTCATCTTCGCATAGCCTTCGGTCTGTGCCGCAGGCGCAAACGGATGCAGATTGGCAACCGTGTTCCAGCTCACCGGCATCATTTCTGCCGCCGCGTTGAGCTTCATGGTGCAGGAACCGAGCGGGATCATCGCGCGGTCAAGCGCCAGATCCTTGTCGGCCAGACGACGCAGGAAGCGCATCATCTCGGTTTCCGAACGGTGCGAATGGAATACATCCTGCGTCAGGAAGCCCTCACCCCGAACTTTATCATGCCCGTTGCCCGGAACGAGAACCGCATCGCTTTCGACTGCTTTCGCGCCGAACAGAACGGCCAGCGCGGCCAGATCATCTTCGGTCGAGGTTTCATCGAAAGTCACGCCAACCGTGTCGGCGTCGATGACGCGCAGCAGACGACCGCCCTTGTCGGCTTCGTCGGCTATCTTCGCAGCCTTGCCAGCCACCTTGACCGAAACCGTATCGAACAGGCTGTCACCGGCGATTTCGACGCCAGCGGCCTTAAGGCCAGCAGCAAAGCTTGCAGCAAGACCGGCAATGCGCGTTGCAATCGCCTGCAAACCAGCCGGACCATGCCAGATGGCATAGGATACCGCCATATTTGCGAGCAGCGCCTGCGCGGTGCAGATGTTCGAGGTCGCCTTGTCGCGGCGGATATGCTGTTCGCGGGTCTGGAGCGCCAGACGATAGGCCGCGCGGCCATGCGCATCGACCGACTGGCCGACGATGCGGCCCGGAATGATGCGGGTGAGCGGCTCCGACACAGCGAGATAAGCTGCATGCGGACCGCCAAAGCCCATCGGCACACCGTAACGCTGCATGGAACCGACAGCCATGTCGGCGCCCCACTTGGCAGGGGCTTCCATGATGGTTAGCGCCAGCGGATCGGCAACGGCGATAACCAGCGCGCCCTTGGCTTTTGCATCGGCAATAACGCCGGTGAAATCGCCATAAACGCCCCTGGTATCCGGCCACGGCACGATGACCGCAGCGGTGTTGTCGTCAACAGTGCTGCCAGCTTCAACCAGCCAGCCGAGTGGCTCGGCGCGCGTATTGACGACGTCGACGGTCTGCGGATGCAGATCGCCAGCCAGAAGCACGCGGCTGCGCTTGTCACGGTGATGACGGCAGGCAACGCCCACGGCTTCGGCAACAGCGGTTGCTTCATCGAGCAGCGAAGCGCAGGCCACCGGCAGGCCAGTCAGTTCGGCAACCAGCGTCTGGAAATGGAACAGCAGCTCCAGACGACCCTGGCTGATTTCCGACTGGTACGGCGTATAAGCCGTGTACCAGGCCGGATTTTCAAACAGGTTGCGCTGGATCACCGGCGGCGTGTGCACACCATGATAGCCCGCACCGATGAAGCTCTTCTTCACCACGTTGCGGCCCATGATTTCATTCAGATCGGCCAGTGCCGCATGTTCGCTCAAAGGCGCTGGCAGATCCAGCGCGCGGTTGAGGCGAATGGACGCCGGAACAGCCTGCGTGATGAGGGTTTCCATGGAAGGAAGGCCGAGCGCGGCCAACATGGCGCGCTCGTCTTCAATTCTCGGCCCGATATGACGGGCAACAAAGGGAAGAACCTGCTGGGTCATCGCTTTATCCTACCAGTGCGTCGTAACCGGCCTTGTCGAGGAGACCGGAAAGCTGGCCTTCATCCGAAAGCTTCAGCTTGAACAGCCAGCCATCGCCTTCAGCAGCCTGATTAATCAGAGCCGGATCGGACGATACGGCTTCGTTGACTTCCACCACTTCGCCGTCAACCGGCGCATACACATCGGAAGCGGCCTTGACCGATTCCACAACCACGATGCCCTCGCCCTTGGAGGCGGTGCGGCCGACTTCCGGCAGCTCGACGAAAACGAGGTCGCCCAGCTGTTCCTGTGCGTGGATCGTAATGCCGACAGTGGCGACGCCGTTTTCGACGCTGATCCACTCGTGATCTTCGGTGAACAGGATTTTGGCCATGGAAATTATCCTTTGCGATAGCGATGCGGTGTGAAGGGAAGCGCCGAAACGTCAACGGGAACCTTGTTGCCGCGAACGTCAGCGAAAACACGTGTGCCGGGGGTAGCGAGGCTGGCCTCGACATAGCCCATGGCAACCGGGAAACCGGCGGAAGGACCGAAACCGCCCGATGTAACAGTGCCGATCTGGCGGCCGCTTTCATCGAACAGGTCTGCGCCGCCGCGTACCGGCTGGCGGCCTTCCGGCTTGAGGCCGACGCGCTTGGCGGCAGCACCCTTGGCGATAGTATCGAGCACGGACTTGGCGCCGTTGAAGGCAGCCTTCTCGCGCACAGGCTTGGTGATCGCCCAGGTCAGACCAGCGGAAACCGGGTCGGTTTCCGGCGTAATGTCCTGACCATGCAGGCAAAGCCCGGCCTCAAGGCGCAGGCTGTCGCGGGCGGCAAGGCCGATCCACACAACACGTTCGTCAGCGAGAAGCTTGGTCGCCAGCGCGCGCGCCTCATCGGCAGGCAGGCCGATTTCAAAACCGTCTTCGCCGGTATAGCCCGAGCGGGTCATGAACCAGCCCTGCTTCGGCTCAAAGCCGCTCATGAAGGCGAGATCGGCAGCATCGGCCAGACCGGCATCAACGATAACGCTTTCGGCTTCCGGGCCCTGAATGGCAAGGAACACGCGGTCGAGCGGATTGACCGTGACCTGCTTGCCGGATGCGGCTTCATTGAGATGCTCAATGTCGGCATCGGCATTGCCTGCATTGGCGACGACCATGAAGCGGTCTTCGCCGAGGCGCGTGACAATGAGGTCGTCGAGAATGCCGCCCTTATCATTGAGGAAGAAAGTATATTTCGACTGGCCGACCTTCAGCACCGTCGGATCGAGCGGGCAGGTTTCCGCCAGAAGTGCCGCAGCATCGCTGCCGGAGACTTCGACCAGTTTCATGTGGGAAATGTCGAAAAGGCCCGCATGGTCACGCGTATGAAGATGCTCCTTCATAACGCCAAGCGGATAGGTGATCGGCATGTTCCAGCCTGCAAAGCCGCCGAAGCGCGCGCCAGCCTGTTCATGCAAATCCTGCAAAGGCAGGGTATTCAAATGTGCGGTATCGCCCATAACAACTCCAGAGTCGCACGTGTGCCTTCCGCAAAATGCGGTAGCTTCGTGCCCCTCTGTCTCAGGCCTGAGAGACTCGCATAGCAAAGCGCTATACTTACACCTTCGGCGCGGAGTTTCCCCCGACTTTCCAGAGTTGTCTTACCCGTCTGCGGTTCCTTGTACCTGAGAGATTTCGGGCGATTTCCCCTTCGGCGGCCAATTGGCGCTCTCCCGCAGACAGACAGTGAAAAAGCATTTGTAAAACGCATGCTTCGGCACCCGACACAAATCCCTTAGCTCAATCCGCTTTGGGAGTCATGTAGAATTGTGGTCTTCAACCGACAAATTCCAGAACTTTTGCGACAAAACTTGAGCCGCTTCGCCAGCCACCCGAGGATTGGCCGTCATGCATGTATAAAACGGAGATTTTCACTAGCTATGCTAAAAACGATAGCGACGGAGGCCGTTCGGACTCTCAAAAATGGTGATTTAGCCATGGAGAACGCCAATTGTGATAACATAATGACCGATCTGCGTAAAAAACATGCAATCTCCAAGCTTAATTGCACATCAGCTATGCAAATCTGGCTCTCCTTTTTCAGATCGCTCAAGCCTATATGCTGTTTGCAACACAGAGAGATAGATTTTACTAGGTGAGAGAAATGAACCTGATCCGCTCGTACAACAACTGGCGCCGTTACCGTACAACCGTAAACGAACTGAGCCGCCTGAGCCCACGTGAACTGAACGACCTCGGCATCCTGCCTTCGGAAATTCCGTTCGTCGCACGCAAGGCTGCTGCTCGCTAATCAGCGGGAAAAGCGCCACCAGAAGGCACTAGCCTTCTTTCAGGATCGCGACCTCTTAACCGCGCGGTCCTTATGGTTTCAAGAGCATTCAATTGCTCAAACAAGTTATCGCCGGGGTTTCCTCCTCCCATTTTTCCCTGGCGATCAAAAGACCGGACGTCCTCCTCCCCCCATTGTCCGGTCTTCCCCATAAGCACCCGTCGCTCCTCCCGCGACGGGTGTTTTTGTTTGTGGCGAACTGTTCAGCTTTCCTGTGAGGCAAGCTCTGCCGAGCCGCCCCTTGAGCCCGTCTTGTCCAGCAGCATCGAAATTCCGAACACAACCAGACCGGCAAGGGCCAGGAACGCGCCGACCGTACCGGTCGATGTCCAGCCATAGCCCCATGCAATCGCCAGACCGCCAAGCCATGCGCCAAGCGCGTTGGCGAGATTAAGCGCTGAATGGTTGAGTGCCGCAGCGAGCGTCTGCGCGTCAGCAGCCACGTCCATCAGACGGGTTTGCAGTGCAGGCACCAGCGCAAAGCCGCCGCCGACCAAAAGCACATTGAGGAAGGCGGTGAGCGGATGCTGCATCAGCAGCGGGAATGCCAGCATGACCGCCATGTCGTAAAGCAGCACGATCCCGACGGTTCCCATGACGGAACGGTCAGTCAGCCGGGAGCCGACAATATTGCCCAGCACCATGCCGAGACCAAACATGACGAAGACCAGCGGCATCCATTTCACATCGATATGAGAAACTTCCGTCACGGTGGCGGCGACATAAGAAAAGACGGAGAACAGCCCGCCCGTGCCGATAGCACCAATGGCAAGCGTGAGCAGCACCTGCCTGCGGCGCAGCGCCCCCAGTTCACGCAGCGGCGACGCGCCTTCAGCTGCGGGCAGCTTGGGCACATAAAGCGTCACCATCACCATGGTCAAAATGGCAATCAGCCCGACAGAACCGAACATGGCGCGCCAACCGGCCACCTGCCCCAGCCATGTCGCCAGCGGCGTGCCGCAGAGCGTGGCAATCGTCAGCCCCATCATCACACGTCCGACTGCTTGGGCGCGCTTGCCAGGTTCAGCCAACGATGCAGCAACCAGCGATGCGACGCCAAAATAAGCGCCATGCGGAAAGCCTGCGATGAAGCGCATCATATAAAGACTGGAATAGTCCTGCATGAAAGCGCTGGCGAGATTGCCAAAGGCAAACAGGCCCATGAGCAGGAAAAGGAGCTTGCGCCGGTCTAGCTTCGCACCGATGACCGCCAGAACCGGCGCGCCGATCAGCACACCCAGCGCATAGGAGCTGATGAGGTGCCCGCCCTGCGGGATCGAGACATTGAGATCGCGGGCAATATCCGGCAAAAGCGCCATGATGGCGAATTCGCCGGTGCCGATGCCGAAACCGCCAATGGCAAGCGCGAGTTCCGCCATGCGTTCGGACGAGCGCGGCGAAGGTTCCCGCATCGCAGCGGAAGACTGAAATTCTGACATGAACAGGCCTGAAGGGAGTGTAGGTTGTATCGCACACCTACCACCCATTTCAGGCAAAGGCGATACGCCTTCTTGTCACGCGTAAAGTTCGAAAGCGCATCCCGAAAGGTGCGAAGCAGTTTTCGGGATGCGCGCAATAGATCAACCAGCAGCGACGACTTCGATCTCGACCTTGAATTCCTCACGGGTAAAACCGGAAACGATCATCAATGTCGAGGCTGGCGCTGGCTGCGGAAACAGCCGGTCGCGCACGTCCATATAAGGACGCATATGGGCGCGGTCCGTCACATAGGCGTTGATGCGCACGACATTCGAAAGTTCCATGCCACCGTCACGCAGGATGCAGCGGATATTCTCGAAGCACAGCTCTGCCTGCGCGCCTGCATCTTCCGGCACACTTCCGTCCGGCGCGATACCGAGCTGGCCCGAACAGAACACCAGTTCGGCACCGGCTTTCACCTTCACGCCATGGCTATAGGCAGCGAAAGGCGCGGCCATGTCGGCGGGCAGCAAATGTTGCAAAGTGCTCATCGAATAATCCTTATGATTTGGGCGCGCTGGCCAGAAGTTCCTTCAAACGCGGCGCCCCCGCTGCAATATCGGCTTCCGTGGGGTTGATACCGGCAGCCAGCATACGTCGCGCAATCATGTGATCCGCCGGACGATTGATGGAATCGACCGCGACCAGCCTGTCACCGGCAAAATGGAAAACCGAAAAAGCATTATCGTTGGGATTGCCCGACAGAATATGACGGTCGGCTTCGAACGACAGGCCTGCCGTCTGGAGCTTCATATCGCCCTGATCGGACCAGAACCAAGCCACTTCGCGGAACGGCGTGGCGCGACCGACAATGCTGCGGGCCACATGCTTGGCCTGATCGGTCGCGTTCTGCACTGATTCCAGCCGAACGCGGCGACCGGCATGGAAATGATCATAGCTCACGCAATCGCCGATGGCGTAAACATGATCCACTGAGGTGCGCATATGGTCGTTCACGACAATGCCATTGTCGATGATAAGACCCGCGGCAGCGGCAAGTTCCACATTTGGCAGCGCACCGGTGCCGATCACCACAATATCCGCAGGGAACACGGTTCCATCACTCGCCTTCACGCCCGTTACACGACCGTTTGCGCCCTCAATTGCCATCACGCCAAGCCCGACATGCAGCGTGATACCGGCGGCGCGGCTGCGCGTTTC
>Ga0153948_1000756_pt1 | contig 17608 bp, 16 predicted proteins | sample TSNJ032MetaG_FD_104696 | JGI IMG/M metagenome (GOLD analysis project Ga0153948, IMG submission 104696) | Attine ant fungus gardens microbial communities from New Jersey, USA - TSNJ032 MetaG | ecosystem: Host-associated > Fungi > Mycelium > Unclassified | place: USA: New Jersey, Wharton State...
CGATCTGGTCGAGGAACAGTTCATAGACGAAATGTTCCGGCGCGCGTCCGCCGAGGATAACGCAGATACGGTCGTAGATTTCCGAATTGGTCTGGTGGTCCTTGCCGAACATTTCGAAATCGACGCCGAGTGCTGCCCAGCGCATGCCGAAATCCGGCTTCCACTGCAGCTTCACATTGCCGCCGGTGACGGTAAGAGTGGTTTCAACGCCGTCATCGTCGAAAGTGATCGTGCCAGCCTTGGCGTCCACCTTCTTCATCGACACGTAGAGCACGCGGCCCGACTTGGGCGAAATCGGCAGGAACGGGCTGTAGGTCGCCTGACGCTCTTCGCCGAGCGTCGGCAGCATGACCTTCATAATGTCGTCGTAGCGCTCGACGGCCTTGAGCAGCACGGCATCGAACTTGCCGGACTTGTAATATTCCGTCGCGCTTGCGAATTCATAGTCGAAGCCGAAAGTATCGAGGAAGCGGCAGAGCATGGCATTGTTATGCTCGGCAAAGCTCTTGTACTCGCCGCCAAACGGGTTCGGCACCGACGAAAGCGGCATTTGCAGATAAGGCTCAAGGGCGGCCTTGTCCGGCACATTGTCCGGAATCTTGCGCATGCCGTCGAGATCGTCCGAGAAGCAGATCAGGCGCGTCTTCACCTTGTCTTCCGTGAGAATGCGGAAGGCATGGCGCACCATCGAGGTGCGGGCCACTTCGCCAAAGGTGCCGATATGCGGCAGACCCGACGGGCCATAGCCGGTTTCGAAGATCACCGTGTCCGGCAGGCCGGTCTTGGCATAGCGCTTGAGGATTTTCTTCGCCTCTTCAAAGGGCCATGCTTTCACGTCTGCAGCCGCCGCGGTCAGTTCCGGGGTCAGCGTGATTTCGGGCAGACGATGCGAGGTCATGGTTTTATCCTGATATCCTGTGAAGGGCGTGATTTTTGAAAAACGGTGCACAAATCCGTGCTTATGCTCTATGGCGCGCCAACCCTGTGTCGTCAACGGCTGGTGCGGAATTTCCTTGCGTAACCGCAGGAGGCTTCCTAACTTTCCCGCAAATTGTAACCGGAAACGCTGATTCCTATCCGAGTGTTGCTGAGGAGTACCCGATGAAGAAAATCTCGCCGCAGGATGCGCTCGTCTACATCATGATCACGACGTCGGCTGCCGATACAACGATGTCCGATGCCGAACTGGAGTCCATCGGCAATGTGGTGACGCGCCTTCCGGTGTTCCGTGGGTTCGATACGGTCGAGCTGCCGCGCCTGGCTAATGAGTGCTATGCGCTGCTGGCCGATGAAGACGGTCTGGAAAAGATCCTCGATCTTGCCCATGACGCATTGCCGGAAAAGCTCTACGACACGGCCTATGCGCTGGCGGTAGAAGTGGCCGCCGCCGATCTGCATGTCGAGCAGGAAGAGCTGGAGTTTCTCCAGATGCTGCGCGACCGCTGGACGCTGGACGAACTGACTGTCGCCGCCATCGAGCGCAGCGCGCGGGTGCGTTTCCGCAAACTCTGAACCTATTCAGTCAGCCCATGAAAAACGCCGGTCCGATCATATCGGGCCGGCGTTTTCACTTTTGGCAAGTTCGGATGAAGCCGCTTACCAAGACGGCTGAACCGAGCCCTTGAAGGTTTCTTCGATGAAGGTCTTCACTTCGGGGCTGTGATAGGCGCTGACAAGTTCCTTGACCCAGTCGGCGTCCTTGTCGGCGGTGCGCACGGCGATGATGTTGAAATAGGGCGCCTTTTCGCCTTCGCGGATCAACGGGTCCTTGGTCGGGTTAAGTCCAGCTTCCATGGCGTAGTTGGTGTTGATGACGGCGGCCTCGACATCTTCCAGCGAGCGCGGCAGCTGTGCCGCATCAAGCTCGACGAATTTGAGGTTCTTCGGGTTTTCTGTCACGTCGATGACGCTGGCGCGCAGACCCTTGGCCGGATCGATCTTGATCAGGCCGTTATCGGCCAGAACCAGAAGGGCGCGTGCGCCATTGGTCGGGTCGTTGGGGATCGCAACCGTCGCACCATCGGCGAGTTCGAAAATGGTCTTCAGCTTCTTCGAGTACATGCCCATCGGGAAGTTAACGGACTGCGCCACGCTCACAATGTCGAACTTGCGGTCAGCAACCTGATTGTCGAGATAGGGTTGATGCTGGAAGGAATTGGCTTTCAGCGCGCCATCGGCCAGCGCCATGTTCGGAATGACGTAATCGGAAAATTCCTGAATATCGATTTCCAGACCCTTGGCGGCGGCCACTTCCTTGACCTTTTCCATGATCTGGGCGTGTGGGCCGGGCGTGACGCCGACACGTATGGTTTTTGCCATCGCCGATCCGGCTGTGCAGAAAGCGAGAATGAGGGCGGCGGTAAGCAGCTTACGCATCGGAACTCCTGAGATAATTTGTATGGGACTTGGGAGGTTTAATGATTGCTCATAAAGGGATCGTTCCGGCTGAAAAAGATCATGCTGACCGTGTTCGACCTTTCGTGCACAAAAAAGCGGGCGGGGATGAACCCGCCCACCTGCATGTTTTCAAAATATCAGCACACGACAGGGAGCCGTCGTGCCTTACGTCGTTCAAAAGCTGCGCGCATGACATGGGCGGCTTCTGAAAAAGTAGCGTTTTCTTTCCAGCGTTCCGCATGAATTAATGTGGACGGAACGATATCCCTCAATGCTTCCAGCGTGTGGCGCGGCACCATGTCGGTGCAGTTCCACAGGCGGCGGAAGACAACGCTGATACGCGTAATCTTGCCATTGACCTGAACAACCGGCTCGGCCGATTCAAAAGTCCAATCTTCATAAGCGTCAACTGCATCCTGAAATGCGTGATGAAGATAGATCGGTGCGTGACCGTCATGAAGCGGGGGCAGCAAACTAGACATTTCTGTTTCCTCTCTTCCAATGTGGTTCAGCTTCAAAGACCTGCAGCCGGATTTCTATCGGGCCTGCAAGTGGGTGGAACAGGAGCGGGGGTATCCTCCTGTTGTCATGTGCATGCCGCCTCTCCTCACGAAATGCGACAACACATAATTAACCATGATCTATGCAAAGGCGCCTGTTTGGCAAGGGGAGAATTTCTTAAGATAGGCGTTAAGTGAAAAATTAATTCAGCAATATTCAGAAAAATACTGAACAATCAGTGGGCATATAATTGGATTATACTGCGTTGATCTATTGGTCAAAATATTCAAAAAAGGAAATGATTTTCAATATTTATTGTCGTGGTGACAGGTTTTGACCCTGTCATTTGGCTGGGGCTGCGATAGAAATATGCGGACGGTAAGAAAAATGCGGGGCCGGAGGGGTCATGTCTCAATTCACCACGTCGCGAAGAGCTTTTCTGGTCGGCTCGACCTTTCTGGCTGCGTCAATCGCATGGCCGAAATGGGCCCGGGCGGAGGGCAGCGTGCAGAAGGGCGGACGGCTTGTGGTGGCGGCGGACTCCGAACCACGTAATCTCAACCCGGCTATCGTCGCTTCCAATGGCGTGTTTTTCGTTGCAAGCAAGATTGTCGAGCCGCTGGCCGAAGTCTCTTTCGAGGGCGAAAACGGCTTGAGCCCGCGTCTGGCCACGAGTTGGGAAGGCTCGGCTGACGGGCTGACGGTAACATTCCGCCTGCGCGAAGGCGTCAAATGGCATGACGGCATGCCGTTTACGGCGGCAGATGTGGCCTTTTCCGCGCTTGAGGTCTGGAAGCCGCTGCAAAACCTTGGTCGCGTTGTGTTCAAGGCGCTGGAAAAGGTGGAAACGCCGGACGACCATACCGCTGTCTTTCATTTCTCGGAGCCAACACCGTTCCAGCTCGTGCGCAACGCTCTTCCAGCGCTGACTGCTGTGCTGCCGAAGCATGTTTTCGCGGGAACCGATATTGCGGCCAATCCGGCCAATGAAAAGCTTATCGGTACGGGACCGTTCAAATATGCGGAGCACAAGACCGGCGAATATTACCGGCTGGTCCGGAACGATGCCTATTGGGGCGAGGGCGAGCCCTATCTCGACGAGATCGTCTATCGTGTTCTGCCCGATCGGGCTGCCGCAGCCGGGGCGCTGGAGGCCGAAGAGATTGATCTGGCTGCGTTCTCCGCGGTGCCGCTGGCCGACCTTGACCGCATTTCGAAAGTGCCGGGGCTGACGGTTATTTCCAAGGGCTATGAGGCGCTGACCTATCAGCTGGTGGTGGAAATCAATCACCGCCGCAAGGAACTGGCCGATCTGAAGGTTCGTCAGGCGATTGCTCATGCGATCGATCGCGACTTTGTGGTCAACACCATATTCCTTGGCTATGCCAAGACATCGACCGGTCCGGTGCCACGCTATGACAGCCAGTTCTATACGGATCATGTGCCGTCCTATCCGTTTGATGTGGTCAAGGCGAATGCGCTGCTGGACGAAGCGGGCTACAAGCGGGGCGATGGCGGAACGCGCTTCGCGCTGAAGCTGCTGCCCGCGCCATATTTCAATGAGACGAGGCAGTTCGGTGATTATCTGCGCCAGACTCTGGCCGCGATTGGCATTGATGCGCGCATCGTCAATAATGACGCGGCGGCGCATCAGAAGGCGGTCTATACCGACCACGACTTCGACCTCGCTATTGCGCCAACCGTTTATCGTGGCGATCCGGCCATCTCCACCACTATTCTGGTTGAAAGTGGCATTCCGGCGGGTGTGCCATTCTCCAATCAGGGTGGCTATGCCAATGCAGAACTGGATACCCTGATTGCCGCTGCGGCGCGTGAGATCGATGAGAAGAAACGCACGGCGCTTTACCATCAGTTCCAGCAAAAAGTGGAAGCGGACCTACCGCTTATCAATGTTGCCGAATGGGGTTTCATCACGGTGGCCAGTGAGCGGGTGAAGAATGTTTCCAACAATCCGCGCTGGGCGGTGTCCAACTGGGCCGATACCTGGGTTGAACCGCGATAGAGCATTTCCAGCAAAAGTGCGTAGCGGTTTTGCGTGGGATAATGCGTAAAAAATAGATAGAGCGGTTCCACGATTCCGTTTTAACCGGAACCGCGATAGAACGGTGACGAAACAGCGCGTTGATTGTATCGTCGCGGCGTGGCGCAGATTCTAACCCTTCTCCAGAAACGTTTGATCGGCAGCATTCTTGTGCTGCTGATTGTCGTTGTCGGCTGTTTTCTGATGCTGGAACTTGCCCCCGGCGATGCGGTTGACGCCTATGCCGTCAGCTTTGGTGGCGATGCGGCGCAGATTGCGGACATGCGCGCCCGCTGGGGACTGGATCAGTCGGTCTGGCATCGGCTTGTCGCCTATCTCGCCTCTCTTTTGCAGGGCAATTTGGGCTGGTCGGTGAATTTCAACCGCCCTATCCTCGGCGTTATTCTGGAACGGTTGCCCAATACGCTGCTGCTCATGGGCGCGGCGACAGCGCTGTCTTTTGCCGTTGGTACTTTGCTTGGGCTTGTCGCAGGCGCAAGACCCGGCAGTTTTCGGGATCGTTTCCTGTCGGTAACCTCTCTAGTGCTCTATGCCATTCCGGGTTTCTGGCTGGCGCTGGTGCTGGTCATCCTGTTTTCGATCTGGCTGCGCTGGTTGCCGTCAAGCGGCATCGAAACGATTGCATCGGGCAAGCAGGGTTTGGCGCGGGCGGGCGATATAATGCGTCATCTGGTGCTGCCGGTTGTGTCACTGGCGCTGATTTATCTGGCGCTCTATCTGCGCGTCATGCGCGCTGCGATGGCTGACATATGGCGGATGGATTTTGTGCGGGCCTTGCGCGCACGCGGTATTTCGCGACCGCGCATCGTGTTGCGCCATGTGGCGCGCAATGCGTTACTGCCGCTCGTCACCTTGCTCGGATTGCAGGCGGCCAGCATGTTGGGTGGCAGCGTGGTGATCGAAAGCGTCTTTGCGGTCCCGGGTCTTGGCCGATTGGCGCAGGAAGCTGTTGCGAGCCGTGATACCCCCTTGCTTCTGGGCGTTATTCTCACAAGCGCGATCATGGTGATCGTGGTCAATTTCCTTGTCGACCTTCTCTATGTCTGGCTCGACCCGCGCATTGCCCAGCGGACGGCACGAAAGGCCAGCGCATGACGGTTTTTCTGCGCAGTCTCAGGACCGGCGAGGGGCTGGCGGGTTCGATTATCCTGACGATCCTCGTCTCAGCCGCACTGCTGGCGCCGCTTCTCTTTCCCGGCGATCCGCTGCGGATCGTTGCTTCCCCCTTGCTGTCACCGTTCGAAAATAGCGCCTTTCCGCTCGGTACAGACAGGCTGGGTCGCGATGTGCTGGCCGAACTTTTCCATGGCGGTCACACCTCGCTGATTGTCGGGCTTGCGGCGGCTTTGGCCTCCATCCTTGTCGGCAGCGCGGTCGGCGTGCTGGCAGGTTTCGCAGGCGGGGTCGTCGATGAAGTTCTAATGCGGGTTACCGAGGCGTTCCAGACCGTACCCGGCTTCCTGCTGGCGCTGGCGCTGGTCAGTCTTGCCGGGCCGTCATTACCGGTTCTGGTCGCGGCAATTGTGCTTTCAAGCTGGACACAGGCTGCACGGCTGACACGCGGGCAGGTATTGTCCATCCGCGAGCGCGATTATGTGGCGTCGGCACGTATTATCGGCATGCATCCGCTGGAGATCGCTTTTCGGCAGATATTACCCAATGCCTTGCCGCCGGTGCTGGCGCTGGTGCCGGTGATCGTCGCTTCCGCCATACTGATCGAGGCGGCGCTGTCCTTTCTGGGGCTGGGCGATCCGAACCGGGTCACATGGGGCGGGATGATTGCGGAAGGCCGGACGGTACTGCGCTCCGCACCGTGGCTTTCCATCGTGCCCGGACTGGCATTGGCGTTGACCGTCGTTGGCGTCTATCTGGCGGGCGAGGGCATAACTGCCGCTGCGGCAACGCGCGAGGTGCAATCATGACCCTGCTCGTGCATCTGGAAAATCTCGCCGTCACCTATGGGCGTGAAACGGCGCTGGGCAATGTCCAGCTTGATATCGAGGCGGGTAAAACGCTTGCCATTATCGGCGAGAGCGGCTCCGGCAAAAGTTCGCTGGCGCTGGCGCTTGCCGGGCTTCTGCCTGCCAATGCGCAGGCTTCAGGGCGCATCGACTGGGCCGATAGTCCAATGAAGCCGGGCCGCGATATCGGCTTTGTCTTTCAGGACCCGGCATCGAGCTTCGACCCGCTGATGAGCATCGGCGCGCAACTGGTCGAAACCATTCGCGCCCACGAAAAACTGGATAGACAAGCCGCCAAGGTGCGAGCGCTTGCCCTGCTTGAGCGCGTGCATATCCCCGAAGCGGAGCAGAGTTTTTATCGCTATCCGCATCAGTTTTCCGGCGGGCAAAAGCAGCGTATCGCCATAGCGCTCGCCATTGCCGCAAATCCGCGTGTGCTGATCGCCGACGAGCCGACAAGCGCGCTCGACACCATTGTTCAAAAGGAAATCGTTGCGCTGCTGCGCAAACTGGTACGTGAAGACGGTATGACGCTGATCTTCATCACACATGATATTGCACTCGCCTCCGGGCTTGCGGATCGCATCGCGGTCTTTCGCCGGGGTGGGCTTGTGGAAAGCGGCGATACGCGCGCGATCATTGACACCCCGCAGACGGACTATACGCGCGCGCTGATTGCCGCTGTGCCTGCACTGGAGTTGACGCCCCATGGTTGAGACCTTGTTGCAGGCTGATGGGCTGGTGGTGCGCTATGGCGCGGCATTGGCGCTCGATCATGTCGGCCTTGAGATCGCCAAGGGTGAAACCTTGGCGCTGGTCGGTCCGTCTGGCAGCGGCAAGTCCACGCTTGCGCGTGCTTTGCTGCGGCTGCATCCGCTGGAAAGCGGGACGATCCGCTTTGAAGGCGAGGATTGGCTGGCATGGCAAGGCGCTACGCTGCGAAAGCGTCGTGCGCGCATGCAGATGGTGTTTCAGGACCCGTTATCCGCTTTCAACCCCCGCGCCAGTGTCGGCGATCTTCTGCATGAACCGCTGCGCATTCACGGCATCAAACGCGATATTGCGGGACTTTTGGAAAAGGTCGGGCTTGATCCGGCGCTTGCGCGGCGTGGTGTGCATGAAATTTCCGGGGGCCAGCGGCAGCGCGTGGCCATTGCCCGTGCGCTCGCGACATCCCCCTCGCTGATCGTGTTGGATGAAGCGGTTTCCGCGCTCGATGTGACGGTGCGTGGCGCAATTCTCGATTTGCTACGGGAGATACAAGGGGCCGAGCAGACGGCCTATCTCTTCATCACCCATGATCTCGCGGTTGCAGCACTTATGGCGGATCGCATCGCGGTGATGGAGCGCGGGCGGATTGTTGAAAACCGCCCGACGCGGGAGCTGATCCTGACACCGCAAGCGCCTGTCACCAGAGCGCTGATTGATGCAGTGCCGAGGCTAGAGGTTTAAGCCTTGCCGAGTTCCTCGGAACGCTTGCGCGCTGCTTCAACCGCTTCGGCAACAAGCGTCTTGAGACGGTCGCCACCCATCAGCACTTCCAGCGCAGCCGCCGTGGTGCCGTTCGGGCTCGTCACCTGTTCGCGCAGTTTCGACGGGGTGTCGGTGCTGGCATCGGCAAGCGCGCCCGCACCCATCACGGTCTGCATGGCAAGAAGCCCTGCCGTTTCGCGCGGCAGGCCAGCGCTGACACCGGCGTCGGTCAAGGCTTCAATGAAGTGGAACACATAGGCCGGGCCGGAGCCCGAAACCGCCGTGACGGCATCCATCAGCGCTTCTTCATCAACGCTTGCGACCTTGCCCGAGGTAGCGAGCAGGCGTGCGACGAAAGCTTCATTATCGGCGGTCACATTGGCGTTCTTGAAGGTCACCATCATGCCCTTGCCGATGGCGGCAGGTGTATTCGGCATGCAGCGGAGGATGGCTGCATCCTTGCCCAGATGGGTCTCGAACAGTGCAACCGGGATGCCTGCTGCAACGCTGACAAAGGTGGCGGCAGGCGCAAAGTGCTTATAGGCAGGCAGAACAGCGTTCATGACCTGCGGCTTGACCGCAACGAGGATCATGCGCGGCTTGAGGTCGGCAGGCAGCGCGTCCGCGCTGGAATAGCCATGCACGCCAGCACCCACAGCGCGCTCGCGCAGCGCATCCGTCGGCTCGACGACATGAACATCGCCTGCTTTCAGAATGCCGTTGTCGAGCCAGCCTTTGAGCATGGCAAAGCCCATATTGCCGCAACCGACGAGAATGACCTTATCCTGCATAGTGATTGTTCCGCCTGTCTGAGTGTTTCGGCGCTCGAGCGCCAAGGTTGTTTGCAGACGGTATAAACCTGCGCCTTCGCGATCCGCAAGGCGGCTGTGCCATATTTGCTCATTACAGCCGGGCAAAACATAAAACTGCGGAAACTATAGTTTTCTTGCCCGTAAATTATTGATGCATCATAAATTATCGACCAGTATGTCTTGAGAAAGTCACATGGAAATCGCGGATTTTTAAGTTTATCTGCGCTGTTGGAATGAGGGGCCAATGGATCCGTCTTTGACTACTGGTATTCCGCCAGCGGAGGCATTCGGCCACGTCCGCATCATCATCGGCATGATTCTGGGCTTGTGTGTTTCGCGCCTGCTCACCGGCTTTGCGCGTTTCATCCAGCATCCCGGCAAACAGAGAATCTATCCGGTGCATATGGCCTGGGTCGCCTTCGTGCTGCTGTCGGTGGTGCATTTCTGGTGGTTCGAATTCGGCCTCAGAATAATTCCCCAATGGACATTCGAAAAATATCTTTTCGTGATCTTTTATGCCGGGCTTTACTTCCTGCAATGCACGCTGCTCTTTCCCGACAGCATGGAGGAATATACCGGCTATCGCGATTACTTCCTGTCGCGGCGCAAATGGTTCTTCGGCATTCTGGCGCTGATCCATATCGTGGATGTCCTCGACACCCTGTTGAAAGGCGTCGATCACTATCACCTCTATGGTATCGAATATCCGATCCAGACTGTGTGTTTCATCGTGTTCAGCGTCATCGCCATGTTCTCGGACAACCGGCGTTATCACGCGGTGTTCGCCACGCTCGCCTTGCTATACCAGATCGTCTTCACACTGCGGCACTTCGCGACGCTAAACTGATCGCTTCTGCCTATCCGCATTGCGCGCCGTTTGCGCATCCACAAGGGTGCGGAACTGGCGCAACAGAGGGTGGCGTTCGGTCTGCTTGAGGCCGTAGCCGAGGTTGAACGCATAATCGAAATGGGGAGGGTTCAACCCGATATTATGCTGCAGCATGGTTTCGATCTTGTCGAACCCCTTGGCGAAGATCGCTTCCGGGGAGGTGCCGCGATTGTAATCGGCCCAGAGGTCAAGAATTTCCGCACGAAGATCGTCGGGAAGCGGTGCGCATAGTTTTATGAGATCGGCCTTTTCACGCTCGGCGCGGCCATCGTCGGCGCTTTGGTGAATGGCTGGAACATCGCCGGAAATCGCTTCGCCCAGATCATGCACAAGGCACATTTTGAGAAGGCGCAAGCGGTCGCAATCTCCAAGTTCCTTGTCGAATAATGTGACCAGAAGACAGAGCCGCCAACTGTGTTCGGCGGTGCTTTCCGGGCGGCCTTCGGCGGTATGGCCGGAACGCAATGTGCTTTTCAGACGTTCTGCTGCCTGAATGAACTGAACAATGCCTTCGAGGCGTTCCATATCGACCGGATGTTCCATTTTGGTTTGCATCGTTGCCTCCTCCAGTCGCGCATCGGTATGAATCACTATGGAAAATTACAATTTTAACGATTTGTTTGCCATGGTGGATGCCATAATTCTCATGGTCTGTGATATGGGCATAATCACGGGTGGATGGTCCGGGCATTCGGACCGGTAGATGGGCTTGGATAGGCATCGGGAAAAAGCGATGGTTGAGCAAAAGAACGAGGGACAAGCTGCTGTCGTGCGCCCCTTATTAGCTTATGCTCCCGAGTTTTTGGCCCGGTCTGAGGGTGTCACGCCTGATCTCAGCCCGACGAAGACGACCGCCGAGCTGGCCGAGGAATTGCTGGCCGAGCGCGAGCATCGCAGGCGTCGCGACGAACTTCTGCGCCGCAAGCAGGAAATGCTGGATGGCGAACCGGCAGCACCTTTAACAGCTCATGATCCTGCTGCCGATACGCGCCAGCGCATGAACGCCATACGCGCCGAATTACAGTCCCGGCTTGAGCCGGAAACAGTCCCGCAAACCGCGATCCCTGCACCGGACCTGCAAAGGCGGGTTGAACCGGAACGCGCGGCTGTCGCTCCAGCCGCTGTGGCGCAGGCTGCCAAGCCCCGCGGGCGCTGGCGCCTGCGTTGGGGTCGCATTCTCGGTTTCACCGTATTGGGTGGCTTGCTGGGGCTTGGCTATGCAGCCCTTAATCCGCAGCATTATAGTGCCTCAACTTCCTTGCAGGTGTTTCCTTCCGAACGCCGCAGCGAGATTGCATCTGAAGCGGTGCTGAACCGTGCTGCACAACTGGCGCGCATCCAGTCGCCACAGGATTTCGGGCCTCCGCCGCTTCTTGACCAGCTACGCCACGCGCTTGATCGATTCACCACAGCGGAAGGCGAGGCTGAGGCTGCGTCACCCGCCGGGAAATCGGGCGCAGCACTGCTTCGCCCGCATCTGGAATTTTCGCAGGCGCTTGATAGCGGCATCGTCACGGTCGAGGCCAGGGCCGCAACACAGCAAACGGCAACTGCCGTTGCCAATGCCGTTGCGCAGGCTTTCCGCGATCAGCTGACGGGCAGCGCGGGTGGGCCGGATGCCGGTCTGCCTGAACGACTGCAAGCCTTGGAAGCTGATGCCGCTTCCGCCAAGGCGGCGGTTGAAGCGTTTCGCGCCAGCCGGAATTTCGGCGACGGTGATCGTGCAGCGCTTGAGAGTGCATTTGCCGACGCCAAGGCAGAAACGGCGCGGATCGGTGCCGAGGCTGGTCGCTTGAGCAGTATGACGGCGGAAAGCCTGTTGCAGGATGGTTTGCCGGAAGATATGCGGTCCGGCGCACTGGGTCAGCTCGTTGGCCAATATCGCGCAGCCGGGCAAAGCGATGCGGCCAAAAACCTTGCCGCTGAAATCGATACGGAAATCGCCAATCAACGCGGTCTGATTCAAGCCGATCTGCGAAGAGCCGTCGAAAACGAACAGAAGGCGGCTTCCGCCATGCGGGGGCTGAATGCCGCGCCTGCAACGGACGAAGACCGCAATCGCCTGCAGGCGATGGAGCGCGATCTGGCGGCACGGCAGGCGCTTTATGAAGATGCGCAAATGCGCGCGGCGCAAGGTGATATGAGCACCTTGTCGGCGACGGGAGCCACGGTGCGGCTCGTCGCACCGGCGAATTTGTCTTCCAGTCAGCACGGCCTGTCGTTGCAGAATTCGGTTCTGGCCGGATTGCTTGGCGGGCTCTGGCTTGGCCTGTTCTCGTGTCTGTTTGGAAGCAGGGTAGCACCTTCGGGAGAAGGGCAGGGGGCTGACGAAGCCGAGGCCGATGACGTGCTTGAAACCTATGGCGAAACGCGGCTTGCCGCCGTTATTCGTGAAGCGAACGAGCGCTGGGAAGTCGAGAACAATCGGGCTGATACGGTCGGAGAAGCGGACGAGTTGCAGCGCACTATCGACGATGTGCGCGCGAACCGTGGCACGCGGTTCTGACATCATTCCTGAAACTTCTGAAAATCCTGTCCCGATTTTCACTTTGTCGCGCTTTCGCCAATTGTCATCGCGCGCCATGACGCTTATTGGCATGTATGCCCGACGGATGTGATGTATCTCCCAGACATCGCAGCCCGTTTATCTCGCAAAGCCGATATTTCGAACAGAAAGAAGCGCTCGCTATGGCCCAGTTGATCGATGGCAAGAAGCTCGCCGAGGATGTGGTTTCCACGGTGAAGACCGAAACCGAAAAGCTCGTTGCAGCGACCGGCGTCGTTCCCGGTATTGCCGTGGTGATCGTGGGTGAAGACCCGGCGAGCCAGGTCTATGTCGCCTCCAAGGGCCGCAAGGCCAAGGAATGCGGCTTCCATTCTGTTCAGCATGATCTGCCGGACACAGCTTCGGAGCAGGAGCTTCTCGATTTGATCGAGAGCCTCAATAACGATCCAGCTATTCACGGCATCCTGGTGCAGCTGCCGCTGCCGAAGCATATCGATTCAGGCCGCGTCATCCAGACGATTTCGCCGGACAAGGATGTGGACGGTTTCCACTTCATCAATGTCGGCAAGCTGGGCACTGGCGAGGTCGATACTGCTTTCGTTCCCTGCACGCCAGCCGGTGCGATGATCATGATCGAGCGTGTTCACGGGCGCGATCTTTCCGGTCTCAACGCCGTGGTGATCGGGCGTTCCAACATTGTCGGCAAGCCGATGTTCAATCTGCTGCTCGCTGCCAATGCAACGGTTACGGTTGCCCATAGCCGCACCAAGGATCTGCCGGCGATTGCACGCACGGCGGATATTCTGGTTGCTGCAGTTGGCCGTCCGCAGATGGTCAAGGGCGATTGGGTCAAGCCTGGCGCGACGGTTATCGATGTCGGCATCAACCGCATTCCGGCGCCGGAAAAGGGCGAGGGCAAAACCCGCCTCGTCGGCGATGTTGATTTTGCGGATGCGGAGAAGGTTGCGGGCGCAATCACGCCGGTTCCGGGCGGTGTCGGCCCGATGACTATTGCCATGCTGATGGCAAATACACTGACGGCTGCCTGCCGCAGTGTGGGCGTAAAAAAGCCCGTTTTCTGACACAATTGAGAGGTGTTTTTCGCGCCTCTTTATGCAAACTAGTGCGATTTGAGAGGCAAAGCGGTGCAAAACCCGCTTTGCCTTAATTGCTTCAGAAGACTGAAGCGCCCTCATCGGCCCGCCCGGCAATCTGCCGGAAGGCGCGGAACAATTCGCGACCCATGCCGTGTTCGTTGGCAGAAAGGTCGGGGCGCTCTTGAAGTCGGGCGTCGAGTGTCGCCTGATTGATCAAAACTTCCAGCGTACCATTGACCGCATCCACGCGGATAACATCGCCATTGCGGATTTTTCCGATGGCGCCGCCATCGAGCGCTTCCGGCGTGACATGGATCGCGGAAGGAACCTTGCCCGATGCGCCCGACAAACGACCATCGGTGACGAGGGCCACGCGCTGGCCGCGATCCTGCAGGATGCCGAGAACGGTCATCAGCTTGTGCAGTTCAGGCATGCCGTTGGCTTTCGGTCCCTGATAGCGAACCACCGCGACGAAATCGCCGGTCAGATCGCCTGCCTTGAAGGCAGCCTGCAATTCGGCCTGATCGTTGAACACCTTGGCGGGTGCTTCGATCACCTGACGCTCCGGCTTCACGGCGGAAACCTTGATGATCGCATTGCCAATATTGCCGGTCAGCACCTTGAGGCCGCCGCTCGGCTGGAACGGCGAATGAATCTTGGCCAATACCTTGTCGTCGCCGCTCTTTTCGGGAACCGGCTCGCGTATGACGGTGCCGTCAGCGCTAAGCTTTGGCTCGATGGCGTAAGGGCGCAGCCCTTCGCCCCAGACTGTGCGCACATCTTCATGAAGAATGCCGCCGTCGAGAAGCTCGCGGATGAGGAAGCCCATGCCGCCTGCGGCATGGAAATGGTTCACATCGGCAAGACCGTTCGGATAGACGCGGGCGAGCAGCGGCACCACGTCCGAAATTTCGGAAATATCGTGCCAGGTCAGCTTGATGCCAGCCGCCGCCGCCATGGCGATCAGATGGATTGTATGGTTGGTTGAACCGCCGGTGGCATTGAGACCGATGATGCCATTGACGAAAGACCGTTCGTCCAGCATTTCGCCGACTGGCGTATATTCATTGCCGCAGGCCGTAATCGCCAGCGCCCGCTTGGCGGCTTCGCGCGTCAGCGCATCGCGCAGCGGCGTACCCGGATTGATGAAGGACGCGCCCGGCAAATGCAGGCCCATGATTTCCATCAGCATCTGGTTGGAATTGGCGGTGCCGTAGAACGTGCAGGTGCCGGGACCGTGATAGGACTTGGATTCCGAGATCAGCAGTTCGTCGCGCCCGACCTTGCCTTCTGCATAGAGCTGGCGGGTCTTGGCCTTCTCGTCATTCGGCAGGCCGCTGGTCATCGGACCGGCAGGCACAAAGATTGCAGGCAGGTGACCGAAGGTCAGCGCGCCAATGATCAGACCCGGCACGATCTTGTCGCAGACGCCGAGGTAAACGGCGGCATCGAACATGTCATGCGACAGACCGACGGCAGCAGCCATGGCAATGACTTCACGCGAGAACAGCGAAAGTTCCATTCCGGCGAAACCCTGGGTGACGCCATCACACATCGCTGGTACGCCGCCCGCCACCTGTGCAACGCCGCCCGCGTCGCGGGCAGCCTGCTTGATGAGCTGCGGAAAGGTCTCGAACGGCTGATGCGCCGAGAGCATGTCGTTATAGGCGGTGATGATGCCCAGATTCAGCACTTCGTCGCCGGTCAGCGCCGCCTTGTCATGCGGCCCGCAGGCCGCAAAACCATGGGCGAGATTGGCGCAGGCCAGAACCGTGCGGTTCGGCTTTTTCAGGGCCGCCTCGCGCACGCGGCCAATATAGGCCTCGCGGGTTGGTTTGGAGCGTTCACGGATGCGCTCGGTGATTTCCTGAATGCGTTTGTGAGCGGACTGCATGGGCATGGGTATCACCTGTGCCAATCTGGCCTGAATGGAATTTAACTGGTCCAGTAAAGCTGGATGGGGGTGCGGGCGTGGTGGAAGACGGCCCGTACCGGCATTTCAAGTTCATCGTCGCCGGACAGCGCCTTTTCGAGCGTTGCCTGCTTGGCAGCACCCTCGATGTGAAGCACGAGCATGTCGGCCTCGGCGATGAGCGGCAAGGTCAGTGTCAGGCGCTTTTCGCCCGCACCTTCGGCATGGATCGGCAGAACGAGCGCCCGTGTTGCCGGGTCGATCGCCTGATCGAGCCGGTCGGCATTCGGGAAGAATGATGCGGTATGGCCGTCATTACCCATGCCAAGCACCACCACGTCGAAAGGACGGCGCAATGCGTCGATGCGGCTGGCGGCGGCAAGCGCCGCCGTTTCGGCCGTCGCCGCCGGATTATAAAGCCCGATGAACCGAGCCACGCCCGCATGATCGCGCAAAAGATGGTCCCGTACCAGCTTTTCGTTGGAACGATCGCTGTCTGTTGCCACGAAACGCTCGTCAACGAGGGTAATCGTGACGAGGTTCCAGTCGATCATCTTGCGCGACAGCACCTCGAACAGTTTCAACGGCGTGGTGCCGCCGGAGACGGCCAGCGTGGCCTGTCCCCGCTCAGCGATTGCGGCTGCCAGCTTGATTGCAATTGCCTCAGAAAGCGATTGCGCCAGTTCCGTTCCGCTGGTGAAGTCGTGCCGTTCGATAGTCATGCTGTTCCTTTCAGGGTCCTTACAACGTTTCGTGCCATGTGCGACCGTCGCGTTCTATCAACGCGATGGACGACGATGGTCCCCACGTCCCTGCGGTGTAACCCTGGACCGGCTGACTGTTCAACTCCCATCCCTGAAGGATCGGATCGACCCAGCGCCATGCGGCCTCGACTTCGTCACGACGCATAAACAGGGTCTGATTGCCGCGAACCACGTCCATGATCAGCCGTTCATAGGCATCCGGATTGCGTTCGCTGAAGGATTCGGCAAAGCTCATGTCGAGTGGAACATGACGCAGGCGCATGCCGCCCGGGCCCGGATCCTTGATCATCAGCCACTGCTTGACGCCCTCATCGGGCTGCAGGCGGATGACGAGCTGGTTGGCGATGACCTTGCCAGCGCTTTCACCGAAGATCGAATGCGGGATCGGCTTGAAGGTCACGACGATTTCCGAAACGCGGGTCGCCAGACGCTTGCCTGTGCGCAGGTAGAACGGCACGCCCGCCCAACGCCAGTTGGCGATTTCGGCTTTCAGCGCCACGAAGGTTTCCGTGTTGCTGTTGTCGTTTTCGAGGTCTTCAAGGTAACCGCGAACCGGGCCGCCGGCAGATGCGCCCGCGCGATACTGGCCGCGAACCGTCACATCCTCGACATTGGCATTGGTGATGGGCTTAAGCGAGCGCAGCACCTTGACCTTTTCGTCATGCACGGCGTCCGCTTCAATCGACGATGGCGGTTCCATGGCCACAAGGCAGAGCAACTGGAGAATATGGTTCTGCACCATGTCGCGCAGTGCGCCCGCCGTGTTGTAATAACCGGCGCGGCCTTCAAGGCCGACCGCTTCGGCGACGGTGATCTGGACATGGTCGATATGGGCGGAGTTCCAGAGCGGCTCATAAAGCGCATTGGCAAAGCGCAGCGCCATCAGGTTCTGCACCGTTTCCTTGCCCAGATAGTGATCGATACGGAAAATCTGGTCTTCGCGGAACACGCTGCCCAGCGTGTCGTTGAGCGCCATCGCCGAATCCAGATCGCGACCAATCGGCTTTTCAACGATGATGCGGGTGTCGCGGGTGATGAGGCCATGGCTCTTGAGGCGCGTGGCGATATCGCCGAACAGGGTCGGGCTGACTGCGAGATAAAAAGCGCGAATCTTTTCCGGCTTCTTGCCGATCAACGTCTTGAGCGCATCCCAGCCCTCTTCGGATTTGGCATCGACGGCAACATAGCTGAGGCGGGTCAGAAATTCTTCCACCTGCTTTTCGTCGACTTCCGC
>Ga0153948_1000760_pt1 | contig 17578 bp, 30 predicted proteins | sample TSNJ032MetaG_FD_104696 | JGI IMG/M metagenome (GOLD analysis project Ga0153948, IMG submission 104696) | Attine ant fungus gardens microbial communities from New Jersey, USA - TSNJ032 MetaG | ecosystem: Host-associated > Fungi > Mycelium > Unclassified | place: USA: New Jersey, Wharton State...
AACTATTTCGGGTGGCAGTATATAACCTATACGCAGCATGAGAGCGGCGAACGCGGGATTACGCGGGCGGTTGATAAATATGCAAAGGCATACCGAGTTAGTCCAGGTTGGCTGCTAACCGGCGAAGGGAAAGGCCCAGACGGGACGTTGATTGAAGTGCCCGTCGAGCCAGAGGAAACGTTCACACCTTCGAAGACAAAACCAAACGCTAGCTTTCCTCCGAGATATCAGGAATTCCCACAGGACCACTCGGTCCCTCTTCTGGGCCAAACTGCCGGTGGGCCGAATGGGCGCTTCATCCTAAATGGCACCGAAATAGGTCGCGTGTTCTGCCCGCCGATGCTCGAAGGTGTTGAAGGCGCTTATGCGGTAATGGTTTTCGGAACCTCGATGGAACCGCGCTATTTTGCCGGTGAAACCGTATGGGTAAACCCGCATTTGCCGGTACGTGCTGGCGATGACGTGATTGCGCAGCTTATTGAGGACGGGGACGACAACCCCGTCGAAAGCTATATCAAGCGCTTTGAATCTCGTTCATCGCGTGTTCTTCGCCTCTATCAGTACAATCCGGATGAAGGCGAAGAGCGAGAGCTTGAATTCGACGCTGAACGGGTTTTCTCCGTTCATAAGATCGTCTTTCACGCGAACGTCTGATCTACCTCGTCACATCGCCAATATGGGCGAATGGTAAGGTTTCGAGCATGCGGGGGTTGCGGCGGACATTCCCCACAGCGGATCTTCCTGCATAGTTCACAAAAATCCTGCACGCCCAAATCTGCGGCCTTACGCAAGTTGGAAAGATGCAGGATACGTGAATGCCCGCAATCATCGCAGGCAACATAGACGCTGGCTAATTCGATAACGAGGCGTTTGCCTTCTTCAACAATCCCCCCGTCCAACATTAGACCCGCTCCATCTCTTCGACTTCTGGCGGCAGTTTGTCGCCATGAGCAAAGATCAGCTTTGGCGGGTCAAAATCGCCTGTTTCTGCATCGCCGGTATTGGTGAAGGCGATAACCATGGGGCTGGTCGCCGCCATGCGTTCAGCCGTTCGCTTTGCATGAGCCACGTCTTTTGCAATGAAAGGGGTGTCCGGGCGCAAATTACCGCCCTTCACCTTCGTGTAGCTCTGCACGATAAAATTGGTTTGCATGCCCATACTCATTACTCCCTGTACACTTGTTATGTGCGACAGGATGACTCAGATATTAGAACGAAACAAGAACATTCTTGCCGAAACGTTAACGGCATTTTGCATCTGCGCATTTCTCTGAGTTTGACCATTCGACCCAATGTATTGTAAAATGCACTACAAAGTGCCTGTTGTACCTTCTTGTGCTTCGATTTGCACTACATGGAGAACCTGTTTGAAAAATTACAACCTTCAAATTCGGTTGTCGGAACCGGAGAAAGATACACTAAAGTTAGCTGCCAAGCTTTCTGGCTTATCACTCTCCGCCTGGGTGCGTGAGCGAATAAGAAAGTCTGCCAGAGAAGAATTGCAATCAGCGGGGATCAAAGTACCGTTCTTGGAGAGAGACAATGGTTAGTCGGGGTGCACAAGGATTTCATTTTGAACCAGGCGGAATCGGCGGAATATTGCGCGGAAACCGTCTCAAAGTCCCAACATTTCAGCGAGAATACTCTTGGGAAACAAACCAAGTCGACCAACTATTGAACGATTTTCATCGAGCGAAATTAGATCACTCAGATTATTTCTTGGGCACCATTGTTACGATAGCAAAGGGGACTCATGAGCCGCTCGAAATAGTAGACGGCCAACAAAGATTGACCACCACGGCGATTCTGATCACAGCGATCAGAGAAGTTATGAAAGAAATAGGGCAACCAGAAGCCGTAATTGAGAGCATTAATAACGACTATCTTAGCAGCTATGACCGCAAGGCTGGTGAGCACGTTCCAAAACTCACCCTTAACATTGATGATAATGACTTTTTTTCCGAACTGCTTCGCGGCAACAAGCCCAAACGCTCGCGCGATTCTCATGACCGACTGCAAGATGCTTTCCAAAATGCAAGGTCATTCATGAGAAAGGTCGTTAGTACTTTTGCAGAAGTTGACAAGCCAACAGTACTTAACGAATGGCTAGAATTCATTGAACACGAAGCCTCCGTAATCCTCGTAAAAACCGATGATGCCGCCAAGGCTTTTAAAATGTTCGAAACTCTTAACGACCGCGGTCTGAAAACATCGCAAGCGGATCTTGTGAAGAGCTATTTGTTTGGACAGGCCGGTAAAAGAGTTGGCGAAGCTCAGTCAAGATGGTCTTCTATGAAAGATAATCTTGAAGAATTGAAAGACGATGAAAGCACGATCAATTTTCTGCGCCATAACCTAATTGCTACGAAGCAGTTTGTGCGAGCGGAAGACATCTATAGTTCTGTGCAATCGGGCGTTCGAGGGGAAACGAGCTCCGCTAGCTTCATTTCCTCTCTTGAAGCAAGTTCCAGAGTGTATGTGTCAACATACCAAGAGAGTTCGGAATATTGGTCTAGTTATCCAACGTCTTCGCAGAAGGCGTTAGAAGTTTACAATAAGTTTGATCTTAAGCCAAGCAGGCCTCTCGTATTTGCACTCGCTATAAAATTCAAACCAAATGAATTTGATAAAGCAATTAGCCTTGTTTCTTCCTTAATCGTAAGACTAGTTCTCGCCAGCAGAACCAGAAGCGGCGTGATAGAGCAAACCTTCGCCAATGCTGCATTAAATGTTTATGAGGGAAAAATAACAACTACAGATGAATTAAAGAAACTACTGACAAATGTCATAGTTTCGGATCTTGATTTCAGAAACGAATTTCAAACAGCAAGAGTTACAAAGGCTGACCTGGCTAGATACTACCTCCGCACACTGGAGAATGCCAATGCGGGTGACAAGGAGCCTTGGTTCATTGTCAACGAAGATTCAGCAATCCTTACTTTGGAGCACGTTCTCCCTCAAAACCCCGTGAATGGCTGGCATTTCGACGCAGATGTGCGGAAACTCTATACCAAGCGCCTCGGAAACCTATGCCTTCTGCAAAAAAGTGGGAATGAACTTATCGGCAACAAGAGCTACGCTGAAAAGAAGTCCTCTCTATTTGAATCGCCTTTAAAAATGACCTCAATGATTGCGGAGAACAGTACATGGGGGCCCGAACAAATAGAAGAAAGACAGACAAAACTTGCTGATATAGCTATTAAGGCTTGGCCGGTATAATCCAAACTGCATCGGTCATTTGAAGCCTCGGTTCGCGTCGGGGCTTTTTGTTTGCGCGCCACGCGCTGCGGTTCACATAATGACTTCATAAATTAGTCGCGCTCAATAGTGTCCTTTACCTCTACTATCCGGTACAGCATCGGTTTCCCCTCGATGGAGCGCACATCAACATCAACCAGGAATACGCATTGCAATGGGTTTTCTTTAATCTCTAATATTTTTCGCTTCACTTCTTCGGATACAAACTGGAGCTTCACTGCCTTGGTGCTGATCGTTTCAATGATCCCCCTGTCACCAGACTTTGAAGATGGATTATTTTTGACCTGCTCCAGAACCAATAGCTGGTCAGCCATGCCCATCTGTGCCGGGAGCTTTGGCGCGATATAGTTTGCAACCTTATTCTGAATTGCGTTCGCCTCTGTCGAATTGATAGTGACATTGTTGATGTTCACTACCCCGCCGCTAGACACGATGACGTTCATCTGTGACCCGTGATCTTTTGCGATAGGGTCAATGATGTGAGATATTTGCTTGGCCTGCTTGGCCGTTGGCGCTTCCTGAAGATCATTTGGCTTGCCAAGAAAAAAATTGGCAATATCGTTGAGGTTCGCCGCGAACGCTCCGAAAACCTCAGCGTGCTTTAGCAGCCATTCTGCTTGGTCGTTTAGTGCAATCAGATCCGCAATGATGCTGCCAGACCGAATTTCTTTCACGTAAAGACGCATATTATCCGGCAACGGGTCGCCGGTTTTCTCATTCGCAAAATCTTTGAATGCTTCTGCGAACGCCGCCAAGCTGCTTGTGAGATCGATCAGATCAACAGGTCTACTGTTCTTCACCTCAACAGTTAGCATCGCATCATCTAATTCCATGATTCCCCCTCCCTATTGCCCACCTCAATGAAGCAAATCGAGAGAGGCTTGAAAAGCGGGGAGCCGTCATTCTTTGCATTGTGATTCTAGCACGGCAGCGGCGCGGCGCAACGCATAGTATGCGTTCGCTCAGTTTATTTTTCGTTATGCATACTTTTTCATTGACGGCATAGTTTGCATTATGCATACTGATCTCAACAAACGAGATCGGAGCGCAACATGCATCCCTCAGTACAGAACACCTACAACGAAGTGGCAAAGACGCTTAGCGGCCTGACCGTAAAGGCAGAAAGGCCGGTTCGTGATTATTCCCGCCAGCGCCGTGTAATGGCCCGCGCTTGGTCCACATTCAATGCATGGCTGGCAGAGCATCAGAATGCGAGCGCTCGCCTTCGCAAGATCATGTTCGCGAGCGAGCTGGGCCACGCTCACCGCTTTGTCCGCAATCAGGACAATCCCGTTTTCATCGCGACCAAGCAGAGCTTGCTTATCGGCTCTGACAGCCGGTGGAGGTAAGACGATGGCGAAGACCAACGCATTCTTGTGCGGCTGTTGCAAGCAGGGTTTCAACTCTGAAAAGGCTGTAACGGATCACATCCAGACAAAGCATTCAGGATCGGCCACGCGGATTTACACACCGTACAAACTGATAGACCTGCGCGAGAAACGCGAGCCGAGCATTGCTGACCTCACCATCGAAGCCGAAATGAACCGAGATATGGGCCTGCCTTACGAGGCGTGGCTACTGGGGGAAGCATGACCCTCTGCGCCCTCGTAACAATCCTTTCCGCCCTCGCCGTTGCTGGTGTTTCAGCAGCATTTCTCATGCTCTGCCACCTCGAAAGAATGGCGGATATCGCACGGAGTGAAGTTGATGGCCTCTGAAGCAATCCACACGCCTGACACGATTAGCGCACTCGCTTGTCTTGTTGGTTCTCTTGCACCGCTCATCGGTTTCGGCCCGGAAATCCGCGCCCTTATTGGCGATGAAGACTGGAAGAAGCTCGGAGCGGCAGCACAGACCGCGCACAAGGTTCTCTCCACAGCCCGCGAGAATGCAAATGGATAGGCCCCTTTCCCGCGCAGAAATCATCCAGAAGCGCCGAGAAATCGAGCATTTCCTGAAAACTGACCCAGACATTCCAACCCGCCGTTACCTCGATCAGAAGGACGCCGAACTTTATGCGGCGCTGGAACGGCTTGATGCAGAAGGAATAGCCGCATGAGCGCCCAAGCACTTGATATTCAGCAGACAGGTACGCAGGCCGCGCATTTCGAAGACGCGCAGGCTCCAGCTTTGTCGCCTGACCAAATGGCTTACCAACTCATCCGTAGCGGCGCTGATTTTCAGTCCGTCCGCGAAATGGTGTCCCTTGCCAAAGAGATTGCCGCCGACAAGGCGCGCAACGCTTTCAATGAGGCGGTAGCGCTGGCTAAGGCTGAAATCCCCGTGGTTACCAAAAATGCGCAGGGCCACAATAATAAGACCTATGCGAATTTTGCGGCCTACGCCGCCGCCGTTGATCCTGTCATCGCAAAGCATGGTTTGCGTTATCGGTTCAAGACCGACCAGACAGACAGGATCACCGTAACATGCGTCCTTTCGCACAAGGACGGTCATTCGGAAGAAAACAGCCTGTCCGGTCCAACAGATACGAGCGGCAACAAAAACGCCATTCAAGCTATAGGTTCCACACTGACTTATTTGCAGCGATACACGCTTATTCAGGCTCTTGGATTGGCTGCGTCTGATGATGACGATGGCAATCGCCACGGCAAAACATCCGAGCAGTTGCAAACCATCACCGAAGATCAGCAGATCGCATTGCGCGAATTGTTGGAAGCCACTGGTTCGGATGAACGTCGATTTCTCAGCATGGGAAAAATAGAGCGCCTGTCTGACATGCTCTCCTGTGACTTTGAGCCGGCAATGGGCCTTCTCAAGCAGCGCCTTGCAAAGATGGAGCGCTGACCATGGATGTCTTCGACATGGATCAGGGCGGTGACGAGTGGCATCAAGCTCGCCTCGGCATCCCCACCGCTTCAAAGTTTGCAACCGTGATGGCGAAGGGCGAAGGCAAAATCCGCTCTGAATACATGCGCAAGCTGGCTGGTGAAATCATCACTGGCGAAGTGGCGGACGGATTTTCATCCGCTCATATGGATCGCGGTAAGCTGATGGAAGATGAAGCGCGTGAAACCTACGCTTTCATCAACAGTGTTGAACCTCAACTCGTCGGCTTTATCCGCAATGGCAATAAGGGCGCCAGCCCAGATAGCCTGATAGGCGAGAAAGGCGGCTTGGAAATCAAGACCGCTCTGCCTCATATCCAGATTGATCGGCTGGAGCGCGACCGTCTGCCGCCAGAGCATAAGGCTCAGGTGCAGGGCAATCTCTGGGTTGCTGAACGTGAATATTGGGATTTCGTTTCCTACTGGCCTCGCCTGCCGATGCTTTGCGTCCGCGTCTACCGTGACGCGGAATACATCAAAACCATGTCCGACGAGATTGACCGCTTCAATGAGGAATTGGCGGCACTGGTCGAGCGCATCCGCGCCTACGGGCAAGAACCGAAGCGGGAGGCTGCATAGATGGACCGCGAACTATACAAATTCTGGATGGTCTGGCGCGAGGGCGGAAGCGCCCCAACCTATCGCCATCAAACGAAAGAAGCGGCGACGGCAGAAGCTGAACGCCTTGCAAAATCCAACCCGGATCAAGTCTTCTATGTGCTCAAGGCTACCGGTGCTGTTCATGCACGGTCCAATGTAGAGCATTTGAAACTGACCTTCGATCCGATTCCGTTCTGATGGAGGTAAACATGTCATCTCCAATAACAGCAACATGGGACGGTGAGGCTTTCTATCCGGCCTCCCCATATTGGGCGGCTCGCGCTGACCGGCAGTTCGTCGTCGGTGAGACATACAAGATTGTCGAGCACCACGACCGTTCGGAAGCGAGCCACAATCATTATTTCGCTTCTATCTCCAATGCATGGAACACGCTTCCGGATCACCTTCTGGCAGAGTACCCGACTGCCGAGCATCTGCGCAAAAAGATGCTGGTTAAATGCGGATATGCCGACGAACGCACCGTTGTGTGCGCCAGCAAGGCCGAGGCCGAGCGTGTGGCCGCGTTTATCAAACCGATGGATAACTACGCTGTTGTGGTTTTCCACGAAGCTGTTGTGAAGGTCTACACCGCGCAGAGCCAGAGCCTCAAGGCCATGGGCAAGCGCGAATTTCAGGAAAGCAAAGAAGCCGTTCTCGCTGCAGTCGATAGGTTGCTTGGTGTGGAACCTGGCGCGACAGCAAGGAGCGCAGCATGATTATTCACTTCATCGCATCCAAGTTCCGCGCCATCTGGGAACGCTATGTCGATCCACTCCCTCGCCTTCGTCGCAAGGCGGAATCGCTCAAGGCTGAAATAGCAAAGGCCAAGAAGCAGAAGAAGCGGCATAGCCATTTCGAGGCTGAACTTCGCAACGTCATGGCAACAATCATCGCAGTTGAGCGCGGTATTTCCTACCGCAAAGGCTCTCTGGATTGGGGGCTGTGATGGCGCGTACCGTGAAGGAATGGATCGGTAAGAACGACGATGCAGCTATCCCGGATGGCGTAAAGCGCCGCATCGTAAACCGTCAGGACGGCTGCTGCGCATTGTCGAGTAAGCCATTCGGCCCCGGCAACAAACCGGAGTTCGATCACAAAGTTGCGCTCTGGCTTGGCGGAGAGCATCGCGAAAGCAATCTCCATGCGATTTGTAAGGAAGAGCACACAGCCAAGACCAAGGCTGAGGCCACTGTGCGCGCCAAGGTGAACCGGCAGCAGGACAAACACCTAGGTATCAAATCGCCGTCTTCAAAACTCGCCCGCAAAGAAAAGCAGCCGAAACAATCCACAAAACCAAGCTTGCCGCCGCGTCAACTGTACGTGAGCGCAGGGAGCGCACGCCCATGACCATCCCAGAACAGGCAGTACAGGCGGCAACCCTTTGGGCCGTCAATATCCACGGTCCAGACGATCTGATTGCAGCCACCGACTATCTGTCGGCTGTGCGCATGGCGAATGCTTTCAATGCATGGTGGCTGAACCTGAAAATGAAACAGCCGCATAATGACGCTATTGACGCTCGCATGTGGGCCGTTCCGAGCGATTGGCCGGCCAACAATGCACAAGGCCATGCTGACGAACTGTCGAAGCCGCACCCGGAATATCAGTGGTTGCGCGATGTTTCCGCCGCCCCGCATCTAGCAGCGGTGCAGGTGGAGAAGCTGGAGTGGGGCGATGCGCGCATAACAGAGGATGGTCGCGAGGCGGAAGACGCTAAAAGCCCCGTGGGGCGATACATTGCGACGGATACTGGCTGGTTCCTTCTAGGCCAAACAGGATACGAAACTGAGCGAGGCTTATACCAAGCCAAATCCGCAGCACAGGCCGATTATGAGGCTCGCATCCTCTCCGCGCTTGAGCCATCCGCTGGCAGAGCGGCGGTGCTGGAGGAAGCGGCGAAGCTTTGCGATCTATCAGCGGACATGTCACAAAATCAGCTAAATAAAGAGCAGTACCCTGTGGTCCGTGACGCACTTAGAGGTGAAGTCGTTGCTGCTAGAGTGCTTGCAAAGCGCATCCGCGCCCTCCACCCACAAGCAGATAAGCCCAGCGATGACGGAGCGCAGGGCATCGAACGCGGCAAGTTCTACCATCACCAGTGGCCCATGGAAAAACTACTGGAAGCCCGCAGAGACGGACTTGTCGATCACAGCGGTGGCGAAGCATGGCGATACGAATACAGCCATAAAGACGAGAACGGCAAATACGATATCCTTTACCGCCCCGTAACGAACTCGACTATCCCGGCGCGTCTCCCCACCCCTCCAGCCGGTGAGGTGGCGTGATGGGGAAGTGTGAGCGAGAACTGAACCACAACGAATGGATGATTATTGGCGCTCGAAACGGTTGGGCGATGCCAGAACTTGGCATTCGCTACCGTATCCCGATCATTCGACACATCCTCGTCTTTCGGGATGCGATGCGCATTGAGCGTTGGTATGCCGCCGTTCCGGGGTTCCGAACCGGCTACGACGAGTGGGTTCAATATGGCATTTGGTGGGGCCTTTCCCACCCATCAGGAGGCGACCGTCATGGCGAGTGAACACTACATAAACTCATACCGCGACTTGGCAGTTAACGCGATTGAGGACTTGAAGAACTACGCCAACGATGAAGGCCCGGAAAGGCTTATGGTCTCTTATCGAGGCTACACGGAAGATTTGGAGCGTCTCGATAACACCACCCCCGTTGCTCCCGTATCGCCGGATGCTACCGGCAAGTGCGGGGAGTTGGTGACGGTGGGCTACGGCAGTCCCGGTTCGCTTCAGATGGTCATGGACGGCGAGTTAGATCATGCGGGAATTACCGGCCTATCCAGTGGCGTGTTTACCGAACCCGTCTGCTTCCGCTCGCAGGCTGTGGAGCTATTGGCGGATGCACAGACGAAATCTAACTATTGGGCGGGTCAATGTGGAGAGTTGTACTCGAAGGTAGAAACACTGAAAGCCGACAACTCGGCGCTGACTGCGCGGGTTAAGGAGTTGGAGAAATTTCGTGAGAACGCCATGGAGAGCATCCGGCTTGACAACGAGTATTTCGACAAGTCTCAGGCGCAAATCAAAGCCCTCAAAGCCAAGCTCGCGGCGGCTGAACGGGCGCTGACCATCTGGGATGAACTTCCAGACAATACAGGTTCTGCCGGATTAATGGCTGCTTGGTTCATTAAGGCAGGAACCATTGTCAGAGAAGCCCGCGCAGCGCTGGGAGGGAAGCCATGAGCCAGGAGGAAAAGAAAGCGATCAAAGCCCTAAAGGCGCTGGAAAAGATATGGCCACCGTCTCTATGGATTTTCTGTTCGGGCGGCTCGCTTAACGTTCTTCGTGTTGGGGATCGCGGCGAGCGCGTCATGGATAAAATGGGGAACGTTGAACAGGATAATTTCATAGCCTCGTTCGATATTCCAAATGATGGAGGTGATTGGTGATGACTTCAGACCTCATTACCCGTCTCTCCAAGCTAGGCGCGCCTGACAGGGGAGCCGCGAGCGTCGGTGAAACGATATCCGTACGCATGAAGGAATTGCGCAAGCAGCATCAGCTCAGCTTGCAACAGGTCGCTGACCGAGCAGGAACTTCCAAATCTCATATCTGGGAAATGGAAAACGGGCGCTCGAAAAACCCGACCGTTGATATGGCCGTCTCCATTGCAAACGCTCTTGGCGTTTCGCTGGATTATCTGACTGGCTTATCCACTCAAACCCCCGATCTGCACCCGGAGGCATTGCGCATCGCCTGCGAGATTGACGCCCTCTTGCGCGCAAAGGAGGCCAGCACGTGCGTCTAGTTGACGAAAAGGCCACGGTGAAGTGGGGATTTGAACCCCACGAAAGCAACAGGTTAGCACTGGGCAAAGCCATATCCCCGACGATAACCAACCGCGACGCTTCTTTGCTCGTCGCGCCCTTCACCGTGAATTCAATCATTATCGATGTGTGCCAGCCTTGGCAACATGCACAGGAGGCCAACAATGCCGAGTAAGGAACTCACGAGCGCTGTGGCGACCTTCATCCGCAGCATATCGGTTTCGTCGGAGAATGGCGGTTCGTTTTCTGAACATGAATGCAAGGAGAAGGCAGAAGAACTTCTTTCAACCATCCTCGCCGAGATAGCCGAGCCAAATGAGGCGATGTGCGAAGCTGGCAAGACGGCCAGACGCCCCGGCAATAGCGTTTATGGGAACAGCAGAGGTACTTGGCGCGCCATGCTCGCCGCATCCGCACTTGGGGAGCAGAGCGAATGAAGCTGCCCGACTATGAAGGTTTTGCTCTCGCAATATGTCAATTCGCTTTTGACGGTTCTGACGCTGACGGTGGCACTATTCAGGAACTTGGCCTTGAATATGGCATTCTGCGAACCGAGGATTTCAACCCGAAAAAGCACAAGAGCGTTGTAAATTCTGAATACTTCGAACCGGGAGATTTAGTTTACTGCTTCAACTTTAGCGGTCGCCAAGCCCTGAAAGGCGGTGAGTAGATGAAGCTGGATCGCAGAGAGCGGGACTTTCTCCAACGGTTATGGTTCGGGCAGACATTACGTCTCGCTGATCGTGAGGAAGACCGAGTACGTCAGAAAATGCGCAAAGCAGGTCTGGCAGTGGTTATGAAAAATCCGCGCCGTTGGGAACTCACCGAAGCCGGCCGCGCCGCACTGCGGGAAAGAGAGTGAGGATGTCACGTTCCGCCCCACGGATTTTTGGAAAGGCCCCTTCGGTACGTGCTGATGTGCGAGGAAAGCAGATGAACCTTCTTCGCGCCACAGGCCGTGCAGCGCAGCTTGTGCGCAAGGTCTTTTCTGAGTGCGCCATGCTCTGGTCCGAGCTTTTCAATCAGGGCGTCAATATCAAGCTCTTTGCTGTGATGGCACCCGTTGCAATACGCGGTCAGCAAATGCCCGTACCGCAGGCAATCACCCAATGTCGCGTTCGTGCTGAATGTACCCATGACAGCCTCCAAGGCTGGCTGTCTTATAGTGAGAACATTTCGGAAACAAATCACTTTTGAAAGGAGGATTAAATGGGACAAAAGGCACTTCGTTTCACGAAAGCGGATATAGCCCGCGCTGCCTGCGTAGCCAAAGACCTCGGTGTCATGCTTAAATTATGCACCGATGGGGCAATCCTGATTTATTCAGACAACGACCAACGGGTCATTGATCAGGACAGCGATCTAGACAAAGAGCTAAGGGCGTTCGAAGCAAAGCATGGTTACAGTTGATTTGAAAGGCATCCACAAAGTTAACGCAAAGGGCCGCACGTATTATTATGCATGGCGTGGCGGCCCTGCCCTTCGTGGAGAGCCCGGATCGGCTGAATTTATGGCTTCGCATCAAGAGGCAAATGATAGCCGGATAATTCCGGATGCTTCAAAGTTCCGAGCCGTCATCACGGCCTATAAGTCTAGCCACGATTACCAGAAGCTTGCCGACAGCACGAAACGCAATTGGAATGGATGGCTGGACAGGATCGGAAAGAAATTCGGTGACTTGAGCATCGCGCAGTTTGATCGACCTCAGAAAATACGGCCAGTCATTCGAAAATGGCGCGGGGAGTTTGCCGACAAGCCACGAACGGCAGATTACGGGATGCAAGTTCTTTCCCGTGTACTGTCATATGCCGTAGACCCGCTTGGCAAGATTAGCCAAAATCCATGTGAAGGTATCAAGCAACTTTATAAAAATGATCGTGCAGCCATCATATGGACAGATCAGGATATCGCGCAGCTTAAAACGAAATGTTCATCCGAAGTCGCATGGGCGGTTGATCTGGCGGCGCACACAGGCTTGCGCGCGGGCGATCTTTTGCGTCTGTCTTGGTCGCATATCACCGAAAATGCAATAGTCCTGCCCACCGGGAAAAGCCGACACACCAAGGAAGCAGTCATTCCTCTTTACGCAGAATTGAGGGCATTGCTTCAAACAATCCCTCGCCGGTCGCCTATCGTTCTGACAAACACCAGGAAGGCCCCTTGGACGGTAAACGGATTTGGATCGTCGTTTTCAGATTGCCGAGAAGAAGCCAAGCTTGGCGATAGAGATTTGCACTTTCACGACTTCCGCGGGACGGCGGCGACAAAGTTCTATATCGCCGGTCTGTCAGAGCGTGTAATTGCTGAAATCATGGGATGGGAAGAAGAAACCGTGCGGAACATTATCCGCCGATATGTGAGCCGAACGGCTGCTATCGAGGCCACGATAAAACAGATTGACGAGGCTAGAAAGAGAACATAGCCTGTAAAACAGCTTGTAAAACTTTAATGGCGAGAGACTAAAATTATCGCCGTAAGATACTGAAATGTCTTGCAGATTGCGGGTATGATGTAATGGTAGCCTGTCAGCTTCCCAAGCTGAACGCGCGGGTTCGATTCCCGCTACCCGCTCCAACCTCTATAAATCCTCACTATTGACTATTGCTCCGCGTTCATCCCGTCGCGCAGTGCCAAAGCTCCCGATTTCTTTCTCAGTACATTTATAGTTTATATTCATAATCTATAATAATATAAAATTAATAGCAATTATTAGCGATGCAAATGATTGTAAAATCAATATAGAATTCGATCTTATTTAAGAACGAGATAGTTCATGCAGAAATATTCCATTTTGATTGCGGTGGTAACCAGAAACCGTCCGGCAATGCTCGGCACACTTTTAAAGTCATTGGAACGCGTGATTGTGCCGGAACAGGCAACGCTTAATTTTCTTATAGTGGAAAACAATTTCCGCAAAACACTGAATGAGCGAGCTGCAGACTTTGCAGCCCGTATGCCGGGCCATGTTGTGCGGTATCGGCTGGAGCAGCGGATCGGCATTTCGCAGTCCCGTAACTGCGCGCTGGATCTTGCGATCAAGAGCGAACATGACTTTCTGGTCTTCATCGATGATGACGAAATTCCCGAGCCAGACTGGCTGGTGGAATTGTTCGCCGAACAACAGCGGGAAAGCCTTGATATTGTCGGCTCGCCCGTGCGCCCAATGCCGATCGAAGGCAAGCTGAACAGCTGGCAGAAATTCGTCTGGTCCGGGTTGGAACGGCTTGCCAGCCGATCTGAGCAAAAATCACGCATGAAATGGGAAAATGGTCTGGCTGGCAGCATCAAAGTGGCAACAGGCAGCTGGATGGGCAGGCTCGACTTCTTTCGCGAGACCAGCCTCAAATTCGACTCCTATTTCGGGCTGACCGGCGGCGAGGACTGGCACCTGTGGGCCAAAGCCAAAACACTCGGAGCCAGAACGGGTTGGGCACCAGACGCCATCGTCTATGAGACAGTGCCGCTTTGCCGGCTGACGCTCTCCTATCACTTCCGGCGCAATCGCGACCACAACACAACGGAGTTCATGTCGTCTTACAAGAAGAACCCGTCGCGTGCACTCGGCAAACTGCCTTCACTGCTGGCAAGTCGCAGCTGGAAACTGCTGGTCTCCACCATGTCTATTCCGTTGAAAGGCGCACCGGCCGTGCTCGCTTCCGCAACGGCTCTGGGTGGTCTCGTCGGATTGCTGCGTGGCTGTCGGGGCAAGCAATCCCTGCATTATGCCAAGACGACCGGGCATTGAGCGACTGCGCACCGCTAACAAAAAGCCCCGCATAACGGGGCTTTTTCATATATGGATTTGCAGAGATAATCAGTACCAGCCGACAGCGACCTGCGCTTCTTCGGACATGCGGTCAGCGGTCCACGGCGGATCGAAGGTCATTGAAACCTCGACCATGGAAACACCTTCAACCGCACTAACGGCGTTTTCCACCCAGCCCGGCATCTCGCCAGCCACCGGGCAGCCAGGAGCCGTCAGGGTCATTTCGATCTTCACAGTACGGTCGTCTTCGATATCGATCTTGTAGACGAGACCGAGTTCGTAGATATCCGCCGGGATTTCCGGGTCATACACCGTCTTCAGCGCCGCAATGATATCATCCGTCATGCGCAGGAGTTCCTCCTGCGCAAGGGCAGAGGCAGAGAACACGGCGCTGCCTTCGGCTTTCAGCGTTTCATCGGCAGGCTTGGTTGCAGCCTGATCCTGAACTTTTTGTTCCATCTCGGTCATCCGAAAAACTTTCTCGCCTTTTCCAAGGCTTCCGCCAATGCATCCACTTCAGCGCGGGTATTGTACATGGCAAAGGATGCACGGCATGTAGAGGTGACGCCAAAGCGTTTCAAGAGGGGTTGCGCGCAATGCGTGCCCGCACGCACGGCGACCCCGGCCCTGTCGATCACCATCGACACATCATGCGCATGGATGCCTTCCAGCGCAAACGAGATGATAGCTCCCTTATCCGGCGCGTTGCCGAAAATGCGGAGCGAATTGATCTTGCCCAGTTGTTCGTGGGCGTAATCGCGCAAATCTTCTTCATGGGCGAGAATGGCGTGGCGGCCGATCTTTTCCATATATTCAAGTGCTGCGCCGAGACCAATCGCCTGAACGATAGGCGGCGTGCCAGCTTCAAACCGGTGTGGCGGATGATTATAGGTCACGTATTCTTCTGTGACTTCCTCAATCATTTCTCCGCCGCCCTGGAAGGGACGCATCTTTTCCAGCATCTCTGCGCGTCCGTAAAGAACGCCGATGCCGGATGGACCATAAACCTTGTGACCAGTGAAAACATACCAGTCACAGCCCAGATCCTGAACATCGACCGGCAGATGCACCGCGCCTTGGCTACCATCGACCAGCACAGGAATGCCGCGCGCATGGGCAAGTTCAACGATCTTCTTGATCGGTGTCACAGTGCCGAGCGCATTGGACATATGCGTGATAGCGACCAGCTTGGTGCGGTCCGTCAGGCGCTTCTCGAATTCCTCGATATGGAAGATACCTTCATCGTCCACCGGAGCGTAAACCAGTTTCGCGCCCTGACGTTCACGAATGAAATGCCATGGCACGATATTGGAGTGGTGCTCCATGATGGAGACCAGAATCTCGTCGCCTTCGCCAATATGCGGCATGCCATAGCCATAGGCGACCGTATTGATCGCTTCAGTGGCATTCTTGGTGAAGACGATTTCGTCGACCGAACCGGCATTCAGAAAACGCCGCACGCTTTCGCGTGACTTTTCATAGGCGTCGGTTGCGGCATTCGAAAGAAAATGCAGGCCGCGATGCACATTGGCGTATTCGTTGGAATAAGCGTGCGTCACCGCGTCGATGACGCTCTGCGGCTTCTGCGCCGAAGCGCCATTGTCGAGATAGACAAGCGGTTTGCCGTGTACTTCGCGCGACAGGATCGGAAAATCCCGGCGGATGGCTTCCACGTCATAGGCCGCAACAAGCGGATTCTTCTGGTCCATGATCGTACCTTTCGCCGTTCGGCAGGAAAGAACAGCGCGCATATCAGCGCGCTGTCACTGTCAATCAGGCATGAACGGCGAGCCAGTTGGACAGCACGGACTCCAGTGCTTCAACCAGCGTTTCGTCTTCCAGCTCTTCGATGATCTCGGCGATAAACGCCTTGATCAGCAGCCCACGTGCTTCATTTTCCGGAACACCGCGGGCCATCAGATAGAACAGATAGTCCTTGGAAAGCTCGGCAACCGTTGCGCCGTGACCGCAGGCCACGTCATCCGCAAAGATTTCGAGTTCCGGCTTGGCATCGAACTCGCCTTCATCAGAAAGCAAGAGCGTGTTGCAGGCCATGCGGGCATCGGTTTTCTGGGCGATCTGCGCAACGCGGATCATGCCCTGGAAAACGCCGCGCGCGCGGTCCTTGACCACATTGCGGATGATCTGGGTCGAACGCGTATTTTCCACCAGATGACCGACCGTCATGGTGATGTCGGTGTGGGTGTCGTCGGCCAGAAGATTGAGGCCACGAAGCTCGAAATCGGAATCTTCACCCGTCACATTGACGTGCACTTCCTGACGAACCAGCTTGCCGCCCGCATTGACGATGTAGAGCGTGAGCTTGGAGCCCTTGCCAATCGTCACATTGAACTGCGAAAGCTGCGTCGCCTGGCCGAAATCGCGCAGGATAACCCACAGAACTTCTGCACCGTCACCAACCGAAACATGGCTTACTGACGTCGAGAAAGCATCACCCTCGCCGCCGTTCTGGCGCTCGATGATCGTTGCCTTGACGTCCGAACCAATGCGAACCGGAAAGCGCGTGTGGCCCTGCCCGGTCTTCTGGAGGTTCTGGATTTCGAGAGGCGCTTCCAGCTCGGTGCCGTCGGCAATCGAAATCATCCAGCCATCGCTGACATAGGCAGCGTTGATCTGGCCGATTGTATCGTCTGTGCCACGCGTCTTGAGCTGAAGAGCCAGCGAGCCGTCGGCCAGCGCTTCACGCACTGGCGTCAGCGACACGCTTTCAGGCGCCCTGGCGTCAAGTGCAACGCCGTTGCTGGCAGCCAGAATGGTGGAACCGGCAAGCAACGCCGAAAGCGGCTGCGTACCCGCAGAGCTGTCGAATGGTGCAACGCCCTTCAAAAGCGTGCGGAAATCCGTGTAATGCCAGCTTTCAACGCGACGGGATGGAAGCCCGTTGGTCTTGAGCAATTCAAGCGCCGTATCGCGTGCCACAACAACATCACCATTACCGGACAAAGTGCCGATAAGATCGCCAAAGCTGTCGATCAGCGCGCTTTCAGCAGGCGTCCTCGGCTTTGCGGTCTGAGTGGTCTGGATATTCATAATCCAATCCTCCTCAGGCTGCTTCGCCGATTACTTCGGCATAACCGTTTTCTTCCAGGTGCAGTGCGAGGCTCTTGTCGCCAGACTTGATGACCTGGCCCTTGTAAAGCACGTGCACGCTATCAGGAACGATGTATTCGAGCAGACGCTGATAGTGGGTGATGACGATCACGGCGCGATCTGGCGACCGAAGCGCATTGACGCCTTCCGAAACGATCTTCAGCGCGTCGATGTCGAGGCCGGAGTCGGTTTCGT
>Ga0153948_1000764_pt1 | contig 17535 bp, 11 predicted proteins | sample TSNJ032MetaG_FD_104696 | JGI IMG/M metagenome (GOLD analysis project Ga0153948, IMG submission 104696) | Attine ant fungus gardens microbial communities from New Jersey, USA - TSNJ032 MetaG | ecosystem: Host-associated > Fungi > Mycelium > Unclassified | place: USA: New Jersey, Wharton State...
CTTTCTGACCGAAGACCGCAAGGGCCAGGGGCTGATGCTCGACATGCCCGTGGACCTAAATGCGACGATCACCGATCTGAAAAGAATCTCTCATGGGGGATTGCTGGACACAGGCGCGGAAAAAACTGCCGTTACGAAACTGGTCGAACAGCTGCGTATTAAAACGGCCTCGATAGATACATCGGTGCGCAATCTGTCGGGTGGAAACCAGCAAAAGGTCGTTCTTGCGAAATGGCTGTTTCGCGGCTCCTCGACGCTGATACTGGATGAGCCTACACGCGGTGTTGATGTCGGCGCCAGACGCGAAATCTATCAACTGCTCTGGATGCTGGCTGCAAACCAGAAGGCGATCATCATGATCTCTTCGGATTTGCCGGAGCTTATCGGCATGTGTCACCGCATTATTGTTTTCTCCAACGGCAAGCTGGTGGGAGAGCTGCCCCGGTCGCAATTTGATCAGGAGCGTATTCTCTCACTCGCCTATCAGGAGCATGTCAACCATGATAGATAAGACTTCAATTTCCGAGAAACCCGTTTCAGCCGACCGTCAGAAATTGAAGCGTTTCTTATTGCGAGACGCTGGTGTCTTTCTGGCTCTGTTATTGATCACCTTGGTATTTTCCTTCACCGCGCCTTATTTCGCCACATCGGGAAATGCGCTGAAGATATTCGTTCAGATTGCCATCAACACGGTTCTTGCGGCGGGCATGACTTTCGTCATCCTGACTGGCGGCATCGACCTCTCCGTTGGTTCGGTGCTGGCACTCTGCACTGTCGTTGGCGCGCTCATCATGACTTCTGGTCTGGAGCCGACCTTATCAATACCGCTCGCCGTACTGGCCTGTATTGCAGTTGGTGGATTTTGTGGGTTCATCAATGGCAAAGTATCAACCTTCTGGAAGATACCTTCGTTCATTGTGACGCTTGGTATGTTGAATATCGCCGCAGGCGCTGCACGCGTTGTGTCGAACAACTCAACGATAACAGGACTGCCGCAAGGCTTCGTCGATTTCGGTAATCTGATAATCGGTGGCTTCCTGCCCTCGATTTTCCTCGTTGCAGTGGCGGTGATTTTTGTTGGCTGGTTCATACTACGGTTTACTGTTTTCGGTCGGATGATCTACGCGGTCGGGGCTAATGACGAGGCGGTTCGTCTATCGGGGCATAATCCGGACACATATAAAATTGCGGCCTTTGTCATTTCAGGTATTACCGCTGGCATTGCAGCAATTGTCTATTTGCTGCGTCTGAATATTGGCAGCCCGATTGCCGGTGTTGGCTATGAATTGAACGCAATCGCAGCAGTTATTATTGGCGGAACCAGCCTGTTTGGTGGGAAAGGCTCTATCGTTGGCACACTCGCAGGCGCCTGTATTCTTCAGGTTCTGGCCACCGGTCTGCAATTGCTCGGCATTGGCGACAATTACAAACCAATCATCATTGGTGCGGTGATTATACTTGCCGTGATTGTCGATACCTACCGAGAAAGATTGCTGCGGCGCATTCGCTGATGCGCCGCCCAATCCGATAAAAGAGAGCTATGTTTTAATGAGGTCGGCGGCGATCCTCATGGGTGGGCACCGCTTTCATTCAGAGCTTTCTGGTTCTTTGTCTGGCTTTCCCACAAACCAATTCCGAAGAGAATGGCGGTTGTGAGCCATCCAAGAGTCAGGAGATCCGCCATTTGACCGAACGGTGCAATGAGGGCCACCAAGACAACACCCGCGATATGGGAAAGCGGTAAACGGCCATAGACGACATATTTATAAATGGCGCTGCCAACCAGATAGATAGCGGGGCCGATTGCGATGACGAGAATCTCAGCGAAACTCGCGTGTTCGGCGGGATGCTCCATGGCAAGATCGTTACCAACGGCGCTCACGATAATACCGAATATCAGAATGGCGTGGATATAGTGGAAGTAGGCGCCAATCTTGCCCGGATCGCGGGCTTGCGTGATGCGCGCGGTCGCATCCTTGCTCGAGGTGCCGAAATAGAGCCACCACATCGCAATGGTGCCGAGAAAAGTGGCGAGCATGGCGGACAGCTCGGCAGTGTTCCAGTTTTCCGCACCTGCAAGTGTGGCTCCCGTCGCCAGAAGGCTTTCACCCAGCGCAACAATAACAAAGAGTTGGCAGCGCTCCGCAAGATGCCCGCCCTCAATGGTCCAGTCGCTGACCTCAGAGCGACCCATTCCCGGCAACGCAAAGCCGATCATGGGCGAACCATACTCGCAGAGAACGGCGACGATCCAAAGCGCCAGTCGCAGTTCACCTTCAGCAAAGGCACCGCCGATCCAGAAACAACCAGAAATGACAAGCCAGCCCAGCATTCGCCGGTAATTGGCTGTCAGCGGGTGATTACTTCCCAATTGCCAGTCGATGAAGCCCGTTCGCCCCAGTTGCATTGCAACATAGCAACTAGCAAAAATAAGGCCGCTTTTGCCAAACGCATCCGGTATCGAGGCTGCCATAACCAGCGCCAGCGCCATACAGCAGAACAAGACAAAGCGCAGTTTGGGCTGCTCGGGATTAAACCAGTTTGTGACCCAGCACGTATATTGCCAGCCGAGCCAGACGGCGAACCACAGGACCAGCGTTTCAAGCGCGCTCCAGGCTGTCAAATGATGAAGCAGCGTATGGCTAAGCTGCGTGACCGCGAAAACATAGACGAGATCGAAGAAAAGCTCTTCATACGTGACATGCGCATGGTGGCCGTCTCGCAGACGCAAAAGTGGATGAACTGATTGGCTCATGGATTATTCCCCAGAATGTGGAGCATCAGATAATGAGTGCCGAATTCGAAACGAACGGAGGAGAGCAATCGGCCGGGCGATCAGAATCGACATAAGCATGTCCGTCCCCTTAACTCAAAGCGGCACCTGCAATTTTCACATTATCCTAGGTTGTAGAAAGCGGAAATACTTAAGAGATAACTTATTTGTAGCCGACGTCATTTTCGGTGGCTTATCGGTTCCACAATCAGACGCATACCCTACCCATTTGGATGTAGACAGATTGCCGTCTCTTCTTTTGTGATAATTCAAGGCACAATAGCTGTAATGCAAAGAATCCTGGAGAACGTCGAGCGTTGCAAGCTTGCGAGGAGAAAGGGTGATGACCGAGCTACGTCCCATATCCAATGAGAATGATAGCCTGAACGTGGGCGGCATCCAAAGTACCGCTTTGGGTACAGCCGCCGGTCATCTCGCACTCGTGCCGACGTGGCTCCCCTTCGATGTAGCATCTGCTTCGCCCGGTAGTTCCGCCGGAAATGGCGGGATGGGAATGAGCGTCGGTGTGATCAGCAGCGACGCTTTGGCCGTTTTCGTTCCGTCCAATACCGCAATTGCTGGTCCGGGGGGCGAGGCAGGTGCTGACCAGTTCAACAATGCACTGATTAATCAGCATGTCGCCGAAATGGCAGGGATGGGCGGTGATGGCGGAAACGGCAATGCCGCGATCGGCAGCACAGAAGGCGCTACATCCAACCATGCTGGAAGCGGCGGCGACGGTATTTTTCTTGGCGGGCTTGTCAGCTCCAATGTCGCAGTGTTCGCCCCGGTCAATACGGCGGTTGCGGGCGGACCTCATTCCGTAGCGTCCGCCAATCAGAGCAATAACGCCGCCTTTCTGCAAGGCGCTGACCAAATGGGGGGGATTGGTGGATCAGGCGGTGACCACAACTATGCCGGGTCCGTTTCAGCATCGCCCATACATACCGATACGGGCAGCACCTATGTGTTCACTGGCGATAACTATGCCGGACATGGCGGTGCGGGCGTTTTCGCAGGCACCATGATCGACGTGAATGTGGCGATCTTCTCGCCTATCAATATCGCCGTCGCGGCTGCTGGCGGCAATGCGGATGCACACCAAACGAACAATGTCATCTTCGATCAGGGTGGTACGCAGATCGCCGGGATCGGCGGTAGCGGCGGTGGGTTCAACTTGGCGTCAGATACCATTTTCACGGGCAATTCTGCTGCGGGAGGCGGTGGCAATGGTGTTTCAAATGGAAGTCTGGTTGACGTGAATATCGGCTACTTCCATCCGATCAACATTACAGTTCCAGCTGGCGGCACAGCTGATGCCCAACAGGTAGACCATTTGCTTGTCGACCAGCATGCACTTCAACTGGCGGGTATTGGTGGTGCCGGTGGCCACGACAATTTGTCGGATACAAGCCACGATGCGCTTGCGCACGATATTCTTGCACTTCTCCATGCATGATCAGCGCGCGCGGACCCACCCTAAAGTAGATATCCGAATTTCTAGCTATTCCCGAATGATCAATACGCGCAATCTTTAAGCGCGGTCGGGTCCCCGATTTCGCGACGCCTGTTTATGGGCGCTTTGGGAGACCAGGACTGAAGTTCAACCGAAACAGGGCAGGGGCCATAACAGGGAGGAATAAAGCGATGCCTATTCCACAAGTATCCGACACAATTCATCTCAGTGACGTGCATGCCGGTGATGCCAATGCCGGTAACGGCGCTGATGGCTATAACTACGGTAATATCAACTATAATCCGAGTGCAGTTGTTGCCAACACGCAAAGCGTGGCGGGCGCAACAGTAGACGTGCATAGCGGCGATTCCCCCTGGTTAAGCGCCAGCTGGGATGCAGGCCATGCCGGTCATGGCGGTGGAGCCGATGCAGCCAATGGCTTTCTCGCCAATATTACCAATCATGGCGATGGCGGAGCCGGTGGTGACGCGAACTCCAATGGCAGTCTGGGCTCGTCAAGCGGCGGCAATGTAGGGGCAGCGACTGCCGATACAAGCGCTGTTCAATATACTGAGCTTCTTGCGGACCAGCACGCCACTATTCTTGCAGGGGTTGGCGGCAATGGTGGTAACGGAAATATGGCACGCGGTGGCGATATCTCGGCCGCGCTCGTGCACTCAAACCCGGAAACCCACACGACAACGACGACGACCAATGACATCGCGAGCTTTGCTAATAGTTTTAACGACAACTTTCACGATATTGATCTGAGCCACATGCCGATCTGATCGGTAGTTGGCTTCAGATTGAATCATTGGAAAATTCGATCTGGGAGCAACGGCTTCGGCCGCTGCTCTCCCGTTTTACCGGTTTCCACAAGGCTGATGGTGCATTGCGAGCATTGGAGGCGGTTGCAAGGGGCTGGTATGTCAACGGAGATTGGACGATGACGGCGGCATTTGCGCAACCACGCTATACGGTGACCCCACTGGTCGCAGCGCTCCGTCGGTGTTACGCCGCCTTTGGGTTGGTCTTCGCCTATAGCTGCGGATACAATATTTTTCTGCTCGCACCTTCCATCTATCTTCTCCAGATTTATGATCGCGTTTTGTCGAGCCGCAGTGTCGACACGCTGTTGATGCTGACAATCATCATCGCCGTGGCGGTTGTGGTTGGGTCTTTGCTCGATATCGTGCGCCGCGCCGCATTGTCCCGGATCGGTAGTTGGCTCGATCACCAGTTGCGTCCTATCGTCATGAACGCATCGTTCGAATATGCGGCACGCGCTGATGCGGGAGCCGCCGCAGAACATTATCGCGACCTTTCGGTTCTGCGCCAGTTTCTGGATTCGCCCTCCTGCGCGCTTTTGTTCGATCTGCCATGGGCCCCGGTTTTCCTTGCATTACTTTTTCTGGTTCACCCACTGCTGGGCTTCATTGGGCTGGGCAGCGCCTTGATCCTGCTCCTATTGGCGTTGCTGAACGAGCTTGTGACACGTGAATTGAATGAACAGGCAAATCTTGCGCAAGCGCGAAGCCATTCCCGCTTCATCATGGCGCTGAAATATATTGGCGTTATTCGCGCTATGGGCATGCAGCATGGTGCGGCTCACCTCATCTATCGAGATGCTGAAGCTGTCAGAGCGGCTCAGGACAGTGTGATACGCAGGACCGAGGTTGTTTTAGCGTTTTCGAAGTCGGTACGCACGCTGACCCAAATTCTGATGATGGGTGCTGCGACTTGGCTCGTGCTTCAAAACAACAGCAATCCCGGAATTATTTTTGTAGCCAGCCTGCTGCTTGGACGTGGACTGGCGCCGGTCGAGGGCGCAATCGGAGCCTGGCGCGCGCTTGCTTTCGTGCGCGGTGCATTCAATCGCCTGAACCGGATGCTCACGCTTATTGTTCCTTGTGAGGACAGGCGAACCATTCTTGTTCCGGAACCGAGGGGCCAGCTGGTTCTCGATAATGTCGGCTATCGGCTCCCGTCATCGGATCATTTCATTTTGCGGGGCGTCTCGTTTCAGGTTGCCGCGGGCGATTGTGTGGCGCTGATCGGGCCGTCCGGTTCGGGTAAATCCACGCTTGGGCGGATTCTGGCGGGCGTTTCACGGCCGACATGCGGATGCGCTTTTCTGGGTGGCATCGACATCGCCTTGTTGCGCCATTGTGACAATGCCCGTCACATTGGTTATCTTCCGCAAGACATTGAGCTCTTCGGCGGTGCAATCAAGGATGTCATTGGTCGGCTTGATGGATCCGACCCTCAAAAGGTGATTGAGGCGGCAAAACTGGTCGGGCTGCATGAGGCGATTATGCGGTTGCCCCAAGGTTATGATACAGACATTGGAGAAGGAGGGAGCCTGCTTCTTCGGGCACAGCGCCAACAATTGGGACTGGCGCGCGCAGCTTATGGCAATCCGCCTCTCGTTGTGCTCGACGATCCGAATTCTAGCCTCGACTATGAAGGCGAGCGCCTGTTGTTTGACGCCATTGAGCGCATGAAATGCAGGCAGATAACCATTGTGATCATTACCCATCGAATGGGCATATTGCCCGTCACGGACAAGATTGCCGTGATGCGTGATGGTATGGTCAGCGCCTTTGGTGATAGCGAGAAAATTTTCGATGCTTTCCTTCGCGTTCCTGCCAAAACCGGACCATGAGGGGGCAATGCAATGGCGCTGGTCTATCTTGATGTTCCATTGAAGGTCGTGAACGCGTTCAAATTCCGTCTGGAGCTGGTTGCGCAACAGCTGATGCTGTGGCGGCTCGCATCTCCACCGATACTTGTAGACCAACGCAAAACATTGCCAGCGCCGGTGACCTCCCGGCCAAGGTTGCGCGGGGTTGCCTGGACTGGAAACTTGCTGGTTTTGACGTTTTTAGCCGGGTTTGGTCTGTGGGCAATTCTTGCGCCACTCAAAAGCGCGGCAGTTGCTGTGGGCATCGTCGAAGCGGAGACCAGTCGTAAAACCATTCAACATCTGGAGGGCGGTATCGTTCAGCAGATTTATGTCCACAACGGAGATCTGGTTTCTTCCGGGCAGGTGTTGATCAAGCTTGATGATACCAAGCCGAGAACGGAGCTTGTCGGCCTTCAGGGCCAGTTGTGGGATGCGGAGGCAAGCCGCGCGCGGCTGGTCGCGGAACAGGGAAACGAGGCGCAGCTCGCGTTTCCGCCGGAGCTGGCGCGACTTGTTTCGCATAATCCGGCAGTCAGCGCGATTGTTGTTGGCCAGCGGAGAATTTTCGAAGCGCGGCGTGATGTCTATCGATCCGAAATTGCTATAACGCATGAAAAAATGGAGCAGGTGAAACAGGAGATCACCGGTCTGGTAGCCCAAAAACTGGCGCTGTCGTCACGGGTGGAGATTACCCGTCAGCAGTTGGACATGATTGATCCGCTGGTCAAGAAAGGTCTTGAACGCAAAACAAGCCTGCTGAACCTCGCGCGGGAAAAAGCGGACCTTGATGGACAATTTGGAGAAACGACGGCTCAGATTTCCCGTGCTTACCAGGTGATCAATGAAGCGCAGGCCAATCTCATCAAACTGGAAAGCGACCGGCAAAATGAGATCGCAAAGGAACTGCGCGACACTGAGAACCAGCTGTTTTTGTTGAACGAGCGATATCGCGCCATTGATGATCAACTAAACCGTACGGCGATTAAGGCACCAGAGGCGGGCATTGTTATGGATTTACGTATTCATACAACAGGCGGAGTGATTGGCGCAGGCGAACCGTTGCTCGATCTTGTGCCACAGGACGGCAATATGGTTGTGTCTGCACATGTCAGACCTGAAGATATCCATCTTGTTCATCAGGGGCTGAATGCGCAGGTACATCTTCTACCCTATGATCAGCGACGCGTGCCGCTTTTGAAAGGGAGGGTCACTTATGTTTCTGCTGATCGCCTGTTGGATAAGGTCACAGGTCAGCCCTACTATGCTGCAACGATCCAGGTCACCGATGATGAATTGTTGCAGGCAGGGGATATAGAGATGATCCCAGGAATGCCGGTGCAAGCTTTGATCGAAACTGGCCAAAGTAGCGTCGCTCTTTATGCCGTCAGGCCTTTGCTGGATAGCTTCCATCGTGCATTCCGCGAGAATTGAATTTGTTTCGCTTATTGCACCGTGTTTATACCCGGAGATGTCTTTGCTCCCAAAAGCAGCACGACCTCCGTTCTGTTTTGAACCCGCAGTTTGCGCATGATATGCTGCAAATGCATTTTCACGGTATTCCCCGAGAGGTTGAGTTTTTCCGCAATGATCTTGTTTGAATGACCACGCTGAAGCTCGGTGAGAACATCGACTTCACGAGGTGTGAAACCGGCAATGGCGGCCATCCGCGGAGCGCGGCTCACCGTCTCATTGTCATCGTCGAGCATGTCTTCTAAAGCTGACTTGCCATTGATGGAGATGGTCGGTTGGATGCTGCCGTGAGCGCCTAACGGATGTGGGCAAAATACGCCGCCTGCAAGCACCAGCCGCACACCAGCAAGCGCTATTTCCACCGGAAGAGACGAGGTGAAAAAGCCTCGTACTCCCATTTTGATCGCCTCTGATTCCATCAGGATATCGTCCCGGTTGGAAAGCAAGGCGATCGATGCTGCCGGAAAATGCGTTTGAGCAGCCAGCAAATCTTCCAGCAGGGTTGGGCTATCGATTGCTCGCCCCGCCAGATCCAGGGCGATAAGCGCGACATCTCTTCCAATCGCCTTTGCCAGATCGGCAGTAGAAGCCATATCGATAAAGTCCCACCCGGCGAGTTCGTGAGCGAGGAATTTAACGACGCATGTGCGCGCAAGCGTATGTTTGGCCACGATAACCATGGTCGGAAGGCTGCGCATTCTGCGGCGTTTTCTCTCAAGATCGGCTGACACTACAGGCTCCGCTTTTCCAATGACCGGAGGTCTTTTCCATCGCTCACGAGATCTATCGAATGCTGCACAATGTCCGAATGAAGTCATCTCACACCACGTTGGTGGCGCGAGAAATTAACATCCCATTCTACCATAAAAGGTGGTACCGGATTTAAGCATTTTCCGGCCTAAGCTATACAATTGGGTTTATTGCTTCCTAACTTATTGCGTTGATTTGGATTAATGATTTCCCGTTCTGCGTGGGCGCGTTTCACGATGGCCAACGCCGTTACAAGCGTGTTACTCAACGGATAGGATAAATTGGCAGTCCACTATGCGGCGATAAAATGGAAGAGAAGCAAAAGACCACCGTAACAATCGCTGTGTTGGCCGCTGGGCAATCGCCGCGTTTGGGTGGCGCAAACAAGCTGCTTGCCATTTTTGACGGCAAGTCACTGATCCGCCGTTCTGTTGAAGTTGCGATGCAAACCAGTAGTGATCGGGTTATCGTCGTTACCGGACATATGGCCGGAGATATCGCGGCAGCGCTGCAGGGGATGGACGTTGCCATCGTGCATAACGCGGCATATGCCACAGGTCTTGCGAGCTCGATCAAAGCTGCATTGGGGGCGACAACGGCAGATTGCGATGGGCTTATGATTCATCTTGGTGATATGCCTGCCATCAATGCACATCATATGCGCACGATGGTCGATTGCTTTCGACAGCATAAAGGAAAGGCCGTCATCCGCGCCGTTATCGGTGAGGGCGAGCGAGGCAATCCCGTCATTTTACCGCGACAGCTTTTTAAAGCCATTTCCGCGCTCTCCGGCGATTTGGGTGCAAAGCGCGTTATAGAGGCGAGCGATATTCCTGTCATTGATGTACCAATTGGCGCCGCTGCCAGAATTGATGTCGACACGAGAGAGGCACTTTTGGAGGCCGGGGGCCGTATCGTTTGACTGACGACAAAATGGTGTCCCCTTGACCTGACCACTATTTTCGACAACCAGTATCGGTCTTCGCATTCATTCAACGATAGCATCAGCAAGCGGTCCTTTTCCATGAACAAAACAGCCCGAAGCATTCTGGCCGGAACTGCCGAGGGGCCAATCCTCGCAACAACCGAACCGCTCAGCTTCTGGGGCGGGGTCGATCCCGCTTCGGGTAAAATCATCGACGTGCATCATCCGCTTCACGGACAGAGCATCAAGGGCGTTGTGTTGATGATGCCATCGACGCGCGGTTCGTGCACAGGCTCTGGCGTGCTGCTCGATCTTGCGCTGAACGGCATGGCGCCTGCAGCGCTGGTCTTCTGTCAGGCTGAGGACGTGGTGACTCTCGGAGCGCTGATTGCGGATAAGATGTTCGGTAAATCTTTGCCGGTCCTGCGTCTGGCACCGGAAGATTGGGAGCGTCTGCGAAAAGAGGAGAAGGCCGCGATCACGCCAACGGCCTTAACCGCGCCCGGTCTCACGCTGTCGCTCGTTCAATCGAAGGAGGCCGGTCTCGATCTTTCTGCCACTGATCAAGCCATGCTTGCGGGTGAAGAGGGCGAGGTTACCAAACTTGCCATGGAAATCATCTGCACGATGGCGGCAAACCAGGGGGCTGAACGCCTTATCGACGTTGCGCAGGCTCATATTGATGGCTGCATCTATGCAAGTCCGGCCAATCTGACCTTTGCCGAAAAAATGGCGGATATGGGCGCGCGGGTCCGTGTTCCGACGACGATGAATGCCATCTCTGTCGATCGGGAGCATTGGCAGACACAAGGTGTGCCTGCAGCCTTTGGACGGCCAGCCGCACGGCTCGCCGATGCCTATGTGCGGATGGGATGCCAGAATACGTTCACCTGCTCGCCCTATCTGTTGGAAACCGCTCCGAAACAGGGTGAGAGGATTGCATGGGCCGAAAGCAACGCGGTCATCTATGCCAATACCGTGCTTGGCGCACGCACTGCGAAGCATCCGGATTTTCTGGATCTTTGCATAGCGATCATCGGGCGCGCGCCGCTTTCCGGCGTTTATCTCGATCAACATCGGTTTGCGGAACGGATCATTGATGTGGATGTGCCGGTGGCGTTCGATGATGCCTTCTGGCCATTGATCGGTTATCTGGCGGGTAAAGTTTCGCCGGATCGGATTCCGCTGTTGCGGGGGCTCGAAGAAGCCAAGCCGACCGCGGAGAACCTGAAAGCTCTCTGTGCTGCCTTCGGTACGACGTCCGCCGCACCGATGCTGCATGTTGCAGGCGTTACGCCGGAAGCACATCTCGTCTCGCCCGCAGCTGATGAGGCGCGTATCACGAAGCATGATATGGCGGACGGCTGGCAGTTGTTGAACGACGGGCCCGATAGCGTGGATCTGGTAGCTATCGGCAGCCCGCATGCTTCACTGGAAGAATGTCGCGCATTTGCTGATGCATTGCAGGGCACTAAGGCGGTCACGACGACAATTATAACCGCAGGGCGTCAGGTTATCGCCAGCGCGCGTGGCGAGGGCACGCTGGAAAGGCTGGAAGCTTCAGGCGTTCAGGTTATTCCGGATCTTTGCTGGTGTTCGATTTCCGAGCCGGTTTTTCCAGTTGAAGCCAAGGCGCTGATGACCAATTCTGGCAAATATGCCCATTATGGGCCTGGTCTATCCGGCCGCGCAGTACGTTTCGGCAGTTTGGTGAGTTGCGCGCAGGCGGCGCAGACAGGTCGCGTCGCGCATGGCTTGCCAAAATGGCTGGAGGCGTAACGAGCAGGGAATGCCTGTTCTGCTTGTCATGTTCTGGGCTGTAATGCGGGCTCATGGCGATCAATGAGCGGCGAAGGTGACGCAAACTGCCAAAGCTTGTTGTAGTCGCCAATTTTAATGCTGGAGGCGTGGGTGGTCACGCCATATTCGGAGAGACTTGCAAAACTGCGTGACAGATTTTCGGGCGTCATGCCGAGATAGGCCGCCAGAACACGCTTTTCATATTGCAGCACGACGACGTCAGTACGCTCGGTCGCCAAAGACTCCCTGATGATCCAGTTGGCAAGACGCTGAATGCTGCTTCGCAGTTTGTGTGCCTTAAGTTCTTTTACGAGTTTTCGGTAGGCTCTTGCGGTTTCGAATACGACAGCGCGCATGAACCCATTGTCTTCGTTGAGAATTTCCCGCACCAGACTGGATGGGACCATTAAGATACGCGCAGAGGTCAGTGTTTGCGCGGTCTGCAAGCAAACGTCGTCATTGAGCACGGCGGCCAATATGAAAACGTCGGCAGCACCCAGAACTTCGAGAACTGTCTCGCTGTCGTCGGACTTGGCGGACATCACGACAAGCCCGTCCAGAACGACGAACAGAAAGTCGGCCGACTCATCTTCTTTCAGAAGCACAGTGCGGGCAGGAAATGATTGGACGAAGCTTGGTCGAATAATCCGATCAAAATTCGCGTCCGCGATTTCCGCAAACAGAGGAAGCTTTTTCAGTCGATAGATATCGTCTTTCTGCATAAAGCATACTCTTATGATCAAGTTATCGGTATAAATTCTTGATAATTATCAATCATAAAATTACATAAAGTCAATACATAGAGCGATATAATTCTATTGAAGTCTTAATTATTGTAGCATTTCATTTTATTCTTGAAAAAATTAATAATTTTGATCTTAATCAATGTATCCAGCAAACAATCGACGCATATGTGCAAACGAAACCTATGATGGTATTCAATTCGGAGTACGCCTATGCCAAATGTCGAGGGAGCTGCCCCGAGGGGGCAATCAACAGCTCTTGCCATGAGCACCGTTGCGTTCACGACATGCTTTGCGGTTTGGACAATATTTGCAATCATCGGAATTCAGATACGCTCTGAGCTTGGTTTGTCCGAGACGCAGTTTGGTTTGCTTGTCGGCACGCCCATTCTAACCGGGTCTCTGATCCGTGTCATACTGGGCATTTGGGCCGACCGTTACGGCGGGCGCCTGATTTTCGCGCTGACCATGCTTATTTCAGCGCTTGCAACCTATCTCCTGACCTTCGCGACAAACTATCCGCAAATGCTGATTGCCGCGCTTGGCGTTGGTGTGGCTGGCGGATCGTTCTCGGTCGGTGTCGCCTACGTATCGCGCTGGTATCCGCCTGAAAAGCAGGGCGTTGCGCTCGGTATTTTTGGCGCAGGGAATGTCGGTTCCGCCGTCACGAAGTTCTTCGCGCCGATCGTCATGGTCGCCTTTGGTTGGCATGCCGTTGCGGAAATCTGGGCCGCGGCAATGGTCATCATGGCTCTGGTCTTCTATTTCACGACAAGCGACGATCCCGTTCTGGTCGAACGTCGCCGCACTGGCGAAAAGCCTGCCAGCACACTCATGGAGCTTGAGCCGCTCAAAAACGTGCAGGTCTGGCGCTTCTCGCTTTACTACTTCTTCGTTTTCGGTGCGTTTGTGGCTCTGGCCCTATGGCTGCCGCAATATCTGATCCATGTTTATGGTGTCGATATTCGCGTTGCCGGTATGATCGCCGTCTTCTTCTCTGTTCCTGCCAGCTTGTTCCGCGCCTATGGCGGCCATCTTTCCGATGTCTACGGCGCACGAAAAGTCATGTACTGGACGTTCCTCGTCTCGCTGGCGGCAACGTTTGTCCTGTCATATCCGCCGACGGACTATATCATCCAAAGCGATAAGGGACCGCTTAGCTTTCATGCTGAAATGAGCGTGGTTGGTTTCACCATTACTGTCTTTATCCTCGGCTTCTTCATGGCTTTGGGCAAAGCCGCCGTGTTCAAACATATTCCGGTCTATTATCCGGGTAATGTGGGTTCGGTTGGCGGTCTGGTCGGCATGATCGGCGGTCTGGGCGGTTTTATCCTGCCTATTCTGTTCGGTGTGCTTCTGGACCTGACCGGCTTGTGGACGAGCTGCTTCATGTTGCTCTTTGTCATCGTCGCCGTCTCCTTTGTCTGGATGCATGTTTCGATCCGCCAGATGGAGCGCGCGGCACAGGGTAAGGCTGCGGAAGAACTTCCGGCCTTTGCAGAATTGCAGGGACTGAAGAAAGCGGAGATCAAGCCGAGCAAGAGTGACGCGGTTTTGACCGATTGGCGCCCTGATGACCCAGTCTTCTGGGAGCACAAGGGCAAGAAGATTGCCAAGCGTAATCTGTGGCTTTCCATTCCTGCCCTCCTCTTGTCCTTTGCTATCTGGCAGGTCTGGTCTGTGGTGGTGGCAAAACTGCCGCTGGTAGGCTATCAGTTTACCACTGACCAGTTGTTCTGGCTGGCGGCTCTTCCCGGTATTTCGGGCGCAACATTCCGTATCTTCTATTCCTTCATGGTGCCGATCTTCGGCGGCCGCCTGTGGACCACATTGACCACCTGGTCGCTGGTCATTCCGGCCATCGGCATCGGTTATGCTGTGCAGAACCCGAACACGCCTTACTTCGTGTTCCTACTCCTTGCGCTCTTCTGCGGCTTTGGCGGCGGCAACTTCGCCTCGTCCATGTCCAACATTTCGTTCTTCTTTCCGAAACACGAAAAGGGCAATGCAGCGGCGCTCAATGCGGGCCTCGGTAATCTCGGTGTCAGCGTGGTGCAGTTCGTGGTGCCGCTCGTCATTACTGCCGGTATCTTTGGCAAACTCGGCGGCGATCCCGCAATGGTCGCGACCGAGGCTGGCAATGCACCGCTCTGGCTGCAAAATGCCGGTTTCATCTTCGTACCGTTCATTGTCATCACAGCTTTCGCCAACTGGTTCGGCATGAACGATATAGCCTCGGCCAAGGCGTCCTTTGCCGATCAGGCTGTCATTTTCCGCCGCAAGCACAACTGGATTATGTGCTGGCTTTACACCGGCACATTCGGTTCGTTCATCGGCTATTCGGCGGGCTTCCCGCTTTTGACCAACATCCTGTTTCCAGAGGTCAATGCACTCCATTACGCCTTCCTTGGCCCGCTCGTCGGCGCACTGTCACGGTCAGGTTCGGGTTGGCTGGCGGATAAATATGGCGGTGGGCGCGTGACCATCTGGGCATTCGTGCTGATGATGATCGGTGTTGCAGGCGTGCTGTGGTTCGTCGGTGTCAAAGACCAGCCGAACGCTTTCTGGGGCTTCTTCGCATCCTTCGTCCTGCTGTTCTTTGCAACCGGTATCGGCAATGCATCCACCTTCCAGATGATCCCTGCGATCATGTCGAAGGAAATGGTCCGGCTGATGCCAAATGCCACCCCGGAGGAGCGCCGTCACGAAGCGGAAAAGGAATCTGCCGCCATCACCGGCTTCACCTCGGCCATCGCTGCTTTTGGCGCGTTCTTCATTCCGAAGGGCTACGGCACCTCGATCAGCATGACTGGCGGACCGGAAGCTGCACTCTGGGCGTTCCTGATCTTCTACGTGACCTGCCTCGTCATCACCTGGGGCGTCTACACCCGAAAAGGCGGTCTGCTCTACGACGTGGAACATGCCCGCAAACCGGCACCTGCCGCTGCCTAACGATAGAATGTGAGGATATAATCATGAGCCTGCTCCTCGATCGCCTGAACTTTCTTGCGCGCAAGAATGTCGGCACCTTTTCGGAAGGCCATGGCGTCACCACCAATGAAAATCGTGATTGGGAAGACGCCTATCGCAAGCGCTGGCAACACGACAAGATCGTCCGCTCTACCCATGGCGTAAACTGCACCGGCTCCTGCTCGTGGAAGGTTTACGTCAAGGGCGGGATCATCACCTGGGAAACCCAGCAGACGGACTACCCACGCACCCGCGCCGATCTTCCCAACCACGAGCCGCGCGGTTGTTCGCGCGGGGCGAGCTATAGCTGGTACGTCTATTCTGCCAATCGCGTGAAATACCCGCTGATCCGCTCGCGTCTCCTGAAACTGTGGCGCAGAGAGCGTGCGATGAAAACGCCGGTCGCCGCTTGGGCTGCAATCCAGCAGGATCCCGCCAAGCGCGCGGATTATATGAAGGTACGTGGTCTTGGCGGTTTCGTGCGCGCCAGCTGGGAGGAGGTCAACGAGATTATCGCTGCCGCGAACGCCTATACGACCAAGACCTATGGGCCGGATCGCGTGATCGGCTTTTCGCCGATCCCGGCGATGTCGATGGTGTCCTACGCGGCGGGCTCCCGCTATCTGTCGTTGCTTGGCGGCGTCTGCATGTCGTTCTACGATTGGTATTGTGATTTACCGCCAGCTTCCCCGATGACATGGGGTGAACAGACCGACGTGCCGGAATCGGCTGATTGGTACAATGCCGGGTTCTTGATGCTCTGGGGTTCCAATGTTCCGCAGACCCGTACGCCGGACGCGCATTTCTACACCGAGGTGCGCTACAAGGGCACGAAGTCGGTTGTTGTTTGTCCCGACTATTCGGAAGCGGCCAAGTTTTCCGATCTGTGGTTACATCCCAAACAGGGAACGGATGCCGCGCTCGCCATGGCGCTTGGTCATGTCATCCTGCGCGAATATCATCTGGACCGGCAGGTTCCCTATTTCGAGAATTATTGTCGCCGCTATAGCGATTTTCCGATGCTGGTCATGCTCAGCAAGAAGGACGGGCAATATGTGCCGGATCGGTTCTTGCGGGCTTCCGATTTCAAGGGTGATCTCGGCGAAGGAAACAATCCAGACTGGAAGACCGTCGCATTCGACACCAAGTCAGGCGCCTATGTTGCACCGCAAGGCTCCATCGGCTTCCGCTGGGGGGATGACGGCAAGTGGAACCTCGAAGAAAAGGACGGCAAAGGCAAGGACGTCGAACTGGCCAAGAGCTTCATCGATGTGGACAGCCATGATGCAGTCGCTGATGTGGCTTTCCCTTACTTCGGCAACCGCGAGCATGATTATTTCGAAGGCACAGACCATGAAAGCGTGCTTGTGCGCAAGGTTCCAGCCCGCAAGCTGAAGCTGAAGGGCGGTGAGGTTATGGTCGCCACCGTGTTTGACCTGTTTGCAGCCAATTATGGTCTTGATCGGGGTCTTGCTGACAAGAATTCAGCCAAGTCTTATGACGAGGCTCTACCCTATACCCCGGCATGGGCCGAAAAGATTACTGGTGTTCCACGCGATCAGATTATCGCGGTTGCGCGAGAATTCGCGACCAATGCGGAAAAGACCAATGGTCGCTCCATGGTCATTCTGGGGGCTGGTCTCAATCACTGGTACCATATGGACATGAACTATCGCGGCATCATCAATATGCTGGTGATGTGCGGTTGTATCGGCCAGTCTGGTGGTGGCTGGAGCCACTATGTGGGACAGGAAAAACTGCGCCCGCAAACTGGCTGGACAGCGCTCGCTTTCGCGCTCGACTGGAACCGTCCGCCGCGCCACATGAACTCGACCTCGTTCTTCTATGCCCATACCGACCAATGGCGCTACGAGACGGTCAAGGTGCAGGATATCTTGTCCCCGACCGCGCCTGATGGTGCATGGGACGGCACTTTGCTCGATTACAACATCCGTGCCGAAC
>Ga0153948_1000768_pt1 | contig 17485 bp, 21 predicted proteins | sample TSNJ032MetaG_FD_104696 | JGI IMG/M metagenome (GOLD analysis project Ga0153948, IMG submission 104696) | Attine ant fungus gardens microbial communities from New Jersey, USA - TSNJ032 MetaG | ecosystem: Host-associated > Fungi > Mycelium > Unclassified | place: USA: New Jersey, Wharton State...
AGACCGTCTCGGTGGCGCTCAACTCCGATGCCGTCGGCAGCGTAAGCACCAACGAGATCCGCAATCTGGTGAACGCCGCCGCCGGCATCGACACCAAGCGCGGCGACTCCGTCAGCGTCGAGATGGTCCCGTTCAGCAAGGCCGGGGCGACGGAGGCGGCCAAGGCGCTGCAGGAGGCGAAGGACGCCGCTGCGGCCGACCAGCTCACGGGCATCATCCGCACCTCCATCATCGCCGCGGCGGTCGTGGCGGCGCTGATCATCGTCTTCGCCCTGGTGCGCAGGAGCCGGCGCCGGGCGGCCGAGCAGACCGAGATCGAGGAGGAGTCGCTGGCGTTCGAGGCGTCGCCGTTCCCGATCCCGCTGGAGCAGGCCGCGCCGACCGTGCCGATCCCGCTCGAGGCTCCCGACCCCGACAGCCCCGAGCTGGAGGCCGAGCGCCGCCGCTCCGAGATCGAGGCCCTCGCGGAGCGCGACCCGCAGAAGACCGCGGAGTACCTGCGCAGTCTCATGGATGATCGGGCCGGCGTATGACCGACGCGAAGACGCCGCTGACCGGCCCGCAGAAGGTCGCCGTGGTGCTGATGAACATGGACCAGCAGCGCGCGGCCCAGGTGATGAAGCAGTTCTCCGACGAGGAGGCCGACGAGATCACCGCCGAGATCATGCGCCTGCGACGGGTCGACCCGGGGGTCGCCGAGAAGGCGATGAACGAGTTCCACGACCTCGCGACGCGCGGGGCGGTCTCGACCCGCGGCGGCCGCGACATCGCCGTGGGGCTGCTGGAGGCCTCCTTCGGCGCCGAGCGTGCGACCGGTGTGCTCAACCGCGTGGCGTCCAACATGGCGGGCAAGCAGTTCGAGTTCCTCGACGCGGTGGAGCCGGGCCAGGTGCAGATGCTGCTCGCGGGGGAGCTGCCGCAGACCAGCGCGCTCGTGCTCGCGCACCTGCGCGCCGACCAGGCGTCCCGCGTGCTCAGCGGGCTGGACGACGCGGCCAGGACCGAGGTCGCCCACTCGATCGCCACGATGGGCTCGCCGAGCCCCGACGCGGTGCGCGTGGTCGCCGACACCCTGAAGCAGCGCGCGAGCGCGGTGGTCGCCTCCCGCGCGGCGAGCGACGCCGTCGGCGGTGTGCAGCCGCTCGTCGACATCATCAACCGCTCCGACGCCAGCACGGAGAAGGCGCTGCTGGAGGCCCTCGAGCTCCGCGATCCCGAACTCGCGGAGGAGGTGCGCTCGCGCATGCTCACCTTCGAGGACATCGTGCGCCTGGAGGCCCGCGACGTGCAGCAGGTGCTGCGCGGGGTGGATGTCGCCGTGCTCGCGGTGGCGATGAAGGGCGCGCTGCCGGCGGTCGAGGAGATCATCACGGCCAACCTCTCCGAGCGCAACCGCGAGGTGCTCGCCGACGAGGTGCGGATGCTCGGCCCGGTGCGCCTGTCGCAGGTGGAGGATGCGCGCGCGGCGATCGTCCGCGCCATCCGCGACCTGGAGGCCACGGGCGTGATCACGGTGCAGCGCGGGGACGAGGACGCGTATGTCGAGTGACACCGCCTTCGCCCCGCTCTCGATCCCGGTGCTGACGGAGACCGAGCAGGAGCAGACCGCGCTCGCGTCGGCGCGTGCGCGCGGCTATGCGACGGGCTTCGCCGACGGCCGCCGGGCGGCCGCGGAGGAGCAGGCGGCGTGGCTGGTGGCGGCGGAGGAGGCGCGGGCCGCGCAGCAGGAGCAGCTGGGGGCGCGCGTCGCCGTCCTGGCGCAGGCTCTCCGAGCCGCGGCCGTCGAGCTGCGCGAGGCCACCGTCCCGGTGCTGGCCGAGGTGGAGGATGTGCTGGTCGAGGCTGCTTTCGAGCTGGCATCGGCCGTGGTCGGCGACGCCCTGAGCGACCGGGTCGCCGCGGCGCGCGCGGCCGTCGCGCGGGCGCTGTCGGGGGAGACCGCGGGGGAGGTCGCCGTCGTGCGCCTGAACCCGGACGATCTGGCGCTGCTCGTCGAGGCGGAGGCGGAGGCGCAGGCGCAGGAGCAGGACGATCCGGAGGGGAGCGCCCGCACGGGCAGCGCGCTCGCGACGGGCATCCCGGCTCCGCGCCTCGTGCCCGACCCGTCGATCGCCCCGGGCGACGCGGTCGGCGAGCTGCCGGCGGGCTGGCTCGACGCCCGCATCTCCACCGCTCTGGCGCGGGCCGGGGAGGCGCTCTCATGACCGCGACGCTGCCCCGCTGGGACGCAGCCTTGCGCGAGGCCGCGGCCGAACGCGTCGGTCGCGTCAAGGCCGTCGTCGGGCTCGGCGCCGAGGTCGAAGGGGTCCCCGCGGCCATCGGCGACCTCGTGACGATCGGCGAGGCGCCGGGGGTGCACGCCGAGGTGGTCGCCACGACCGCGGACTCCGCCCGGGTGATGCCCTACGGCCGCCTCACCGGCATCGCCGCGGGCGCGCCCGTCCGAGCTGTGCGCACGCCCCTGCTCGTCCCGACCGGCCGCGGGATGCTCGGCCGCGTGATCGACGCGCTCGGCCGTCCCGTCGACGGCAAGGGCCCGATCGAGCCGGACGGCTTCGTCCCTCTCGACAACCGCGCCCCGGACGCCATGCGCCGCGCGCGCATCCTGACCCCGCTCGGCCTCGGCGTGCGCGTGCTCGACACGATGGTCAGCGTCGGCCGCGGCCAGCGTCTCGGCCTCTTCGCCGGTTCGGGCGTCGGCAAGTCGTCGCTCCTGTCGATGATCGCGCGCGGCACCGAGGCCGACATCTCGGTCATCGCCCTGGTGGGGGAGCGCGGCCGCGAGGTGCGCGAGTTCCTGGAGGACGACCTGGGGCCCGAGGGCCTCGCCCGCTCGATCGTCGTCGTCGCCACCTCCGACGAGCCGCCGGTCATGCGCCTGCGCGCGGCGTTCGCCGCCACCCGCATCGCCGAGTCGTTCCGCGACCAGGGCGCCGACGTCGTCCTCATGATGGACTCCCTGACCCGTGTCGCGATGGCGCAGCGCGAGATCGGCCTCTCGGCGGGCGAGCCTCCCGCCACCCGCGGCTACCCGCCGTCGACCTTCTCTCTGCTGGCCCAGCTGCTCGAACGCGCCGGCACCGGCGAACGCGGCTCGATCACCGGCCTCTACACGGTGCTCGTCGACGGCGACGACCACAACGAGCCGATCGCCGACGCGGCCCGCAGCATCCTCGACGGCCACGTCGTGCTCGACCGGCGGCTGTCGGTCGTCGGGCACTTCCCGTCGGTCGACGTGCTCGGCTCCGTCTCCCGTCTCGCGACGCGGGTGACCTCGCCCGAGCAGCGGCAGGCGGCCACGGCGCTGCGGGCCACGCTCGCGGCCAAGGTCGCTGCACAGGATCTGCTCGACGTCGGCGCCTACAAGCCGGGCACCAACCCGCGGGTGGATGCGGCCGTCGCGAACGAGGACGCGATCAACGCGTTCCTGCGCCAGAGCATCGGCGAGCCGGCACCGGCCGACGAATCGTGGGCGCGCCTCGGCGCGCTCGTCGCGAGGATGGGAGGGCTCTGATGGCACGCACGTTCCCCCTGGCCGGCCTGCTGCGACTGCGGCAGATCGAGAAGGACCACGCGGCGAGCGACCTCGCCGCCGCCAACGCGCTGCGGCGCGACGTGGGTGAGCGGCAGGTGCGCGCGATCGCCGCGCTGCACGCCGTGCCCGTCGAGGCGATCGACGCGAGCACCCTGTTCGCGCTCGCCGCGGCCCGCGCCTCCAGCCGGAGCATGCTCGCCGACCTCGACGCGCTCGCCGCGAAGGCCGAGGCCGAGGCGGCGGAAGCGCAGGAGGCGTTCACCGAGGCGAAGAAGCGCGCCGTCGGACTGGAGAAGCTGGAGGCCCGGCACGCGTCCGAACTCGCCGCGAGCGAGCTGGGCGCCGAGCAGGCGGCCATCGACGAGATCGCGACCGGCGCGTGGCAGCGCGACCGGAGCGCGGACGGACGGAGGAGCGAGGCATGACCGTGACCGATGCGATCGGCCGGATCGCGCAGATCCAGGCCACCCTGGTGCAGCTCGACACCGTGACCTCGGGGACGGCGACCGGCGCCTCCACTGCGGCCTCGTCGTCGACGACGGGCGCGACCGACTTCGCCTCCGCCCTCACTCAGGCGCTCGGAGGCGCGGGCGCGGCGACCTCGTCCAGCGGGGGAGTGACCGGCGCGGACGTCGTGGCCGACGCGAAGAAGTACCTCGGCGTGCCCTACGTCTTCGGCGGCACCAGCGCCTCCGGCCTCGACTGCTCCGGCCTCGTGCAGCGCGTCTTCAAGGATCTCGGCATCGACGTGCCGCGCCTGGTCTCCGGCCAGGGGACCGTCGGCACGGAGGTGCCGTCGCTCGCGCAGGCCCAGCCGGGCGACATCATCGTCTGCAACGGCGGCGAGCACATCGTGATCTACGCGGGCGACGGCAAGGTCATCCACGCTCCGAGCGAGGGTCGCAACGTGAGCCTCGTGGACAACTGGCTCACCGACTCCGACATCGTGACCATCCGGCGCGTGGTGCCGCAGGCGAGCACCGCGACCACGGCCTCCTCTACTGCATCGGCATCCTCGCTCTCGTCGGCGCAGTCGGATGCCCTGCGCTCGCTCTTCACCTCGATGCTGCAGGGGAGCTCGCTGTGAGCCCGGCCGCGGTGGGCAGCGCGCCCGCGGCACCGGCGTCGAGCGCGGCGCCCGCGAAGGGGGCCGGCGCGGGCAAGACGGGCGGGGACGCTTTCGCCGCGCTGCTCATCGGTGCGTCGGCGGATCGCGCCGATCGGTCTGCTCGCCCGGGCTCCGGTGCGGACGCGTCCGACGCGGGGAAGACCGCGAACGCCGCGAAGGATGAGGGGGCGGATGCGACCGCCGTCAACGGGACGGATGTGAGCGGCGCGAGCGACGCGTCGACCCCCGGAGCCACTCCCGTGACGCCCACGGATCCGGCGCTCCCCGTGCTGCCTCTCGCCGTCGCCCCGGCCCTTCCGACCGCACCGCCGGTCTCGCCGGGCGCCGCGGCGCCGTCCGCGACCGCGTCGCCTGTCGACGCCGCGAGCGGAGGCGGGGAGAGCGGGCTCGTCGTGACGGCTCCTGGGCTCGGTGCGAACGCTTCGGCAGGCGCACCCGTTGCCGCGCAGGCCCTGGCTGTGGCGGGGGATACCAGTGCGGCCCGGCAGGCTGTGCAGGCCGGAGGAGCGGTGGGCGTGCCCGCCGACGCCGACGCGGCGGGGGTCTCAAACCGGGGCGGGGATGCCGGCACGGCGCAGGCTCGCCCCGTCGATGCTTCCGGCAGCCCGGCGACAGCCCTCACGGCCACGGCCACGGCGGCCGACGCGACGAACACGGGTGTTGCGACCGCCGCGCCGCCTGTCGACGACGCCGCGCAGCTGGCCGCCGCGCGACCCGACGCGGGCCCAGCTGCCGCGGTTCGCACCGTGCGTACCCCTGAGACTCCGGCCGTTCACGTCGAGCCGGCCGCGCGCCCGGGGGCGGAAGCCGCCCGCGGAGCCGAGCCGCAACCCGCACCGGCGGCGACGCAACCCGCCCCAGCCGCACCGTCGCCGACGGTTGCTGCTCCGGTGGCGGCACCACAGCCTCCCGTGCCCGCCGCCGCTGCGACAGCGCCCGCCGCCGCACCGGCTCCCGCCGCTCCGCACGCGCAGACGCTCGATGCGCAGCTCGCCCGGCCGGTGTTCACGCTCGCCGCCGCGGGCGCGGGCGAGCACGTCATGACGGTGCACGTGACGCCCGACACCCTCGGGCCGGTGACCGTGCGCGCGCACGTCGGCGGCGACGGCGTGCGGGTCGAGCTGTTCGCCCCGACCGACGCCGGCCGCGACGCGCTCCGCGCGATCCTGCCCGAACTCCGGCGCGATCTCAGCGGCGCCGGGCTCAGCGGGACGCTCGACCTCTCGTCGCAGAACCAGCCGTCGGCGCAGCAGAACGCATCACAGCAGGACGGCCGCGACGGCCGGCTGCCCACGCCACCAGAGACGCCGGGAGGCCGGTCGCGCGCCGGAACCGCGCTCGGCGAGCACCTGTCCGCCTCGCCGGGGCGCGCCGCACCCGCGGACGGCCTCGCCCACTCCATCGACCTGATCGTCTGATCGCCCGATCGACGAACACCCCAGCAGAAGCCAGAAGAAGGGAGACACCGTGGTCGACGCCGTCACCGGAACCGACACTGTCGCCAAGAGCGGGATCTACACCACCCAGCCGACGCGCACGCCCAAGCAGTCGCTCGACAGCGAGGCCTTCATGCAGCTGCTGGTCACCCAGCTGCGCAACCAGGACCCGAGCTCGCCGATGGACACCAACCAGATGATCTCGCAGACCACCCAGCTGGCCATGATGGAGAAGCTCACCAACATGGACACCACCAGCCAGGAGGGCTTCGCCCTGCAGATGCGCACGGCCGCCGCCGCGCTCATCGGCCACACCGTGAGCTATCTCGACAAGAACGGCGACACCCAGACCGGGCTCGCCAGCTCCGTCTCCTACGCCGGATCCGTCCCCGTCGTCACCGTCGGCGACGCCAAGATCAACCTCGATGCCATCTTGGGCGTGGTCACCCCGACACCTCCGTCCACCCCGACGGACCCGACCACCGCCTCCTGACTCCTCCGCCCCGCAGCACACACAGAAAGGCAGCGTCATGCTCCGCTCTCTCTACTCCGGAATCTCCGGCCTCCGGTCGCACCAGACCATGCTCGACGTCACGGGCAACAACATCGCCAACGTCAACACCACCGCGTTCAAGTCGTCCGCCGTGCAGTTCCAGGACACCCTCTCGCAGCTCGTGCAGGGCGCAGGCGGCCCGCAGGCGCAGACCGGCGGCACCAACCCGGCGCAGATCGGCCTCGGCGTGCTCGTCGCCGGCATCTCCACCAACTTCACCCAGGGCGCCGCGCAGGCGACCGGCCGGTCGACCGACATGATGATCAACGGCGACGGCTTCTTCGTCACCAACGTCGGCGGCGAGACCGTCTACACCCGCGCCGGCTCGTTCGACCCCGACGCCCTCGGCCGCCTCGTCGGCCCCGGCGGTGCGATCCTCCAGGGCTACAACGCGGTCAACGGCGTCATCCAGCAGGGCGGTGCGCTGAGCGACATCACCATCCCGCTCAAGGCCGTCACCCCCGCCTCGGCGAGCACCTCGGCGAACGTCAACGGCAACCTCCCCTCCGACGCCAAGGACGGCGACCAGCTCGTCCGCGACATTTCGGTCTACGACGCCAACGGCACCGAGCGCAAGCTGACCCTCACGTTCACCAAGTCCGCCACCGGCTGGGACGTCGCCGGCACCGACGGCACCGCGAACGCCACCGGCGCGCTCACCTTCACGAACGGCGTCCTGACCGCGGGCGGCGCCCTGAACGTCGGCGGCGTCAACGTGAACCTCAGCACCGTGACCGGCTACTCCGGCCTCTCCACGGTCGCGTTCAAGGACCAGAACGGCCGCGCCGCCGGCACCCTCGAGTCGTTCACGCTCTCGAAGGACGGCACGATCATCGGCCTGTTCTCCAACGGCGACAAGCAGGCCGTCGCTCGCATCGCGCTCGCGACCTTCGTCAACCCGGGCGGCCTCGAGAAGGCCGGCGGCTCCACCTACCGCGCCACCGTCAACTCCGGCGCGGCGCAGATCGGCGGCCCGGGCGAGGACGGCCTCGGCAACATCCAGGGCGGCTCCCTCGAGATGTCGAACGTGGACCTCTCGCAGGAGTTCACGAACCTGATCGTCGCCCAGCGCGGCTTCCAGGCGAACGCCCGCATCATCACCACCTCCGACGAGGTGCTGCAGGAGCTGACCAACCTCAAGCGCTAGCGGACCCTGCGCCCGCTGCGCCCCCGAAGTTCACGACGTTGCGCTCATTCCGCCCGGGATGGGCGCAACGTCGTGAACCTCGGCGTGCGGCTCGCGCCTCAGCGCCTCAGCAGGTCGCGGACGCGCGCGGCGAGCTCGTCGACGTCGACGGGGTGCTCGGTGTCCACCCGGAGCACGGGGAAGCCCGAGAGTGGCTGCGCGTCGCGCTGGAACGCCTCCCACTCGCCGAGCCGCTGCGCGTCGTCGTGCGCGTGATGGCGCGGGCGGGTGAGGTACCTGTCGCGGGTGGTCTCGGCCGACGCCTCGCACCAGAGCTCGACCCCGCCGACGATTCCGGCCCGCTCGAGCCCGCGGCGGAGGAATCCGCCGTCCCGGCCGGAGAACCAGAACGACTCGACGATGACCGTCCCGTCGATCAGACCCGCCAGCGCCCACATCGTGTCGGACGCGATCGCCCCGAGCCGGCTCGTGGGGAGGGGGACGGAGACCGCGTCGGCCAGGGACTCCTTGATGTCGTCCTTCGTCACGAGGGGGAGCCCGAGCGCGTCTTCGAGCCGACGGGCGAGCGTCGTCTTGCCGGACGCCGGTACGCCGTTGATGAGGAGAGCACGATCCGCCACGGGGCGATGCTACCGGGCTCCGCGCGCTACATGCAGAGGGAGGTGGCCTGGTCGAAGTAGGCCCTGACGGCCGGGGTGAGGTCGCCTCCGGCGCTCGCGGCCGCCGTGTTCACGTCGTTCCACAGCGTGCTGAGGCGCGTCGATTGCTCGGCGGTCAGCTGCGGCGCGCAGCGGCTCGAGACCGCCGACGCGAAGTCGCTCACATCCTGGGGCAGCGTCCCGCCCGCACGCGAGCCGTCGGCGTATCCGCCGGTGCTCCGCAGACCCGAGTCGACCATCGCCCAGAGCTGGGAGAGCGACGCATCCTGGGCCGAGACCGAACCCCCGTTGGGCTGGGGCGACTGCGACGGGTCCGGGGCTCTGTTCGTCGTGGTGGGGATGGAGTGGTACTCGGGAGTCTGCGAGGCGCCGTCGGCCGCCGGTTGCGATGTCACCGAGCACCCGGCGAGCGCGACGCCCGCCAGCGCGACGCCGAGCACTGTTGCGAGCCGTTTCATCGTTCCCCCATCTCCGTCGACGCGCGGCAGCGCCGGCTTCCCCGAGAGGATTCTCGCGGCGCGGACCGCGGATCGCAAGGGTCGGGCCCTTCCGACGATTCAGCATTCGCTGTACTGTCGAGACATGACCCTCACGACACCCGCGGCGACGGTCACGCACACCGCAGCCCTCGCCCGCTTCGGGCACGCCCTCTCCGACCCGACCCGCGTCGGCATCCTGCTGGCCCTGCGCGAAGCGCCCGCCTATCCCTCCGACCTCGCCGAGGCGCTCGGCGTCTCCCGACAGGTGATGTCCAACCAGCTGGCGTGCCTGCGCGGCTGCGGCCTGGTCGAGGCGATGCCCGACGGCCGCCGCACCTGGTACCGCCTCGCCGACGGCCACCTCGCGCCGGCGCTTGACGAGCTCCTGCGCGTCGTGCTCTACGTCGAGCCGGGATGCTGCGACGGCGACGAGTGCGGGTGCGCCTGACCCGGCTCGCCGTCGTTCACGTAGTGGCGCCTCTTCCGCGCGGAATGACCGCAACAACGTGAACTTCGCGAATTTTCGAGAACGGGTGAGACGAATCCCGCGCGGCGGACACTTCTCTAGTAGGAGCGGCTTTCGAGCCGGCCCACCGCGTTCCGGACGGCATTCGGCTCGATCCACCGGGACGCCGCGGGGGGCCACGCGTCTGGACCGGGGGGTTGTCGGACGCGCGGCCCCCGCCTTCACTCCCGCGCGCCGGCGCTGACGGGCTCGGCCTCGGCGGCGGGATCGTCGGCCGACCGCGCGAGCGGTGCGCGGAGCGTCGGCCACAGCGTGCGCCACTGGATCGCGAACAGGACGACCGCCAGCGTCGCGTAGACGCCCGAGACGATCCAGCGCGCCTCCGTCCCGGTGAAGACGAAGGTCGCGGCGAAGAGCACGAAGAGCGCCGTCGCCCAGCGCCCGGCGAACCGCAGGCTCAGCAGCATGGCGACGCCGAGCAGGGTCTGCGTCGCGGTGAGCACGAACTCCTCCACCTGACGGCCGTCCATCGGCAGCGCCCAGCCTCCACCGCCCAGCGCGTGCGCGATCGGGAGGGTGCCGACCAGCGCCGTCCACTGGTTCACCTTGCTGGCGAGCAGGATGCCGATGCCCATGGCCGCCTTGCCGCGCATGGCGAAGATGATCGCGATGACGAACTCCGGGGCCTCGGAGGCGAGCGGCGCGAGCCACTGCACGAGCAGGAAGTCGTCGATGCCGGCGGCGCGGCCGCCCTGGATGAGGCTGTGCGCGAACGGCTCGGCCAGCAGCAGGATGACCGCGGCCGAGAGCGCGAAGATCGCGATGACGGTCACGCGGCGGGCGACCGTCGGCAGGCCGCCGATCGCCGCGGGCACGCCCACGAGCTCCGGCTCCTCGCTCTCGCCCTGCGCCACCTTCCACAGGTAGTAGACGAACAGCGCGAGCAGCACGACGCCGAGCAGCACGTGGATCTGACCGGTGAGGGGGATGGTGAGGGTGAGCACCGAGGCGATCATCAGCAGCCCGAGCTCCACCCGGTTGTCGCCGGGGAGGCGCACGGCGAACGGCCGCGGGCTGACATCCGGGTCGACGGGGCGGCGGCGTGCGCGCGCGGCACGGTAGACCAGGAAGGCGACCAGGAGGATGAACGGCCAGCCGAAGCCGAGGAGGAGCCGGTTCGAGCCGGTCATGTTGGCCGCGGCATACTGCGCCTGGCTCGGGTCTCTGCCGGCGGTGAAGGCGAAGTAGAGGTCGATCGCGTACTCCGGCAGGATCGCGATGATGGCGAGCAGGCCGACGGCGAGGCCGCCGGAGATGTCGACCTCGGCCGCCTCGCCCGCCCACGCCAGCGCGAACGCGGCGGCGACGATGGCGACGCCGAACATGAGGATGCCGACGACGGGCGCCGGCTCGACGCCGCTGAGGCGCAGGGCCACACCCTGCGCCGCCACCAGGGCGACGATTCCGAGCGGGATCACCAAGCGCCGGGCGCGGCCGGTCGTTCGCGTGTCCATGTACTGCCTTCCGATCGTGACGACCGGGCAGGTACGACGAGAGGAGCCCGGTCACCGTGTGCTGATGACCGAAGGTCTCGCTCGCCCAGAGACTGGGAGGCACGCCGGGCCGCGTCTTCGCGAGCCAGTATGTCGACGTGCCGCGCGCCCGGAATCGGACGCTGAGCTACTCCCCTTCGCCCGTCAAGCCTGGCAGGAAGGGCCGTGCCGGGCCGAGCCGGGGAGGCGGATTACCAGCATTTCGCGCGCCCTAACTTCCGCGGTAGGCGAGGGGCCGGAGAATGTCGCGCGAGCCGACGCGGGATGTCAGGCAGGGGTCAGTCGTGCAGGCGCGCACCCTTCGCGACGCGGTCGACCGCGTTGCGCGGGCCGCGGACGGCGATCCCGACGAGGTCGAGTTCGTCGGTGGCGACGGCCGCTACCGCAGCGCGGTTCGCCTCGTCGTGGCCGGTCGAGAACAGCTCGCGGGTGTAGACGGCGGTGGAGACTCCGCGGGACTCCGCCCGGCCGCGCGCGGTGCGCAGCAGCTCGCCGTCGCCGGTCATCACCACGACCGGCTGCCGCAGCATCGGGAGGTACTCGACGCCGCCGCCGTCGACGTACGGCTCCCCGACGAGGTCGGGCGCGCTGGTGGCGATCCCGCTCACCAGGAAGGCCGTCACGTTCAGCTCCTGCCAGGGCGCGAGCCCGTCGCGCAGCAGGACGACGATCTTGGTGTCGAATCGGGGGGAGGCGGCGTCTGTCATGGCTCCAGCCTCCCCGCCGGCGCACGGCCGCGTCTTGTACATTCCTTGCATGGTCGACTCGGTCCGCGCCTGGCATCCTCCGGTGCCCTCCGTGCGCGAAGTGCTGCACGCGACCTTCCACCACGCCTATCCCGCGCACACGCACGACGCGTGGACGGTGCTGCTGATCGACTCGGGCGTCGTCGCCTTCGAGCTCGGCCGGGAGGGGCACCGCGCCGCCCCCGGCTCCATCGCCTTGCTGCCGCCGGGCGTCGCGCACGATGGGCAGTCCGCGCTCCGCGACTCCGGCTACCGCAAACGCGTGCTGTACCTGGAGCCGGACTGGCTTCCGCGCGGGATGCCGTCCGTCGCGGTCGACCGGCCCACGATCGGCGCGCGCACCTCCGTCTCCGCCGTGCGCCGGATCCACGGGGCGCTCGGTTCGCCCGGCGACCTCCTCGCGGCTGAGCACTGGGTGCACGCGCTCCGGCACGACCTCCTGGGCCACCTGGGCTCGCCCGTGCGCGACATCCGGGATGCGCCGCTCGCCCGGCGGCTGCGCGAGCTGCTGGACGACCGGCTGACCGAGACGTTCACCCTCGCGGAGGCCGGGGGAGTGCTCGGCGCGAACCCGAGCCACCTGATCCGCGCCTTCTCGCAGGCCTACGGGATCGCCCCGCACCGGTACGTCACCGGGCGCCGCGTCGACCGCGCCCGCCGGCTCCTCCTCGACGGCCATTCGGCGGCCGAGTCCGCTGTGCTCGCCGGCTTCCACGACCAGGCGCATCTGACGCGCCACTTCCGGCGCACGCTCGGCACGACCCCTGGCGCGTTCGCGCGGACCGCGGGGCCGGGCGCGGCATAGGCTCGGCTCGTGCTGATCGTCCGCGAGCTCGCCCCGACCCTGCTCGGCGTCGCGCTCCTCGCGCTCCTCGCGACCGCCGTGCTCGCGATCTACCGCGTGCCGCACCGCTGGGCGCCGGTGCTGGCGATCCTCCGCGGCGCGGCCCAGCTCGCGGTGATCAGCGTCGTGCTGTCCGGCGTGATCACGAGCCCGCTCTGGGTGTCGCTCGCGCTGCTGGTCATGTTCGTGGTCGCGGCGGTGACCGCGACCCGGCGGGTGGGCTGGAGCGCCGAGCACGCCGCGATGATGGGCTCGGCCATGGCGATCGGCGTCGGCGTCACCGCGATCGTGGTCTTCACGACCGGCGCCATCGAGCTGAGCGCCCGCTACGCGCTGGCGATCGGCGGAATCGTGATCGGCAACTCCATGAGCATCGCGACCCTCGCGGGCCGGCGCTTCACCGAGGCCGTCGACGACCACTGGGACGAGGTGGAGGGGTGGCTCGCCCTCGGCGCGACGCCCCGGGAGTCGACCCTCCACCAGGCGCGCACCGCGGTCTACTCGGCCCTCATCCCCTCGGTCGACCAGACCAAGACGACCGGCCTGGTGACGCTGCCGGGCGCCTTCGTCGGCGCGATCTTCGGCGGAGTGTCGCCGTTGGAGGCCGGACGGTTCCAGGTCGTCGTGCTCGCGGCCATCATGTGCGCCGGGGCGATCACCGCGGTCATCGTCGCGGCGTGGCTCGCGCCGGTGAAGGTGCGGCCGGGGGCGCTGCGGTAGGTGCATCGCCGCGGTGGTCGGCGTCGGCCGGAGCGCTCACGGCGCGTAGTGGTAGCGGCACTGCGCGATGAGCACCGCGTCGTCGGTGACCCGGTAGACGAGCCGGTGCTCGTCCGTGATGCGCCGCGACCAGAACCCTTGGAAGCCGTGCTTGAGCGCCTCCGGCTTGCCGATCCCGCTGTTGCCGTTGCGCTGGATGTCCGCCAGCAGCAGGTTGATGCGTTTGAGGACGCGCCGGTCCTGGCCCTGCCAGTAGAGGTAGTCCTCCCAGGCGCTCTCGTCCCAGACCAGCCTCATTCGAGCAGGTCGTGCTCGGTGCCTCCGCCGCCGCCCAGCCGCTCGATGGACTCGATCAGGCGGCGCGCGTTCGCCGGACTGCGCAGGAGGTAGGCCGTCTCTTTGAGGGATTCGTAGTCCTCGAGGGCGACCATCACGACGGGTTCGCGGCCGGCGCGGGTGATCACGACCTCCTCGCGGTCGTCGAGTACCGCGTCGAGCGTCGCCGCGTAGTGCGCGCGCGACTCCGAATAGCTGATGGTCTTCATCGCGACCTCCTTACGTACAAGAAATTGTACGTCATCGCCGCGCGGCGCGTCAGCCTCCCGTGGACGTCCCGGCCGGGGTGGTGCCCGTCTGGAGCGCCTGGGGGATGAGCTCGCGGATGCGGTCGGGCTGCGACGACAGCACCACGACGTCCACGCGGCGGTTCAGGGCGAGGTCCTGATCGGTCGTGCCGGTGGCGTTCGCCATCGGGCGGGCCGAGCCGAAGCTGACGGCGGCGATGCGCTCGGCGGGGAAGGCGTCGGACTCGACGAGGTGGCGCAGCACGCTCGTGGCGCGGCCCGCCGAGAGCTCCCAGTTGGTCGGGTAGGGGGCGCCGGGCTGGCGCACGTCGGCGTGCCCCTCCACCGACACCTGGTACGCCTCGGGACCGATGACGGGACCGATGTCGTCGAGCACCCGCACCGCGGTGCCGCTCAGCTCGGCGTGGTTGGAGTCGAAGAAGGTGGAGCTGCCGACGAGACCGATGGTGAGGCCGCGGGCGTCGATCTTCATCTGCACCGCATCCTGCAGCCCGTCGCGGGTGAGGGCGGCCTGGATGGCGTCGCGGATGCGCTCGAGGTTCTGCGCCTCCTGCTTGGCGAGCTGGAGGTCGGTGGTGTCGCCCTTCTGGTCCACCTGCGCGGGCGGCACCACGACACCGCTGGCCGTGTCGATCTTCTCCGTCTTCACCTGGCCGAAGCCGGTCGCCAGGGAGTTCTTGAGCGCCTCGAACTTCTTCTGGTCGACCGTCGACATCGCGAACAGCACGATGAACATGCACATGAGCACGGTGACCATGTCCATGTAGGACGCCATCCAGCGCTCTTCGTTCTCGTGCTCCTCCGGCTCCTCCTGCTTGCGCCGGCGACGGGCGGACACGTCAGGCCGCTTCTTCGGCGGGAGCCGTGGCCTTCGCGGCCTTCGCCGCCTTCTCGGTCTTGCTGCTCTTCGCCTCGGCGCCGCCGGGGACCATCGCGCGCAGGCGCTCGCCGAGGAGGCGGGGCTGGCTGCCGGCCTGCACCGCGAGCACGCCCTCCATCAGCAGGTTCATGCGCTCGACGTCGAGCTCCGAGAGGCGGCGCAGCCGGGCGCCGATCGGCAGCCACAGGAAGTTCGCCGACAGGAGGCCCCACAGTGTCGCGACGAAGGCGCTCGCGATCATCGGGCCGAGGTGGCCGGGGTCGTCGAGGTTCTCGAGCACGTGGGTCAGCGACACCACCGTGCCGATGATGCCGATCGTCGGCGCGTAGCCGCCCATGGACGAGAAGAACTTGGCGGCGACGCGGCTCTGCTTCGAGCGGGTCGCGATCTCGTCCTCGAGCAGGATGCGCAGCTCGTCGCCGTCGGTGCCGTCGGCGATGTTCTGCAGCGCCCCCTTCAGGAACGGGTCGGTGACGTTCTCGGCCTCCTGCTCCATCGCGAGCAGGCCGTTGGAGCGGGCGGTCTCGGCCAGGCGCACGACCTCGTCGATCACCTGGTCCGGCGGCTCGATCTTGCCGCGGAACGCGCTGGGCAGCGCCTTCACCGCGATCAGGAAGTCCTTGATCGTGCCGCTGGCGATGCCGACCGCGATCGTCGCGCCGAACACCAGCACCATCGGGGCGGGCAGCAGGAGCGCGGTCAGGTGACCGCCCTCCAGTGTCACCATGGCGACGACGGAGCCGAACGCCAGGACGATGCCGATGATGGTTGCCGGATCCATGGGGGTTCTTCCTCGCTACTTCTTCCGTGCGTGCAGGGGGACGGCCCGCAGGCCCTCCTGCTGCTCGGTGGGGGCTGGAACCGGTCGGGGGCCGGAGGCAGGCAGGTCATGGGCCAGCGCGATCACGCGGGCCCGGTAGGCGGCGATCTTCTCGATCACCTCGGCCATCGATTCCGTGACGATGAACTTGGCACCGTCCACCATCACGAGCGTCGTGTCGGGACTGGCGTGGATGCGCTCGATCAGGTCCGGGTTGACCGCGAACTGGCTGTCGTTCAATCGGGTGACGACGATCATGGGCGCGAATCCTGGTCTCGGCTCCGGGTGAGCCGTCACAGGGGCACTATCGGCGGAGGGGCCGTCTGCGTTAGAGGGCGCACAGGATGCGCACAGGCACTAACGGGCGCCCCCTCCCTGCCGATAGACCCTCTCGTGACCACCCTGCCCGCTCCGTCCGCCCCGCCCGCGTCCGAGGCGCCGGTGTACGACTTCCGGCGGCCGACCACGTTGGCGCGGGAGCACTCGCGCGTGCTGGAGCTCGCCTTCGAGACCTTCGCGCGGCAGTGGGCGACGCAGCTGACCGCCAAGGTGCGCGTGCTCAGCCAGGTGACGTGCATGTCGGTGCAGATGCAGACCTACGACGAGTACGCGGCGTCGCTGCCGGCGACGACGGCGATGGTGCTGTGCGAGCTCGACGGGGTGGCGCCGAAGGGCGTGATCCAGTTCCCGACGGTCGCGGCGCTCTCGTGGGTGAACGCGATGCTCGGCGGCTCGGGCGTCCCCGTCCCGAACGAGCGCACGTTCACGCAGATCGAGCACGCGCTGGTGCGACGGCTGATGGACGACGCGCTCGAGGACCTCCGCTACTCGCTGGGGTCGCTGCTCGCGACGCCGATCGCGGTGGACGCCATCCAATACAACTCCCAGTTCGCCCAGGCGGCGGCGACCGCCGAGCTGATGATCGTCGCGGCGTTCGAGCTGCGCGTGGGCGAGAGCCTCGCCGAGGCGACGGTGGCGCTGCCCGCGATCGTGCTCCTGCCGCAGCTCGGCGAGACCAACCCGACGCACAGCACCGAGAACGCCCGCGAGCTCGTGGATGCGCAGCTCGCGCGCGTCCCCGTCGACGTCTCCCTGCGGCTCACGCCGGCGAACGTGAAGCCGAGCGTCGTGCTCGGCCTGGCGGTCGGCGACCTGCTGCCCCTCCCGCATCCGCACCACCGACCGTTCGATCTCGCCGTCGGGGGACACCCCGTCGCCGGCGCCGCGCTGGGTTCCAGCGGTTCCCGGCTGGCGTGCGTGATCGTGAAGACAGAGGACTGATCCGATGAACATGGCCACCGCAACCGGCGCCGCTCTCTCTCTCGCGCAGGCCCAGACGGCCGCGCAGGCGCTCGCGGGCGTGCTCCCGACCGGCGCGCCGCTGAGCCCGCTGCTCGAGACCGCGGGCGGCTTCGGCGGCCTGACCGGTTCCGCCGTGGTCGCCGGTTTCGTGGGCGCCCTCTCCGCCGACCTCGCGGTCGTGCTGCTCGAGGCGCCGACCCTCGTCGACGACGGAGCCGACGGCTCGCCGGTCGTCGCGCTGCAGGACGTGCTCCGGCCGGCCCTGGAGGCCGCGAGCGACACGCTCGGCGCCGGCGTGCTCGACGACGCCCGCGTGGAGGATGCGCAGGAGCTGTTCGGCGACGCCTCCACCACCGTCTTCGCCCTGCACGGCCCGAACGGCGTGGCAGGCTGGTTCGCGATCCGCGGCCGTGCCCCGCTCGCCGACCGCACGCTCGGCTCCGCGGCGATCTCCGGGAAGCTCGCGCGCATCAGCAACGTCGAGATGGCGCTCACGGTCGAGATCGGCCGCACGCGCATGGCCGTCCGCGACGTGCTCGCGATGGAGCCAGGCGCCGTCATCGAGCTCGACCGCTCCGCCGGGTCGCCCGCCGACGTGCTCCTGAACGGCCGCCTCATCGCCCACGGCGAGA
>Ga0153948_1000774_pt1 | contig 17425 bp, 18 predicted proteins | sample TSNJ032MetaG_FD_104696 | JGI IMG/M metagenome (GOLD analysis project Ga0153948, IMG submission 104696) | Attine ant fungus gardens microbial communities from New Jersey, USA - TSNJ032 MetaG | ecosystem: Host-associated > Fungi > Mycelium > Unclassified | place: USA: New Jersey, Wharton State...
GGAACGGAACACATTGACGATATTCTTGCTGATTTGGAGCAGGGATTCCTTGCCGTAAAGCAATTTTAGGGGGAGTGGAAGGCGGAATGTATATTAGCAGGGTGTTCTTCACACTGGCAGTTCATGGCAGTGTGGAGAACACCCTTTTAATTTGTATCAGGCAGTACATCAGTATTTATTGACAGAAGATAAAAAAACATGTATTATATATTATGTAGCTGATCTTACCAATCTAGAATTGCGAGGTTAAATATGGAAATATTGAAAAGAAAAAGAATAAAGGCACTAATCGGTTGTTCATCCGGAATATTTCTATCAGGTGTTCTGATATTTGGATATCCAGGTTTTATGAGCAATTATTGGCAGGAGACTTTTCGGGCGGCTCCTTCCGCAACTGGATATATCATGACATTTATACTTTTTTCATTGGGCATTTTTATGTTTTTGGGAGGGAAATTGCATGAACGCCTAGGGACAAGAAAATCCATGATTATTGGTACCGTCATTTTAATATTTGCTATGTTGATTTTGCAAAAAGCAAAAAGCCTAAATATTGTTTATATTTGGGCATTCCTAACTGGAACCTCAAGTTGTTTCATATATGGGCCGGGACTGACAACAGTTCAAAAATGGTTTCCGCATCAAAGAGGAATGGTGACGGGGATATTAAATCTTGTCTTTGGAATATCGGCAGCAGTCATGCTGCCTCTGCTTAACGTTCTATTTAACCAGTTTGGTTATATCAGGACAAATTATTTCATTATTTTCTCAGTAGTAATCATTAATGGAGTTGCCTGTATATTAAGCGAAGTGCCGGAAAAGTCAAACTTATCAGAAGAAGAAATAAAAGCGCTTAGTGATATGGCTCCGCATCCAATTGGTGCTGAAAAAGTTACTGATTACACAGTAGTTGAGGCATTAAAGACAAAGGAGTTTTGGGCATTATGGCTGACTTGGGTATTTATGGGGGCAGCTGGTATATCAATGATTTCATTATCAGTCAATTATTCCAATCGCATTGGAATAAGCGGTGTTGTTGTTCTAAGTGCATTTAACATAACAAATGGTATCAGCCGAATCATTGCCGGAGTGTTATCTGACAAAATAGGGAGCGCCATTACAGGATGTATTGCCTTTTTATTATCAATGGCAGGATATATCATGATTGCATTTTCATCCTCATTACTTATGGTATCTGTTTCATCCTGTATGGTTGGGTTCGCTTTTGGAACATTGTTTGCAATTACGGCCCCGCTTGCATCGGATTTATTTGGTCTTAAACATTTTGGTATGATATTTGGGCTGATATTTACGGCATATGGATTTGTGGGAGGTATTCTGGGACCTGCCTTAAGCGGTTATGTTCTGCAAAAAAGTGGAGGGAATTTTAAATTTGTTTTTGCATATCTGTCATTTTTTAGCCTTATGGCGGCAGTGATGATTGCTCACTTAATGCGGCATGTTAACAAAAGAGAAGGCGTCTGACGCCTTCTCTTTTGTGTTTACATTTCAAACATGGTTTTTGAGATGCACTCAATATGATAGTCATTAATCTTTTTGGCTGCCTCCGGATCCTGGGCAATGATCGTATCCAGTATCTCACGATGCTGTTCACCGATCCATTGGCACATCTCCTGTTTCTTCTCATCAGTGATGTTTCCTGCCTGGCTGGACATCCTGTCATAAGAAAAGGAAGATGCAATCCGATTGACTAAATACAGCATTTCGTTGTGTGATGCTTTTGCAATCGCACCATTGAACTTGATTCCATATGCCATAAACTGCTGAAAATCATCTTTGACATTTTCCGCATCTTCCAGTACCTGTGACATGACTTTAATATCTTGTTCAGAGCGATGTGACGCTGCTAAAGTGACTGAAAGAGCTTCACAGACATGCCGCACATCAATAATATTTTGTACTGATACAAGGTTTAAACGAACCAGACTGTTTAATGTACGTTCTGCCTCATCAGTTGAGGGCTTATTAACAGTAGTTCCTCTACCTCTTGAGATGGTAATATAATTTTTGCTTTCTAACATCCGTAAAGCTTCGCGGACAGTTGGCCGGCTTCGCTCAAACATGTCAATCAGATCTCGTTCCGGCGGTAATTTCTCACCTGGTTTCAGATCTCCGGATAAAATTTTTTGTCGAACTTGTTCGTATATGGCAACCGATGCTTTTTGAGCATGATCGGGGGTAAAGTCTTTGCCAAAGGAACTGTGATCATTTATCATGCGTTTTCAACCTTTCCTGAAATTTCCGATATAAGCTGCCAGTTCTCCCAACTTTCCTTTACCAGATTTGCTGCCATTATCTCATTTTTGTCGCGTATAGCATTTACCAGTGTTTCATGAATTGTCTGCAATGCCGTGATATCTTTTATGGAAATAGCAGTTTTGTGTTTTTCCAGACTATCAATGGTCCAGAATGGTTTCATACCGCTCCAGAATACATAAATCAGAGGGTTGTGTGTGGCTTTCATTAACCCCAGGTGATATTCAAATAGCTTTTCGGAGTAGTCCACAATACAGGTTTTGCATTTTGACATTTCATTTAAAATTGTTTCCAAAGCGATCAAATCCTCCCAGGTGAAATTTTGGACTGTATGAGGAATGAATTCTACTTCGGACAATTTTATAAAATTGTAAATAGCCTCAAAAGAGACCTGGCGGAACTGCAATAATTCTGTTACAGAATCTTCCATACTTTCTGTATTTGAATAGCTGACAATGGCACAACCTCCGGGAATAACACGAATATAGCTGGAAGCTTCCAGCATCCGCAAAGCTTCGCGAATGGTTGGATGACTTCGCTTATAAATTGTCATTAAATCACGTTCGGAGGGGAGTTTGTCCCCTGGTTTCAGTTCGCCGGTAAGAATCATATCTTCGATTTGCTCATAAACGGCATCATAAGCACGCTTGGTTTTTACTGGCGTAAACATGGTATCCACAGTTTATAAAACACCTCTTTTCTGTAATGTTTTCATACTTATGTATGTTATATAGATATGTTAACAGTATAAGGTAACGTGAAGGACATGTCAAGAATGGCGATTTTGAAAAAAATTCTTGACAACTAATAAGGCAAAGATTATAATGATTGGTAAGAACAGATATATAAGAGATATGAACTATCTAAGCTATATAGAAAGGAGGGGTATGATTGTCAGCAGATCTTAGTGGAACAATAGGAAATGCTCATAATTATGTGCTTATTGGAGGGAGCGGCAGTGGCAAGAGCGAGGTTGCAATAAATATGGCACTTGCTGAAAAGAATCAAGGGCAACATGTTCACTTTTTTGACCTGGACCAGACGAAACCCTTGTTTCGTTCAAGAGATGTCAAGGCGGATTTGGAAAAAGCAGGAATTACATTCCATTATGAAGAGCAGTTTTATGATGCACCAACACTTGTAGGAGGAATATCAGAACAGCTGCAGAGTAAAGACAACTGTTGTGTCATAGATGTTGGGGGGAATGAGGTTGGAAGCAGAGCAATTGGTGGTTTTGCATCACTGCTCAATTGCACGGACTGTACTGTCTTTTTTGTTATCAATCCGTTTCGTCCATGGTCGAAGACGTTGATTGCGATTGATGAGACCTTGAATGCTGTTTTAAAGGCATCAGGAGTTGTTTCATGTCATGCTATCTGTAATTCTAATGTTGGATGCGCAACTACCGTACATGAAGCACTACAGGGAATCAGCGAGGTTGAAGAATTACTTGGAGACAGGATACCTATTGATTTTGTGACTGTTCGAGAGGAGATAGCTCAGAAAGTCGCTGAGCATACAAGAAAGCAAGTTTTTCCACTGAAACTTTTTTTGAGCTATCCGTGGGATTAAATAAAAATTTGTAAAGGGAGAGATAAGATGGCTAAGATTGAAGTTTTCAAAGAATCCTGTAAAAGCTGTGGATATTGTGTCAAGTATTGCCCCGGGAACGTTATTAAAATTGGTACAGATGTAAATCAAAAAGGTTATCAATATTTGGTGGCTGATAAAATGGAAAATTGTATTGGCTGCAAAATATGTGCCAGCATTTGTCCGGATGCAGCAATTGAGGTTTATAAATAATATTAAGACGAGAAAGGAGAGAACATGTCCAAATTATTTTTAAAAGGATGCGAAGCAATTGCTGAGGCAGCCATTCGGGCGGGATGTCGTTTTTATGCGGGGTATCCGATTACCCCTCAGAATGAAATTCCGGAGTATTTTGCCCGTAGGATGCCGGAGGTTGGCGGCACCTTTATTCAAGGAGAAAGTGAAGTTGCTTCTGTAAATATGGTTTATGGAGCAGCAGCAGCGGGGGTCCGGGCTATGACTTCTTCTGCAAGTTGTGGTATTAGCTTAAAAAGCGAAGGTATCTCGTTTATGGCAGCTGCTAAACTACCGGCGGTATATGCTAATATTTCCAGAGGAGGACCGGGAATTGGTGCGATACAGCCAGCTCAGCAGGACTACAGTCAGGCAACTAAGGCCAGCGGGAATGGTGGATTCAGAATGATTGTTTTGGCACCGGCAACAGTACAAGAGGCGGCAGATCTTACATATAAAGCATTTGATTATGCCCAAAGAGATCGCAACCCGGTGTTGATATTAGGAGACGGTGTTATTGGAACCATGATGGAACCGGTGGAATTGCCTCCGGAACGTTCAGAGCAAGAGGTTGCAAAATTGCGGGAGCAAAACCGTTCATGGTGTTTGCATAATCGTGCAAAGGATGAGGCTCGGATTCAAATTGATCCGGGGCGATGGATTCCGGATGAGATGGAAAAATTAAATGTTGAAGCTGAGGAAAAGTATAAAACATGGGAGAAATATGACGTTCAGGTGGAAGAGTATTTGGTAAAGGATGCCGAGGTAATTATAACCGGTTATGGTATTTCTGGCCGTGTGGCGAAAGCGGCAGTGAACCGGCTTCGTAAAGAGGGATATAAGGTGGGACTTATCCGGCCGATTACAGTATCACCATTTCCGTATAGTTCTTATGAAAAACTTGATTATTCCAGGGTGAAGGCAATCCTGGATGTTGAAATGGCAATTCCGGCATTGATGGTTTATGATGTCAAGATGGCTGTAAAGGATCGTGCTCCGATCGAAACCTGCCTGCGCTCCGGAGGAAATATTATAAGTCGTGAAGAGGTTATATCAGCAGTCAGAAAGTTGCTGTACGAGGAGGAATAAAATGGAAAAAATATACAAAAGAACTTCCGGAATTCAAAAAGGGATGGTCAGTGGGTTTTGCCCTGGCTGTATGCATGGTACAACGTTTAAACTGATTGGTGATGTTTTGGAGGAGCTTGGGGTTTTGGAAAAAGCAACGGCGGTTCTAGGCGTGGGATGTTCAGGGTTGGGAAACCAGTATGTGACTTATAACGTAGCACAATCTGCTCATGGACGGGCGTGTGCCGTTGCTACAGGAATTAAGAGATGCGATCCGGAGCAAATAGTATTTACATATCAAGGGGATGGAGATCTTGGTGCCATTGGACTTGCCGAAACTATGTCGGCAGCCAATCGAGGAGAAAATTTTACAATTATCTTTGTGAATAATGGGATTTATGGAATGACTGGCGGACAAATGGCTCCCACTACGTTAGTGGGGATGAAAGCGACAACTGCTCCAGAAGGAAGGGATCCGGATATTCATGGTTATCCTATGCATATGTGTGAGATACTTAATACTTTGAAAGCACCTGTGTACCTTGAACGTGTTTCCTGCAATTCACCTAAAAATGTTATGCAGGCGAGAAGAGCGATAAAAAAAGCCTTCCAGAACCAAATTAACGGTAAAGGATTTTCCATGGTTGAAATTGTCACAAGCTGCCCTACCAATTGGGGCATGAGTACCATGGGGGCTTTGGATTTCATAGAGAATGACATGCTGAAGGAGTTTCCTTTAGGTGTTGTTCGCGATAGATAGAGGGGACTTCAATATGGAGAAATATATAATTATGGCTGGGTTTGGCGGCCAGGGAGTTATGTTGATGGGAAAACTGCTTTGCTATGCCGTACATGATTCTACCGACTTGGATGTTACTTTTTTTCCTTCCTACGGAGCAGAGCAGAGAGGCGGTACTGCCAATTGCTATGTTGCAGTTGCTGACGAGGCGATTGGAGCTCCTGTCACAACTGCTGCAAATGACTTGATTGCATTAAATCAGCCATCACTAGATCGATTTGTATCTCAGGTTGTTCAGGGTGGAACTGTTTTTGTAAACAGCTCCATTGTCAACCGTCTGCCTGCTCGTGGAGATTTAGATATTGTTGCAGTGCCGGTAACAGACCTGGCAATAGAAATGGGGAGTGAAAAGGTTTTAAACATAATTATGCTCGGGGTATATGTTGGATATACCGGAATTCTTCCCGAAGTTGTCGTGCGTGATGTAATCCTTGGTAAACTCGGAAAAAAACAGCATTTGATCGCAATGAATGAGGCTGCATTTGAAAAAGGACTGGAGCTGGGCCGACAAAAAAAGCCGAAAGGAGTTGGTAGCGATGGCTAAAGTAATTCTGGTAATCAATCCAGGTTCTACATCAACTAAAATTGCTGTATTTCAGGATAAAGAAAAAATGTTTGAAGAAACGATCCGGCATAATCCGGAGGAATTAAAAGATTTTGACTGGTGTATGGAGCAGGTTGATTACCGTAAACACTTAATTCTATCTACATTAGCGGAAAAGGGGGTTGTTTTATCGGAATTATCTGCAATCTGCTCACGCGGTGGGATGATTCCTCCGTGTGAGTCAGGTGCTTATCGGGTGGATCAGCAAATGGTTGATTATATGTATTCTGTTAAAAAGGGAGCCCATGTTTCCAATATTGGTTGTGTAATCGCATACCAGATAGCCAATACGGTCGGCATTCCGGCATATATCTACGATCCTGTGACTGTTGACGAACTTGTGCCGATTGCCCGGATTACCGGATTACCGGAGATTCAGCGTGGTGTAATCGGACATACATTAAATACTCGTGCAATTGCTATGAAATGTGCTAAGGAGAAATTGGGTAAAGTATTTGATGAGTCTACCATAATTGTAGCACATATCGGTGGCGGAATTTCAGTACGGCTGCTGCAGAATGGAAGGAACATAGATGCCTGCAACGATGATAATGGCGGTATGTCCCCGGAACGGTCAGGCGGGCTTCCGGCACTTCAGCTGATTAAGTTATGTTTTTCGGGTAAATATACGGAAACGGAACTGATTAAGAAGATCCGTGGAAATGGAGGTCTGAAAGCATTACTGGGGACAAGTGATGCACTGGTAATTGAAAAGCGCATAGAGCAGGGAGACCAGAAGGCAAAATTGATATATGAAGCAATGGCATATTCGATTGCAAAAGACATTGGACAACTTGCCGTGGTTGTTGGTGGTAAGGTGGATGCTATTGCCCTGACGGGCGGTATTGCCTATTCGAAATTAATTACTTCTTCTATAGCAGAAAAGGTATCGTTTATCGCACCAGTATATTTAATGCCTGGCGAGCATGAAATGGAAGCCATGGCAGCCGGTACATTGCGGGTTGAGCGAGGCGAAGAAGCAGTGAAATCTTTTTCTGGGATTGTACAAAATACAGTGGCAAGTTGATGAAAAAAATCAATGACTATCAATAAACAATAAATGAGGATATAGTTATGATAAAGAGTTTTGACGAACTTATTAAAAATGTAAAAGCTACAGCTAAGAAGACAGTTGCTCTTGTCTTGGCGGAGGATCATCATGCGCTGGAAGCGGTGGTGAAAGCAAAAGATATTGTAAACGCAGTCTTGATAGGTAATAAAGGGAAAATTGAAGAAATACTGGAGGAGCTTGGTGAGTCGCCAGAGGAATATGAGATCATTGAACTTCGCGAAGGGCAGCATCCTTCTGTGGTTGCGGCCAAGCTGATTCATGAAGGCAGAGCAGATTTCCTGATGAAGGGAAAAATCATGACAGGAGATATGCTGAAGGGGGTTCTGACAAAAGAAGCCGATCTTCGAACTGGAAATTTAATGTCACATCTGACAATTTATCAAATTCCCGGATACCACAAGCTTTTAGGAATAACAGACGGAGGAATGTGTACGTATCCTGAACTTGATGAAAAGAAGCAGATTATTACGAATGCTATAAATTTCTATCATAGAATGGGATACGAAGCTCCCAATGTGGCTGCGCTCTGTGCTGTGGAGGTTCTGAATACGAAAATGCCGGAAACAGCAGATGCACATGAACTTAAAACAATGGCAGAGAAAGGGGAGATACCTAAATGTAATTTTGAAGGACCCATTTCCTATGATCTTGCGATGGTTCCGGAAATCTGTGATATAAAAGGCTACCATTCAATGCATTCCGGGAATTTTGATATCCTTTTGGTTCCGGAATTTGTAGTTGGAAATGTGTTAGGGAAATGTTTGGTTTACACATGCGGAGGAAGTATGGCAGGTATTGTCCTGGGGTGCAAAGTACCGATTGTGCTTACTTCAAGAGGATCGTCTGCAGAAGAAAAATACTATTCTCTGGCACTGGCTGCGGCCAGTACAGTTTACACTACGTCATGTTTTGAAGCACTTACCCACCAATCAAAGCAATAAATTCTCTGTTTTGCAAGGGCACTGAACCGTTACACTCAATGTACGAAAAGGAGGGTATTTTAGATGTATACTTTAAGCTTGTATCATGATTTTTATAGGGGCAATGTAACTTGCGATCTCCAAGTACAGCACGCAATCCTTTATGTGCTAAAAGGAGCGGCCGAAATTAATGGAATAAGTGTTGCTGCTAACGAAGCCGTGTATGGTACTGATCTTATCACGATCAAAACAACTGCGGATACTACAATTTGGCGTTACGAGATTGCGCCCACTTCTTGTGGGTCAAACATTATCACAGCACTCGGTGTTGTTTCTCATTTGAAGATGGCTCGCAGACCAAGAATGTTTGAACTGGCACCAAGAACCCGGTGGTTATTCCGATTAGATACCATTATTAAATTTAAAGGGAGTACCGGATTGCATTCTCATCCGGCCCTTGGAATCAGATGCCTTGTCGAAGGTGGAATGCGTATCGAAAGCAAGATAACCGTCGCAGAAGAGTCTTACAGCAATAAACAAGGTGATGTATGGTATGAAGAGGGAAGCTATCCGATTATCTCTACTGCAGATGATGGGGGAGTGACTTTTCTGCGGGGGATGATACTTCCGGCGGAATATGTTGATTTTGGCGAAACGGCCACATGGATTGAGGGAGTTGATAAGAAACCAGAATTTACATGGAAATTATATAAACAACAAGTAGTCACGTTAATTTAATATGAATGATAACGGTTCAGTATCCCTGATGGGATCCTAAAGTTTTATTATGTAAAACAGAGAGTTTATTGTTTGGATTGGTGGGTAAGTGCTTCAAAAGATGATAGTGTAAACTGACAGAAAATCGGTTATACTTACTATATCATTTTTGAAGCACTTTTTATGTTTATAAGGTGGTGTGTAACGTAGCTTCTGATATATGAAATATCTTTCTGCTCCTTTTCCCGTTGGATTCCACATAGTCAATTCCACATAGTCAATTCCATAATCCCATCTTACCTTTGCGCCTTCTTTTGCTGAAAATGAGGCTATTCAATATAGGTATAATTGTGGGGGTAAAAGTACATGAATATGCATTTTTCTATGAGAAATATCTATGTTACAATTATGAAAGGGAAGAAAGCAAAGTCACGGCCGGGTTGCATTCAGACACTACCAGATAGCGGGTTCGTATTGTTAAAAAATTATAAAAGGAGTTAAAATATGGATGTAATTTTTTTGTTTTTAACTATGGCGATCATCATCATTATGTTTGTTTTCTTGAAACGCCCTATGTATGAAGCAATGATTGTGGCTTATCTGGCTGTTGTCATATTCTCGGGCAACATAAGTCATCTGTGGGAATACACTGCCGGTGCTTTATCAAATTCATTATTGTATGTGACACTGGGGTTTTTGGTGTTTTCTACATTGCTTAACAAAACCGGGATTGTTGAAGACTTTATTAGTATTATTCTTGCCCTGATAGGAAGAATATCCGGCGGAGCAGGATATGTTGCGATAGCAGCCAGCAGTCTGATAGGGTCTCTCTCAGGTAACAGTCCGGGGAATGCTGCTGCTGTTGGTCCGATTATGATACCGGTTATGAAAAAGACTGGATTTTCATCTGAATTGGCAGCCACGGTTGTTTGCGCTGCAAGTGCGCTCGGACCGATCATCCCGCCTTCCGGAACGATCGTGGTAATCTATGGGCTGCTCATGCAGGTCTATCCTGATTGTGTGCCATTTTCACAGTTCTGGATGATGATGTGGGGCATCAGTATTTGGTTTATTCTGCAAAGAGTAATGGTTTTGGCAGTTCGGGTAAAAATGCTGGGCATAAAAGCTGTTCCAAAGGATCAGCTCCCGGATTTGAAGGAAGCACTTAAGAAAGGCTGGAAAGCATTATTTATTCCGGTTTTGATTTTTGGATTATTCCTGTTTGATAATCGGTACAACAGTACGTTTATTGCATCCAGACTTGGTTCTGATGGGGCGGCTATTTTCTCGGCCTCTTTGTTGGCAATTGTTCCTGCTGTTGCAAGTCTGTTTGCACTTATAATCAGCCGCAAAAAGATCAGAGTGCCGGATATTCCGAAGCTTTTTTATGAGGAGATACCTCAAATAGCTCCGTGTGTAATTATGACAGCTGCTGGTTTTGCTCTTGGAAACGCCTTTAATGGCACAGGGCTTAATGCGGCAATTGCAGGTCTTGTTGAGGGCAAACAGATTTCAAAGATAGCAACCATTCTGGTGATACCGCTTATTTATACTTTTATGGGCATGTTCTTCGAAGGGTTGAGTATTAATTATATGATAGGTACTACATGTATTATCCTCGGACATGCAGTGGGCATCAACCCAATACTAATGGGGGGCATGCTGGGAGTTATGTCACATGCCCAAGGCCAGATGACTCCGCCATTTGCTTTGACTTTCTATATTCCAATGGTTATGGCAAAGGCTGATTTTAGGAAGATGGTTAAGGAAGTTGTACTCTGGTGCACTACACAATATTTCTTTATTGTTCTGGTTCTTGCTGGGATTCTGCCGATATTAGGGCTGATTCCTTTTCATGGCTGATAGGGAGGTGGGATTATGAAAGATAGTAAGCTGGTTCGGAGCCTTACAGTTATATTTGGTTATGGAGTATCTATCTGTGCTCTTATTGGCTTGATAAGTGCATTCGCTTTTCTGTTGTGCTTCATTATTGGAGGAGATTTCGCAGTTAATATATGTGACAAAATAAAAATTTTGCTTACATGGCTTTACAGATTAGGTTCCTTTAGTGCAGTTACAGGTATTGTAAAGATGTATCTTTGCGGTCAAAAGGAATTTATGCTTGAGAAACCTGATGGAAAAATGAAGAGAAGATAGAGGCGAAATAGTATGGGTGCATTAAGCGATATTAAAGTTCTGGATTTTTCAACGCTTGTTCCGGGGCCAATGGCAACGATGTTTCTGGCTGATATGGGTGCAGATGTAGTTAATATTGTTGCTCCGGGGCGGCATGATATGATGAATGATTTCGCACCAACGATTACAGATTTGGATATCAGTGCCTGCTCTGCCTGGTTAGGACGCAATAAGCGTTCAATGGCGCTCGATTTAAAAAAACATGAGGCAGTAGAAGTCATCAGAAAAATGATTGATGAGTACGATATAGTAGTAGAACAGTTCCGTCCCGGAACTATGAAAAAAATGGGGTTGGACTATGATACGTTAAAGAAAATCAATCCGAAAATGATATATGTTTCACTTACCGGTTATGGGCAATACGGTCCACTTGCAATGTGCCCCGGGCATGATATAAATTACCTTGCTGTTTCGGGAAATCTCATAGAATTGGGCAATGATAATGCAACACCTGGGATGCCTGATTTTCAGGTTCCGGATATCGCCGGAGGAACCTATATGAGCCTGATAGCGATACTTTCTGCATTACATTACCGAGATGTAACCGGAAAAGGGCAGTATCTTGATGTGAGTATTTTTGATGCAATGTTTCCGTTCTGCAATATAGAAGGAACAGCAGTTTTAGCATCAAAAAAATATGAAGGCTGGAACGGAAAAATGATAAGTGGATTGTATCTGGGTCCACAATATGGTTTTTTTAAAACGAAAGACAGGAAATATATAGCTTTAGGCGCACTGGAGCCTAAATTTTTCAAAGAACTCTGCCGAGGTCTTGACCTTGGCGAATGGAGTGACGGAGAGATATTATATCAGAGACCGGAATATGTTGAAAAGACTCTTGCTGAAAAATTCTCAGCGAAAACGCGTGATGAGTGGATCGAGTACTTTGAAGATTATGACACATGTATTTCACCGGTTCTGTCGATGGAAGAAAGCTTTGAACATGAACATGTCAGGGTAAGAGATCTTGTTCCCGAGGTACCGCTTTCACTATGTCCTGAAAAAACAGTCCAGCAGCTCGGTTTGCCGATTAAAATGTCAGAAACACCGGCAGAATATAAGCATACGGCCTATCCGCCAGGATATCATACATTAGAGATTCTTGAAGAACTGGGATATTCAGAAGAAGACATCAAAGATTTGTGCAAAAAATAGTAAGCCTGCCGATTTTGGCAGGCTTTTTCAAGTATCTTGCTTTAGAAGAATGTTTCTTGTATAATTCAAATAGGCTTGCAGGAAAGTTGTTGACGAAAAAACACATCATAGTAGAGTAGGAGGCGGATTATGAATGAAATACCTAACTATGGTTTGATTAAGTGTTTTGTTAAGGTAGTGGAGCTGAAAAATATCACAAGTGCTGCGAATGAATTATTTGTTTCTCAGCCAACATTAAGCCGTTATATTGCCAGATTTGAAGAAGAAATGGGATTGGCATTATTCAAACGCATAAAAAGTGGTATGGAAATTACTTCTGAAGGAAGACTTGTTTATAGTCATTGCAAAAAACTGCTGGCAGCTTATGATGAGTTTATCTTGGGAATAGCAGAAATAAATGACATTATAGTTGGTACAATAAATATAGGATACCAGTCAATGAGCAAAGGATTGATAACATATTTCAATTCAAGGGTTCATACTGCCTATCCGCATATTCAAATGCAAAGCATCAGACAGTCAAAGGACAATTTTCTTGATGAGATCATAGCCGGGAATCTGGATCTGGCATATATGTATGGCCACGAGTTTGGGGCCGGCAATAAAATTATTGACAATGTTTTTGTGAAAAGATGGGAGAAAAGGCTGATGGTTTCAAAGACACATCCGTTGGCATTGAGGGAAAAGATACATATAAGTGAACTTGGTGATGAAGTATTTATTCAAACAAGCCAGTTACAGTCCCCCGTAAAAACAAGGGAGTTTTTCGAAGCATGCAGGAATAACGGATTTGAACCGAATGTGTTGTTCTACGTAAACAGCTTTAATGAGGCTTTGGTTAATGTTATTACTTATAATGCGGTCTCTATTATGCCTTACTTTGAAAGCTCAGATGAACTGATTCATAACGTGAGTTTTATTGAGATTGAGGGGATGGACACAGATTATCCGATACATTTAGTCTGGTCTAAGGCAAATGTTTCTCCGATTGTCTCCTATTATGTAGAGGTAGTTAAGAGGGAATTGCAAAAGGATGTTACTGATACTATTTCTTAAATTATTGAGAGAATAGCCCTTGATATGAATCCGAAAATTCATATCAGGGGCTATTCTCTTTTATCTATTCAATTTTAAAATAATTATGAGGAAAAAAGCCCGGTATATCGCATTGGACTATAAAGAAGGTATGGACTATTATAGTTTTAAGAAAACAATTCGTGAGTGCTTACAGTTGGTGATTCAATTGATTAATGAAAGGAAGAGGCACAAATGGAAGAGACAAAAAAAATTCAAACAGTAACAGGTGTGAAAAGCGCTGATGAGTTAGGCATTGTGATGAGCCATGAGCATTTCTTCTGGGGGTGGCAGGGGTGGTTGGGCGACAGTACTTTTGCAGAGACTCATGAAGAAATAATGGAGGCGTTGCAGTCGGAGATTGAGTCAATTAAAGATGCTGGTGTAAAAACTGTAATAGACGCTACCACAAATGAGGCTGGACGTGATCCGGTGCTTTTGAAAAAATTGTCTGAAAGATATGATATCAATATCATATGTCAAACAGGTTACTATAACCAGGAATATGGTTCATCAACGTATTTTAAACGCCGCCGGGCTTTTGGCTGTGATGTAAACAGCGAATTGCGTGAAATGTATGAGCGCGAGCTTTATGAGGGGATTGGAAATACTGGCATTCGAGCCGGAATTCTTAAATTGGCTACAAGTGAGGAAGGCATAACGCGATACGAGGAGATGTTTTTCAAGGCTGCTTGTGAGGTTGCGAGTAAGAATAGAGATGTACGCATTTTTGTGCATCATGCAAGTGATTCAGGCTTGAAACAGACTTCTCAATATTTCCTTGAGCATGGTGTCGCACCCAGGCAGGTCTATTTGGGGCATGTATGCTGTAGCGGCGATTTAAAAAAGCAAATTGAGCTTGCAAAACAGGGGTTTTTCCTGGGGTATGATCAGTTTGGGATGAAAACGTCGATTCACTCTGATAATGAAGTACGCATCAGACAGATTATAGAATTGATAAATGCTGGATGTGAGGACAATCTGTTGATTTCAACAGACAGGACAAGACATGATCTGGGACGTCCTAATGTGTATCCGAATGATCGTTACAATAAGTTTTTCATAACGGATAAGTGGAGATACTTATTTGATTATGTTATTCCGGCAATGGAGAAGCTTGGGTTGACTGGGGCGCAGAAAGACAAATTGTTGAGGACTAATCCAGCTCATTATCTGTGTGACAGTTTTGAACTCAACGGAGGAGGTACATGAATGAAATTTATAAACTTGAACTATTCTGTTACGGAAGAGGGGATTGCCATAATTGAGATGAATAATCCTGATACCCTTAACCCACTTGACAAACCTATGGCTGATGAGCTTGAAGCAGCCTTTCATCAGGCGGAGAAAGATCATGAAGTCAAGCTGATTGTGCTTCAGGGTGCCGGGCGTGCGTTTTCCGGTGGAGGCGATGTGTCCTACTTTAATGACATGGTAAAGGCAGGTCTTGACTTAGAACTTATAAGCAGACAGATGCTTCAGGTGGGACACCTGGTGGACTTTATTAAAAAAATGCCCAAGCTGGTGATAACCGAGGTACATGGAGCGGCAGCAGGAGGGGGCGCCACACTTGCATTAACGGGAGATTTTATTTTTTGTGCAGACAATGTTAAATTTGTGCAGGCATTTGTAAATATTTCCCTGGTCCCTGATATCGGCGGTACCTATCTGCTCTCCAGAATGATAGGTCCAAATAAGGCAATGGATCTGATAATAACGGGTCGGATTGTAAGAGCTGATGAGGCGAAAGCGCTTGGGATAGCTTATGAGATTGTTCCCAAAGAAGGACTGAATAACAGGGTAATGGAATTTGCCCGGAATCTGGTGAGAGGTCCTCTTGTAGCATATGCTAACGCTAAAAGAGAGATTTATGAGATCAATTACCGTGGTCTGATCAATTATATTGAAAATGTTGAATTCCCGATGCAGATGGATGCATTTAGAACAGCTGATTTTGCAGAAGGAGTGGCAGCGTTTTGTGAGAAGCGTAAAGCCGAATTTAAGGGAAAATAAGGAGGAAATTATGGATTTTAGACTTAATGAAGATCAGCTGGCATTGCAGCAGATGGTAAGAGAATTCACAGATAAGGAAGTGCGTCCAATTGCAGCTCATATGGATGAGACTGGTGAATTTAATGAAGAGCTTTGGAGAATGATGGCAGATCTTGGACTTTTTGGCATCCTTGCGCCGGAAGAATATGGCGGAAGCGGAATGGATCATGTAGCATTTTGTATAGCTATGGAAGAGATTGTCAGAGGTTCGGGTAATATGTACAACTGGCTCGTCACCTCTAATGGGCCAAATACCGGAGCTATTCTTCTCTATGGTACGGAAGCGCAGAAAAAGAAATATATCCCGAAGACGGCTTCAGGTGAATTCCGATGTGCGTTTGCTATTACAGAGCCAGACAATGGATCTGATATCAGTGGTATGAAAACTACAGCTGTCCGTGAGGGTGATCATTTTGTAATTAATGGAACAAAAACATTCATTACAATGGCTACACTGGCAGATCGTATTCTTACAACGTGCAAATATGTGGTGGATGGTGAAGATAAAGGATATGTAACATTGATTGTAGACAGAGATTGCCCGGGACTTGTAATTGGCAAAGACGAGCACAAAATGGGGCTTAGAGGGACATCTCTCAATACAGTGTTTTACGAAAACTGTATTGTCCCGGCAGAGAATGTTCTGGGAGAGCCTGGAAAAGGGATGGAGCCTGCAACAGCGTGCCTTAGCGAGGTGCGTATCTCATGTGGCGCCTTTGCAGTAGGTCTTGCCCAGGAAGCAATCGATCTTGCCATTGCGTATTCAAAAGAGCGTATGCAGTTTGGAAAGAGAATTTCACAGTTCCAGAACACGCAATTTGTACTGGCTGAATGCCAGACGAAGGTCGATGCGGCGAGACTTTTGACATGGCGTGCCGCAGCCGAACTTGACCAGGGCAACGGTGACCGCCGGCTTGGTTCCATGGCTAAGTATTATGCAGGTGAAGTTTGCAATGATGTAGTCCGCAAGTGCCTTCAGGTATTCGGTGGATATGGATACTGCGTAGAGTACCCGATCGAGAGAATTTTCCGTGATGCCAAGATTGCTGAAATCTTTGATGGAACTGCAGAGATACATAAAGTTATTATTTCAAAATCAATGGGTGTGAGATAAAAACGGTTTAAAGGAGATAAAGATATATGAATATTCTGGTTTGTATAAAGCAGGTTCCAGATACGACAGAGATCAGAATTGATCCTGAAACAAATACCCTTATTCGCGAAGGTGTACCGGCAATTGTAAACACATTCGACGTATTCGCGCTTGAGGCGGCGGCAAGGATTAAAGACAAAAATCCGGATACTAATATCGTAGTGGTATCTATGGGACCGCCGAATGCAGTTAACGCACTTAAGGAATGCCTGGCAATTGCGGCAGATAAAGCTTATCTTATATCGGGAAGGAAATTTGGCGGTTCTGATACACTTGCTACAAGTTATATTCTGAAAAATGCAGTACAGAAAATCGACGAGCTGGAAGGATATAAATTTGATGTTGTATTTTGCGGCAAGCAGGCAATTGACGGAGATACCGCCCAGGTTGGACCAGAGCTTGCCGAGCATTTAGACTATCCGCAGGTTACATGCGCGCTGGAATGCGAAGTTAATAATGGACGCCTTGAAGTTTTAAAGGAAGGGGAAGATGTCAATCTGCTTATTGGTATTAA
>Ga0153948_1000777_pt1 | contig 17421 bp, 19 predicted proteins | sample TSNJ032MetaG_FD_104696 | JGI IMG/M metagenome (GOLD analysis project Ga0153948, IMG submission 104696) | Attine ant fungus gardens microbial communities from New Jersey, USA - TSNJ032 MetaG | ecosystem: Host-associated > Fungi > Mycelium > Unclassified | place: USA: New Jersey, Wharton State...
AATACAGTGGAGTACTCATAGCTAGGAAAGACCGAAAAAGTGTAAGCAGGTGATCAAGAAAATTTTTGGGGGACATAGTGGTTGTTGTGATGCTCCTAAACATGGTCCCCTTAACACCATTGTGATACTATTTGGAGCAGGATTTGATGAATTTTAGCATTCATTGACATAGGGAGTAGATGTAAGGGGACTCTACCAACACCACCCCTGGACCACTAGACCAATCTCCCTGAGCAACCCTGTATCTAATTAAATATTACTATGTAATATTTAATTGCCCTTAGCTTGACTTGGTGACCCCTGATCCTGACTAACAGGACTATAGGATCAGGGACATCTAAGCTGTAGGAGTATATATATTGTAGAGTGCACCCCCAGGAGCCTCATCCTAATCTCTAAGGATTCTCCTGGAGGTAAGTTGTAACATACTTAAGAGTGTAATATTACTAAGGATTCTCCTGGAGCCCACTCTGCTCTGGTCACCCTTACAGTAAGCCAGAAATTTAGAGGCAAGGCTTGTTGAATATCAAATGCTATACTAAAATTAGTTATGTCTTATTGTTCATACCAGACAATTTATTGTCCTAGTCAGTGGTACATTGCACATTTGCAATGAGTTCTCCCCCAGATTTGCATTGCTTATCCTTAACTCAGCAAGGCTGCATATTGAATAATGGGTTATCACATAGTACACAGAGACATCCTGCTATGTAGCCAACCACAGTATGAGGAGAATTCATAGGCCAATGGCAACAAGGCCAATGGCTGGTGAGTGGACAGCTGATTGTCCACTGTGTAGTTTAGCATCTTAGCTTCAACACATACCTTTGAACTTCCTACCAAAGGGGTTCGAGGTCAGAACAACAAGCCTTCTATCAAAGAAGAAACCTAGGTAGCATAAAAGTGGCTTGGTTTTGAAGAGCTATAGCAAACTGGTTCTGAATAATGTCCATAGAATATATAGAATCTCAAAATCATGACGGAACTAATGAGAACAATAAGAAATCAGTCTGAACATGGCTCTGAAAAAACTAGGATGGTGCTGTTGCGAGTTCGCTATTTCAATACTCATTGCTCTGGACAACCTTCTTTACTCTAGAATTTCTGAATGAAGAGGTGTTGTGCATGGGTTCAGTAGACTGAGTATGTCAAGTGTCAGTTCCACACATTTGCAAACAGTAAATGGGGAACCCATGATAAGCAATCCTGATTTCTGAGTTTTATTGGATAGCTAGAGAGCAGGATGTATTTTTTTCCTGATAAATCTGTGAGCAGCTAATATGGCAACCGGGTTGACAATGTCTTATCTACACCGCCCTTGCCACCTGGAGGAAAATCAGGACAAAAGAGATAATGACATTCAGCAAAAAGTCCACCTGGGAGTGGATTGGTCAAGGATATCCTGAAGAGGGCAAGGCAGAAGACATGATGGGCACAAATCAAATCCGGCTTTCTTCTCACCATCATGGATGCTGTCCAGTTCTTCGGTAAATTCATCTTCCTATGTCCCATCCTCACTCTTACTCTCATAAGCCCTGCAGATCGTGAACGAGCAGCGGAAGGCGTATGGCTTGCGCTACAATGACTATGCAAGATACAGGTACACGTCTCTACGATTGTCTCGTGTGTTGAGCTCACCCTTGTTCAGAAAACACTGTACCAATCGCACCCATCGACTTCGTTCTACTCTTAAAATGACTCATGGAAAGGCACGGGAATTTAAGAAACTGCCATCTATCACCTCAGAAATCATAAAGGAGGGACAGTGAGCATGAGCCATACATCTGTTCGATTTTATCTATCTACTAAACAAATAATAGTCTTGAATTGCTTCTCTTCGAGACCGAACGTGCTTGGTCGCACTCTCAAGACCTGCTAAGTCAGTCGTTATTGTCGGTCAACAAAGGAAATGCGAAGACTCTTCGTCATTCCGCTACGGGTCGCTTCCGTCGTGCCGTACATTGGTCCACTAAGCTTTTATCCCACTGCCGATTGCTTTACGAAAACTCTCGCATATCTTCGGGCTCTCTCCTTCAAGCGGTCATCTATACTGTTATCATCAACGGTCGATTCCTTCGCTACAGAGAAGAATTTGAGGACGCTGTCCTCCAACTCAGTGTTGCCCGCTCTCTATTAGATGACCTGGCTGCTTCTGCCAGAACTAGCAGGGATCAAGCTCTCGCCATCCTATTTTCAGATGAGATAGGTCCTGAAATCCGTTACTGTGCACATGAACTTGGCCGATCCAAGGCATACGATGTTGATAGTATCGTCGCTGAACTCGCTCCCAAGTTTCGTAGTGTGATCGTGGAAGACTGCGATGCTATCGTACACAAGCTCGAATCGGGGGCATTGGCCTACATGAAGGACGGTCAGCGGCAGAAACTTCGAGAGTTGCTCTGGGAGGATCAGCCAGTTCCTGTTAGGAACCCCGAGCTTGTTGATGTCCTCCTAAAGGTGCAAGAGGCTGAAGACAAACTCAATCAGAACGCAAGTGATTCCGGCACTGCTGGTCACAAAATCACTCAAGGGAAACAATCGAAGAAGGGAGTAGCAGTTTATGATGCTATTCTGTCTGCTTTGAGTGATGCAGAGGACGTCTCTAGGAAGTTGGTGGAGGTACAGCAAGTCAGTCAATGTCCTTCCTCTCGTCACCATTCTATGCTCATATACCGTTAGTTGAGCGGTGGATCTTCTTCTGTTGGAGGTCGTGATATCCATTTCGTACATGCCTATATTGTTTATCAGCTCCTCTCTCACCGCATCCAGCGTGATCTGCTCCTCACATCAGTACTTCTCGCACCTCAAAATAATTTCAAAGACCTGTCCAAGCATGCGACAAAAGAAGTACAAGTCGACGATCGCCTGTATCCTGCCGTTGTGAAACTTCTTGAAACTGTCGTTCAAAGTTTGGATCATATGCGCACTCTCAGTATTGTTGATGAAACTCCAGACCTGGCTTCGGCTGTTGAAGCCAGACTGACCTTTACAAGAGCTCGCAGGTAACTAATATTACCTTCTCGAGCCCAGTATATCCTGATATCTGTCTAATACAGGTGTCTTTTTCTTGCCTACTGCTACACTCCCCTCAAAAAATACGCTGAGGCCCTAGTACTTCTTCAACGTGCCTCAATCCATCTTCGTGAAACTTCTACCATGCTCTCTCTTCTCTCTTCTGCACCTTCGCAGGACAACCCAGCATGTTCAGCTGACTTTTTCTTCCCCCTCCCTCCCTCTTCCATCAGATCCCTTGAAGATCAGCTCATGCATACTTCCCTTCAGTACAAACTAGATTGGTTCTCGTACAATGGCGGCTCAATTTCCCGGGATCCAAGAGATCATGAGAAGCCCACATTTTTCAATATCGCGCTGAATTATGTGCCGCTCAATATGGACCAGTTACTGAAGAGGGCTGGGAAAGAGATACCCTGTGTTGATGAGCAGGCTGCCGCTGTTTCTGCAGTCCAAGCACAGGTTTCTGCCAAGACTTCTGTCTCTCCAGCTGCCGCTATCAAGGCAGAGGGCGGTAAAGAGCCTAAGAAACAGCACGTATCGAAGGTGAATGTTGAGGAGGTGCCACCGGCAGCTGTTGAATCCCAGGCTCCAGTCCGTAGTGGAATCAGCAGTCTTTTGGGTGCCTGGTGGGGGAGGAGCTGAATTTGACGGTGCAGAGCTGCATTTCGAAACGATCAATATGAAGGAAGCGCATCCTTATTTCCCCTTGATGATAATTCTTGCGATTTTTTGTGCCAGCAGGATAAGATATTCACGGATCTAAAGGCTTCCATGTAGAATAATCTCTGAAGAGAGCAATATTGGATGGCTCATCTTCAGAATGACTTTTCTGGATAGGCGGCGTCACCCCGCGCCAGCACTTTTGATGTCTGTCGATGGTGACAAGCCAATAAACTCAGCCGGAGCTCATCCGACAAGCCTATAATAAGATGATCAAAAGGATTCATGAGATTTTCCTCGAGCGTTTCCCCAAAAAACGGTAGCTCAAGAACGAGGCATGTCCCAAATATAGTGTTTGAGCAAAGGGAAGTGAGACATTCCTGGTTATCAAGTCAAAGATGAAGTCAGGGATCCAAGACCCAATCCAGGGCATTCCGTGAGGATATGTGGTCTGGTCTCTTACAGTATGAAGAGCAACAATTTCTAGGAAAATAGGCTTCATCATTCTGACCGCCCGTATCCTCAACATATCACATGGAGTCAAAGCACACGATCGGAATGTTTCCATTCCAAACTGCTTGTGACCTATGTCGCGTGGTCTCACACCAGGTCCTGTCACCAAATGGTCTGGATTCACTTAAATAGAAGCCTACGCGCTTGTGCCAAGCCTTACGGCTTCCTCTGACCCCACAACATGATTGACAAGGAAAAAGGCGATGGCACTGATACTAGCGACAGACAGTCTCGGTTGTATGAGCGCCCCGATGGTCTGAGAGGACTCTATGCGAACCCAGTCACCCAGGCATGTAGTCTCCCATTCGTTTTTCCTTCAAACATTTACAGTTTTGTCAAGGTGACATTACTTGGTTTTGTTTGTTTCATGTGCCCGGGTACGGTCACGACATTCCATGTTGATTGATGAAAATTATCAACCGTCACGTTAGGTCTCTTCAATGCCCTGAACGGCCTAGGTGCAGGTGGACAAGTTGACTCGACTACCAGTGCTAATGCGAATGCCGCCCTCTATTCTACATTCGCATTCTTCGCATTCTTTGCTGGGTAAGTTCCAGGTCTCGTCATTGCCGATCAAGCCAAATCATTCGGTTTTTTTTCACTAGATCTATCAATAACGTCCTTGGCTCTCGACTGACTCTTTTGCTTGGAAGCTTTGGTTATGCTTTGTATGTTGGTTCTTATCTGTATGTATCACGACTTCTTCTTGGTATCGTCGCTGATGTCCGCTAGTGCCATGAATATCCACCCCAATGCTGGTGGTTTCGTGATCGCTGCGGGAGCTATCCTTGGAATCTGCGCTGGCTTGCTCTGGACTGCTCAAGGTTCTCTCATGTTGGCATACCCAACAGAGAACCAGAAAGGTCGCTTCATCAGTATTTTCTGGTCAATCTTCAATTTGGGTGCAGTGGTTGGTGCGTCTGTGGCTGTGGGCACTAATTTCCACTCTACGGTATGTACTACTTATGCTGGTGTATCATGTGTCCCATGTAGTCACCATTTATAGGCCAATTCAGGTGAGATTCACATCAAAGAGCAGAGAAGGCATTTTTTGATTTCTGGTCTCAACCCATAAGTCGGCAATGGAACCTATGTAGCTAACTTCCTCTTGACTTACAGGGCTGAGCTGACATCGTCGCAGATTGGATTCCTGGTCTTGACAATTATTGGGGTTTTTATTCCCTTGATTATGGTCGACCCTTCAAAAATGATCCGGACAGACGGAACCAAAATCTCCCCACCTCGTCATCCGTCTTGGAAGACCGAGTTTATTGGACTTGTGGTCGCTCTTAAGACAGATCCTCTGATTATAATGCTCTTCCCTATGTTTTTAGCATCTAATTGGTTCTACACTTGGCGTACGTATATTCATCGCACATGTATCATGAATCTCACACCCATTTCAGAATTCAATGACTACAACGGTGCTATCTTCAACATTCGGGCCCGTTCTCTTAATAGTTTCCTTTACTGGATCTCCCAGATTGTGGGGTCCTTATTCATCGGATACATCCTTGATATGAAGAGCGTCCGCAGGAGGGTGCGTGCATTCACCGGCTGGACTATCCTGTTTATTTTGGTTTGGATTGTCCACATCTGGGCATATTTCTATCAAAGGTCGGTGTTTTTTTGAGAACCAACCAATCTGGTAGCTGACCTTACCGCAGGCGATACACTCGTGAAACATTGGCACAAGACCAACATAGGATAGATATATACGAACGGCAGTATGTTGGGCGGGTGTTTCTCTACATCTTGTGTGGTATTCTCGATGCAGTTTGGCAAACTACCTCATACTGGATCATGGGCGCCATGTCAAATGACCCTGCAAAGCTTGCATACTACAGCGGTTTTTGTGAGTCAAGCTATGCATATCACTGAGCTACTTAAGTTGATTATGCTCAGACAAGTCTCTTCAATCGGCTGGAGCTGCAGGCATGTGGCGTGCAGATGCCGTAAAACTCCCGTTAGTCCACTTTTTCTGATCCTCTGAGATTTGAGATTGAGCTGAAGGATATTAGATTCATGAACATCTTCTTGTCTACTTGGGTTCTGCTCATCGTTGGACTTCTGTTCGCACTTCCGATGATTTTCTGGCGTGTCAAAGACCATACCGAAAGCGAGGATGAATTGCCGTATGTCTTTGATCCATTCTGAATCCATTCTGAGTCTAATCTGGTTTTTTGTGTAGTGCTGTCGACACACCAGTTTTGCAGAAAGAATGAATTAAATTCAATGAACCATGTTTCTTTCCACATTTTTTTTGGAGACGTTTTATGGAGTTGTACACGACCGAGGATTATCTTGATGTTGTTTTATGTAACAGTCAGATTCGATATTTCATGGTTCACAAAGACGACAACGATGGCACGTATAATTATACCCCCACCTTCATGTCATACTCTACTACAAGCCATATTCATACTTCTGAATATCTGTGTAGCCGTCTGGAACTCAGCTTGCTTATGTGAGTACAACACAATGCGCACGCACTGCAAACTATTATTGTACATTGATAAATAGCCAAGCTATGTTTTTATGTACTATCGTGTAAACGTGATAGCCAAAAGATTCACCGAGACTTATTGATGAGGGTTCAGATAGAGGCATAGAACCTGAGCATGGATGTTACACTTGTCTTTATTATAGAGCGCTCTGAGGTTGCATTGAGGTTGTGGACTTTTGTTTGCGTAGGGGTGATCTCAATAGTAAATCACAGTATTAGAAACTCTTCACCATGAACATGTCAGACCCCACAAGCCAGTCCAATTATGACATGGTCACTTCTGATCACGTTGAATTCAAATGGTGGTTGGATTTTGGTCGACGTATCATCCAAGGGGCTGCAACTCACCGTCTGATCATAAAAGAAGATAATGCCAATGAAGTCATGTCTGTATTGATTTTTTGACATTCAGTCTTTGGATTCCTCTCAGATCTATATTATTCAGATTCGACACGAACGATTTGTTGATAAAAGATATATTTGTCGATGGAAAGAAAATGCAGGTCAGTCCCTTGGAAATCCTACAGTAGCTAAACGTGACCCAGGCACTTCAGTTTGTCTTGAAACCAAAGCACGAAGTTATGGGGTCCGCTTTACATATTTCTCTACCTTCGGGATTGACTAGCGGGTCTAAGATTCAAGTTGAAGTGGAATATCAGACATCGCCTGATAGTATTGCGCTTCAATGGCTTGAAAAAGAGTATGCATAATGATTGGCTTCAACTGGGAAGCATTAATCGAGCCTCAAGTCCAGACAAACCCAGGGCAAAAACTTTCCCTATCTCTTCAGTCAGTGTCAGCCAATCTACGCAAGGGCTCTCGCCCCATTGCAAGGCAAGTCCAGTACTTGTTAAGTTCGATCGCACCAACCTCAACATTGCATTTCTTTCAGATACACCATCCGTGAAAATTGTGCGGGTTACATATTTTAGGGTAGAGCCTATCTGATCTGACGATATATCAGACTTATACGGCGAGTGTGACATCCACATTCCCTGTGCTTCTGTCCGCAATCCGTGTTTCACCTCCTGTAAACGGTCCCCCCCACAACGGCAAAGTCATTGGCAAAGATGCAGTGACATATTTTTACAACCAGGTATGAGTTAAGAGAGGTCCAAGCCAATCTTCTGTATTGATTATTAGTCCAGTCTGTCCCCATTCCCTCATACCTAATTGCCATTGCTGCTGGTAACATACACTTTCGTTCTTTCCCTCCACTTCCCGGGAAAAAATGGACAAGCGGCATTTGGACTGAACCTGAGTTACTTGAAGCTGCATATTGGGAATTCAGTGAAGATACAACCAAGTTCCTGGACAAAGAAGAAAGTATAGTGTCGTCATATCAGTTTGGTATATATGATCTGCTCGTTTTGCCTCCTTCCTTTCCATATGGTGGCATGGTCAGTGATGCTCAATTAGATATAAATAGTGGAATCATTAGTGACGTTGACCTCTTAGGAAAACGCATGTTTGTCATTCCTTACCCCCAGTGAGCTTGTTCCTTCTCATCTACCTAGATTTCTGATGGCTCCCGGGTCTCTCTAGCCCTGCTGACCGGCGATCGTACCTTGGTCGATGTTGTGGTTCACGAGCTCACTCATTCCTGGTTTGGAAATAGCATTACGTTCGTCCATTTGCATAAGGATTACCTGGGGATCGATTTCAATCCGTGTTTTTCAGTCATGCGAATGCATCTCATTTCTGGCTCAATGAGGGGTGGACAACATATATGGAACGTGTCCTCCAACAATTCTTACATTCTCCTGCACATCGCGACTTCTCCTATCTTATCGGAAATAAAGCTTTAAGTGAAGCTTTGAAGGAGTATGAAGATCGACCGAAATATCGGAGACTAGTCATCAATTTTGACAAAGGCGAAAATCCTGACGACGCATACAGCAGCGTTCCTTATGAAAAGGGAGCCAATTTCCTCTTGTATATCGGTAAAATGGACCTGTATCTAGAAGCCACTCGTGACTGACAAATTCTTTAGAGAAAACTTTAGGAGGGTTGGATATATTTTTACCTTATGTCAGGGACTATGTCTCCACGTTTAGTGGTAGGAGCATCCGAACTGAGGATTGGAAGAAGCATCTTTATGGCTACTTTGAAAGCGAGCCTGAAAAACTCAAAGCCCTCGACAGTATCGACTGGGATGTATGTCGCCCAAAAATAAGTATCATTGGATCTACTTCTTTCTCAATCTGATTGGTAGGCCTGGTTATTCGGCGAGGGAGCTGAATTGCCAGTCACATTGGAATTCGATACAACTCTTGCTACCCGTGCCTATGCTCTTGCCAAGCGTTGGGACGAAGCTCGATTGATCTTGGACCCATCTCAACTGGATTTCAAGGAAGACGATCTTCGTGAATTTGATGGCAACCAAATCAGTAGGTGCAAATCAGCTTATTCGTGATAACAGGTATCTTAACTCTCTCGTAGTCGTGTTCCTTGAGAAACTCCAATCCTATCTTCCATTACCTTCCGATCTGATTTTCCATCTAGCAACATTATACCGAGTTTCAACGACCTCCAATGCAGAGATTCGACTCCGCTTTTATGGACTCGCTCTCAAAGATCCATCTTCTGCGGCCGCAAAAAAATTTGCTCTTTATGCAGTAAACTGGGTCATTGGCGAAGATGAAACGGGGGTAATCAAAGGCCGCATGAAATTCTGCCGGCCAGTTTTCCGTGATGTATTTAAGATCGACCAAGATCTTGCAGTACATAAGTTTCTAGATGCAAAGATGTCGTTCCATCCAATCGCTAGAAGGCTGATTGAGAAGGTATGGCATATTCAATCATTCATGAGACATGACTCTCAAACTGTGGCTTGAATCTAGGACCTCAATTTAGTTAAGTAGTTTAAAAGAAAAGACAAGAATAAATTTGTATGTCGAGCGTATTTAGCAAAAATCAAGAAGAATCTTATTTGAAGGAGCCCCAGATATCACCGAAAACGTCATCCTTCTGTACTGCATATGCAGTATTGGACGTCATTGTCGGTGTGCCACCCCACACATTACTGGTATTGAGAAGATTGTTATTCTGCTGAGTTGTACTGTTTGCAGATGAGTTCCAAACATTAGGTTGTGCTGGGATGGTAGGGGCGGGCGCAGACCATCCAGAACTAGCACCCCAGGCGCCGGCACCGGTGCTGCCTATCATGCTCGTTATCTGCGTAGGCTGCTGTCTTTCAGAAGGTACATTCCATGAAGACGAACCAGGATTATGAGCCGGGACAGTGTTGAGAAATAAGGAGAGGATATCTTGCTTGACATCTTTTTTAGGCTGCTCAGGCGCAACATTGGAAGGAATCACGGGAGGAGGGGCATGAAAGTCAAGAGAGAATAGATCATCCTGAAGACTAGGGGCGGGATCTGAAGGGGGCTGGACGACAGGACGGCTAGGGACCTGCGCAGGGGTAGGTTTTGAGAAATTTGTAGAGAGGAGTTGATGTGCTTGAGGCTGCTGCGTTGTGAACCTCGAGGCACGAGGCGAAGGTTCGCTACTCCTCAAAGGAAAGCTCTTCCTTGCTGGTGCTACGACAGGTTGTTCCTGTGATGGAGGCGGAGGTGGTGCATCTGCAGGTGAACCCCCCTCTAGGACACTTGGATCAGGTGGAGGAGGACCCTCTTTCGCCCATCGTCGAGATTCGTATTTGGAGCGAATGAAAGATTCTATTTTACTAGACGAATGACGTTTGGAAAACTTCGAGCTGAGCCGTGGCTGATTCACTCACTGCTCAGGTGGAATGTGACCTGATTTTAGATGTGCCTCCCAGTAGAGATTAGCCCGTTTGTTACCCCATAGTTGGATAGACTGCCTCGAGAAATCAGAATGACATTGAATGCAACGAATTGAGCGCACCTCTATCTGTTCAGGGGTCCATATATCCAGGTCTACCGACTTGACCCTACTGATATGCGTGCCCATCCCACGGTGAATGCCGGAGCACCGGATACACAAAAACACACCACTAGAAAAAGGCATCAGAAAGGAGTACAATTAATAGTCGAGCCAAGCGCACATGTTCCATGAAGCCCATCGAGGATCTGAAGACCACGATCACATTTATGGGGAATCAATCCAAACGACCTCAAGAATGTACGCACCATTTCGCTTGCAGTCTGCGCAGAGTTTATTCTCGGGTCGCTTTACAAGCTCCCTTAGTGTGCGAGCATTTCTTTCAGCCGTGGCTTTGTCCAGTCTCAACATAGTTGGAGCAAATAGATGGCAAGCAGATTCAGCAACAGTACTATTACGTTTCACGTGATCTGAAGAGAGAAATTTATGTCACAACAAGCAAACATTATTGACTTCACCCAAACTTCCGGGGTGGTCTGCATAAAGAATGAAGAATGCATCTAAGAGTCCAAAGTTCACATTACTATATTACTATAGTCCATCTACGTAGACTTGACGTGATACTTGGTGAGTGCAATCATGACAGGCACAACCCAAAACGCATGCGCAACCCAAATCACTAAAAACATCAATCAGCATTTCGTCCACTACAGCGAGGAGCAGAACATATACTCGTAAACGCATTTCCAACATCAGCAACAAGATTCAGTCCTTGGTTCTGTGCCTGAATGGTCGAATTGAAATCCTGAACAGCCTTGCCAAACCACATGCGAAGGATAAGAAACGCAGTCAACCCTAGTCAGCGCCAAACAAATCAGGTTTCCTAGGTCCTGTCCGAAATAGATCACAAAATCATACCTATCATGAAACCCATAAACCCAATCCCCGCAGACGCATTCTGCAAAAGTGGCGTCTCGAGTGCATTCCCTGCTTTGCCTGGGACCTTGTGCCTGAACAAGAGAACCGTGAAAGTGATCAAGAACGCCACGTCCAGAGCAAGCGCGACTGAGATAAACACGGGCGTTGATGGATTAGGAGCAGACAACAAATTTGCGGGAGCGTTTTTCGGAAGCGAGGAGAGATCTATGAAAACAAACCACTAGTATCGATTCATCGTCATTCAAAAACGTTATGCCAACTCACCAAATTGTGGCGAGACACTCGGAAACGTACATTCCACCGGAGCATCATTATTGGGTCTCGCACACGAACCTAAGACACGTCAACCTCCCAAACGAAAAAAAAAATGACAAAGCCTCAGGATTCACTTACCAAGTGACCCCATGAACACACTAGGCCCATCCACACTCTGCGTCGATCCAGGTTTCGAGAGTTCCGTGGACGGGGACACCGTGACCAATGCCACTCGATCATGCAACAACAAAGTCGGGGCAAGAAATGCAAGCAATGACAGAACCGTTGCTGTTAGAGCTAGTACAGGCGCTAGGTAGAGTGCAATGGCTTTTGAAATCCCGTTCATCATCCTTTGAACAATTATAATAATGTTGCTGAAATGTCAATGGTCGGGTCCGAGCCTCAGTGAAATGACAAAATCGAGAGAGAAACAGCGGTTTTCTAATTGACACAAATCAAGGAAGGAAAGATTTCAAGAGAGTGACAGAATAAAAAAAAAGAGGTAGCAGGACCAGTCCTTGCAGGAAAGACGAGACACCCATCCTAGGGCAGACTTTATACTCCCAAAAAGTAACTCATTCATCGCCTAATTGTCCTCGATGGAATTGGCAAGAATACAAAACCAGTACAAAGACAGGTTCAGATTCTCGTAATGACATAATTGTGGCATTGTCCTCGAACAATTACTTTGAAATGCAACAAGCTTAAAAAAAAATCTCCCACCCACTCACTCATCGCGCCCATCAATTCACCCGTTGCTACGCACCCCAGCCTGATCGATTCCCCCCCCCTGTCAACAAATCCCAGGCCTGAGAACGTTGAATAATTATACTTGTAATATATCTAGTCCCGGGCAAACCCCTGTCACCATGACATGACCTATATATATATATATATGCACCACAACAACACCAAAAACAGGGGGTAAAAAAAAGAAGCTTTGGAAATGTCGGGCAGTTGGATGAATTGTTTTTGGACCACAAGTCAGTTTTCAGACAAAGAAACGAATGTGTGTAAGTATTGTCCGTCCAATCATTGGGCATCTTGAGAATTACGATATCAAAATTCATTGGAAGAGAGGAACCACAATCCATAGCGCACATCACAAAAAAAATGCGTGCCAAACCATGTTCCTCGCACCAACACGGGTATATCTTGTATATTGCCAAATAGGATTCCAAAAACAGGGGAGAGAGAGAGAGAGAGAGAGAGAGAATATCTTGAGAGAGCGTTAGATCAACCAGGAAGGGATGCGCAACTTTTAGAAGGGGATAATGGATGCTCGTGAATATTAGAAATCCAAAAGGTAATGATCATCAATCGTCATTCATTTATCAGACGAAAAATTGGGTGCTGCAACGACCATTCAACATCAACAAAAAGAGACCACATGAGACAGACGATACTCACTGGATCCGACTAGCAGCATGCACCTCCATCTCCTCCATTTTATACGAATTTAATTCCTCCTTAATCCTTTGAGCCAAAGCCGGCGTAAGTCGACTCCATGTCGCGGGCTCACTCCTTCGATCGTAAACCGCCGCAGGAAAAGTATCATACACGGACAAATTCGTAGCAAATGCCAACTTTTTTGTAGGTGCAGTAGCAGACCGATGTGTTAGTGTAGGCACGGAAGACGAAATCATCGATAACGCAGGCGCAGAGGAATTAAAAGCTGGATGCTGAAATAACGATGGCGTCCTGTCAAAGGAAGAAGGAAGAGGGGTATCGATGATAGTAGGCGGAGATGTGCTGAATTTCAACGGGGGAATCATAGGTGCTGTGGAATTGCTGTGGCCTGATGAATGTGAGTTATGCCGATGAAGTCCATCAATGTGGTCAGGATCTGGTGAAGGAATTCGAGCTAGAGGTCCGAGTTCGGGAGTTTGTCCAGGATGAGAGTTGTATGAATTTGAACGCGTGCGAGCTAGTATAGTTTGATCACTGAGGTACTGTGACTGGTCATAGGAACCAGCATCTAATGTATATGGTCATGAGAGAGAGGAAGAGAGAGAAAAGAGAGCCCGCTCTACGGAGACACACACTTTTAAGGATTCCTTTCATGGGTCGTTTCGTCCGCTCGACGCTTCGTCGGATATCTGTTGCCCACGGCTCTGCTTCGTCAGGTTCCTCCGAAATTCTTGCCTTGCTCATGTCCATCCGAATGGTTGCATCTTCATCCCCTGGTATGTCCCAATCCTCATCATCGTCCCATCCATCCAGATTGTTGGCTGAAGGGTCATAATGGCCATCATCGCTCTCCTCATCCTCTTCTTCAACGACGACGTGTGTTCCATCTTCGTTGACCTTGAGACTTGGAGGCCTTCTGACAGGTGAAAGGGGGCCAGTCCGCGTTGTTGTATTTTTGTCCCACGTTGGAACGCCAGCAAAACCAGTTGTGATAGTGGGAGCAGCAGCAGCAGCAACGGCAACAGCGGCAGCGGCCTCTTGTTGCACCTTAGCCTTTGCAGCGGCCTCCGCCTTTGTCTTTAGAGTATGTTGGCGGGCCAGCTCGGCCGCAGGACTGAGCCCTTTTGCATCAGCGCCGATACCCCTGTCGAGCTCGGCATGGACATGCGAAACTTCTGCCTGCACTGCGCCAGCCTTGGCACTCTTCTTATCCTTCTTCTTACTCTTATCGGCATCCTTATTCTTATCCTTGAATATGGAAGTGATGCCTGCGAGGGAATTTCGTCTCACGACCAGTTTTCCCATAGAGCCGAGTTTGCGAATCATGACGCTGGCACTGCTGACGGTGGAAGACAGGGAGATATTGTCTGTGCTGGCATTGATTCGTGAGTTGAAGAGGGAGGCAGCGCGGCTCTTCTTTTTAGTCTGGATGGTGGCGGTGGATTCCGTATCATCGAGAGCACTGTCAGGGTCGGGAGGACTGCGGATTGCACCTGCTGGCTGGGGATGTGGGACGGCAGGGTTGATGGAGGGTTTTGGCTGGTAGGTGGAAGCCTTGGAGTCGTCGTCGTCGTTTTTGTTGTCGTCACTGTTATCATCCTCTTCCTTGAGAGCATTGAAAGAAAGAGCACGGCGAAGTCTGCCCTTGAGACCGCTGCTGCGACCGATGCCAGATGCTGATTTTGAGGAGGATTCGAGGAGGGCAGCGAGGTCGCTGTCATCGCGCGACATGCGCTTTTCTGAGGGATTGAATATGCTGCCCTGGGAGAGGGGCGAGGGACGGGGGAGCCTGTGAGAATTAGTGGCAGAAGGAGGAGGAGCAGCCGGCCGAGCAGAGGGAGAGGCATTGCGATTAGGAGGACGCTGAGGAGAGGCGGTGTTCCTGGTGCGAGAGACAGAACTCTGGTTGCTGGTCGTCCTGGGGCGTGGGCTGGGCGACGAGAGGACCTCGGGGGAGGGCGAGGGGTCCGTGCGAGGCTGGTGGTCGTTGTTCGGTCGATTTGGGCGTCGATAAGGATGATTAAAATTCTGCTGTGGAGGCTGGTGTGTGGCGAACATCATCTGCCGGTACGCCCATTGCGTCGTACCATCCATGTATCCCATCCCCGGGTAGAACGGTGTCGCACTGATAGACGGTGTCCAGCCCTGCCCACTGTACCCTCCCGGTGCTGCCCCATGCTGATGGTGCTGCCCGACCTGGCTGTTGTGCGGCGCATCGTTTGCTGCCGATGAGCGCTGGCGCGACGAGCTCGAGTCCATCTTGAGGACTCCAGCCATCGGCCTCGGCATAAACTCTCATTCCAACATTTATTAATCCTTCCCACGACTCCTCTCCTCTTACCGAAACTCGCCAAAAATTTTATCATCCTTCTTACCAGAATATTGCTCAAGCAGCAAACCCAGATGTTTCATGATCTGGGTATTTTATCTGTCTAGTAGACTCATGTTGTTTCATTGAAGAACAATCATATGATAGTGACAGTCATTAGGTGGTCAGTCTCTACTGATGTAAAGCTGAAGATACTCTCAAACTAAGATAATACCCACTCAAGTGATTGCCAGTCTGGTGAATCAGTGGCTATTCAGTTACTAAGCAATCCAAGGAAAAAGACAGTAGTCCAAACAAGTTTTTTTTAATCCTATATAAAACCTCTCATTTCTTTATTATTATTATTCTCCTTGATATTGTTTTTCTCCAGTGTAAATCTTTTTCAACCCAGACTCCTCTTCTCAAAGTTGAAGCCAAGATTGTTCTGCTTTTATATTTTCACATCTTTAGACTCTTTATTATCATCCAAATGCTACTCTAATGCTCTATACATGTTCCTACATTTCAAGGTCACTGGTTCTGATCTTTGTTCCTCAAAAGTCACTCTAGAGCCATCTGTCAATTAATTTACTTGAAAAACTGCCCAAATGTTTGTATGTCATAAAGCTACAAGCCCTATGAAATCATGAATCATTTGGGCAGTTTTTTAAGGCTATATCAGTACTTTAATAACTGCTTTGTCAGCAACTGCACCCACTATAGGTTGTGACAATGCTCCCACTCTCTAGATAGTGGAATAAAGACAGGAGTTCTCTATCAATTAAGCTAGCTACTTATACACCTTGTGTTCCTGTCTTGTGTATACTGACTTGTGACATATGACTGGACAGAAGGTAAGAAGAACTTGGTAAGTAGTTTAGATGAAACAAGGACACAAAGAGAGAAAGCCCAGAGAGGCTAAATTATACACAGGTTAGTATATGATTAAGATGGATCATAGATGAGAGTTCATAATACTATTCTATACCTTTGGACTGTGACAAGAAATCTCTGACCTTGTGGTGATCATTGGTGTCACAGATTTCTGCTGAAACACCTTAACCAAATGTCTCTTCAATAGACAGGGCAAAGATAAGTTGTCTAGAGCCATAGCTGCAAACATACAACATGCTTTATCTCAGACTATTTATCTGTATCTAGAACAATATAATAGATCAGACATGGAACAATCTAGTGCAGCATTTGATATTAAGTGATTTCATGTGCATAAGTTCATTTCAACAGCAAGAAGTTGAGGGGGTCCTGATGGAGAGGAGAGTATTTGTATAAAGTGGTGAGGACAACCATCTGAAGAGACTACATTGGAGGATCATAGAAGGGGCCCCCAAAGCATGTTCTAATTACCAGATATCCCCAGGGTGCCAACAATTCTAATCCCAGGGAAGCAGTGAAATTGCAAAGATGCAATATCAGAAGGGGAACAATGTCATGGATTTTCAACACATGACCATAGCTTATAGTCGGTAGATGCAGTAAGTTCCTTAGCTTTAACCTGGTAGAATGGAGTCATAAATCTTACTGATCCACTCAGTGAGTATGGAGTGAATCTGTCAGTCCAGTTCGATAGAGACAAGATTACATTCAGCATTGGCCAGGATGTCCGAAACCAAAGTGGTCAAAACTCGACTTACGGCATTTCTGCTTCGCTGTTTGTCTTTTAGGGGCAGAGAGGTAATCTTGACAGCAGTTGGCTAGTAGATGTTTGTTTGTGACCCCAAAGACCGCAACAATAGGAGACTACAGTGGAATGTAAGGATCTTTTGCTTGGGTGTGCACACTGGTCTGCTGAAAGACTCGGCGATGCGAAGGAGTGTGAATATGTCATTCAAGAATCACTTACATATGACAAGCAAGTACCACATGGAAAATTTTCCGGATGGGAAAAATTTCAGAGTAAGTGGGGCCATACACAGTACCGAGAGCCTTGAACTAATAGCCCATTCGATGGTCAACAGGCTCATTTTAAATCGAGAAGTGCATCTTCCGA
>Ga0153948_1000782_pt1 | contig 17365 bp, 14 predicted proteins | sample TSNJ032MetaG_FD_104696 | JGI IMG/M metagenome (GOLD analysis project Ga0153948, IMG submission 104696) | Attine ant fungus gardens microbial communities from New Jersey, USA - TSNJ032 MetaG | ecosystem: Host-associated > Fungi > Mycelium > Unclassified | place: USA: New Jersey, Wharton State...
CCGGTGATCTTCGACCAGCGCGATATCACCGCGGTGCGCGAGGGGTTCGCGGGGGTCGTCGAGCGATTCGGCGGCGTGGATGTGGTGTTCGCCAACGCCGGCATCCAAGGTTTCGGTTCCCTGCTCGAGATGTCGGACCAGCTCTGGAACGACCAGATCGAGATCAACCTCACGGGCACCGCGAACGTGCTGCGGGTCGCCGCGCCGCTGTTGGTCGAACGCGGTGGAGGCCGCATCATCATCACCTCCTCCACCCAGGGCCAGCACGGCACCCTCGACGGCAGCGGCTACTCCGCCTCGAAATGGGGCCTGATCGGACTGATGAAGTCGGCCGCCCTGGACCTCGGCCCGCACGGGATCACCGTCAACGCGGTCATCCCGGGGCTCATCGACACGGCGCTGACCCGCCACGAAGACCGCTACGCGCAGATGATCCGCACCGGAGGCAGCGAACCCACGGGAAACGTCGACGACGACGAGAGGACCGCTGCCGCAGCGTCGCAGAAGAAGCTGCCGCTCGGCGTCCCGTGGATCGAACCGGAGGATGTCGCACCGCTCGTCGTCTTCCTCGCCTCCGATGCGGCCAGGATGGTCAGCGGCACCAGCTTCGCCGCGACCGGCGGGGACAGCGCGAACATCACGGCGTGACGATCGCGGCCTCAGGAGTCGGGCAATGGTCGCAGCAGAGTGTCGATTCACGCCTGGTCCGATCGTCATCCAACTGTCATCATCGAACGATCCGGAAGGACACCTGACCATGCGCTACACGATCCTGATGCACTACCCCGAGCTGGCCGCCACCGGCGAACTCGACGAGGCCGCCCTCAAGGAGGGCATGGCCGCTTTCGACAAGTACGCGCGGGATTTGCACGCCGCGGGCGTGCTCCGCTCGGGCGAGGTGCTGCAGCCGTCATCCGCGACGACGACGCTGCGCATCACCGAGGCCGGCCCGCAGATCCAGGACGGCCCGTTCGCCGACACCAAGGAGCAGCTCGGCGGCACCGTCGTCATCGACGTCCCCGACCTGGATGCCGCCCTCGAGTGGGCGAAGCAGGCCCCGTCCGCCGCGTGGGGTCCCGTGGAGGTGCGCCCGACCGCGACGTACGTCGTCGACGGCACGTGGGTTCCCGCCGCGTGACAGCCGCGGATGCGCGGGCGGTCGCCGAACGCACCGCCCGCGCATCCTACGGTCGGCTGGTCGCGATCCTCGCCGCCCCCACCCGCGACCTCGCGCTCGCCGAGGACGCCCTGGCCGACGCCTTCGAACAGGCGCTCACCACCTGGCCCAGCCGGGGCATCCCCGCCAACCCCGAAGGCTGGCTCCTCACCGTCGCCCGCAACCGCCAACGCGACGTGTTCAAGTCGGCTGCCCACCGCACGTCCGCACCGCTGGAAGAAGGGGATGGCGTGATCGACATCGACGCAGCGTTCCCCGACCTCGACGCCCTCCCGGACAAGCGCCTCGAGCTGTTGTTCGTGTGCGCGCATCCGGCGATCGACGTGAGCATCCGCACCCCGCTCATGCTGCAGACCGTGCTCGGCCTGGAGGCGGCACAGATCGCCCGCGCCTTCGCCGTCCCCGCGCCCGCAATGGCCCAGCGGCTCGTGCGCGCGAAGCGACGGATCCGGGATGCGGGGATCCCGTTCACAGTCCCGTCGCGCGACCAGATGGCCGACCGGTTGCCCGCCGTACTCGAGGCGATCTACGGCGCCTTCGCGATCGACTGGGACAGCACGGCGGAATCGTCCCTCGCCGGCGAGGCGCTGTACCTGGCGGTGACGCTGGCCGCACTGCTCGGCACAGAGCCCGAGGCGTTCGGACTCGCGGCCCTGATTGCACTCTCGTCCGCGCGGGCGCCGGCCCGCGAGGTCGATGGTGCGTTCGTCCCGCTGGATGCGCAGGATCCGGGCCTCTGGGATGCGGCGCTCATCGCGGAGGGCGAGGCGTATCTGAGGAGGGCACACGAGCTGGCTTCCGCAGCACCATCGGCCGGCCGCCGCTTCCAACTCGAAGCCGCGATCCAGTCGGCGCACGTCGCGCGCTTCTTCGGCGCGGAGACTGACTGGCCGGCGATCCGCGCGCTGACGGCGGCGCTGGTGGAGGTCTCCCCAACGCTTGGAGCGCGGGTGTCGCTCGCCGCGGTGACGGCTCGGCTCGATGGGGCGGCGGCAGGGCTTGCTGCGCTGGAGGAGATTCCGGACACGTTCGACCCGGCACGGCGGCTTCGGGTGATGCTGGAGGATGCAGCCCCGGACGACTCGCCGGATACCCCTGTGTAGAGAGTCGGATTGCGTGCGACCGCGGACGTGACTCGCGCAGACGGCGGCAGCGAGAATGCCGCCGAAGACCCTCCACTCAGGGGGCGGGGTCGACGCGACGGGCGAGGCCGTCCACGATCAGTTCCAAGGGGGAACGACTCCTGGCCGATCCCGTTCACCGGCCCGGCGCAGGACTGGACCGCGACTCCGAATGGCTCGTTGTCGAGTGGAGCGAAGGTGTCGAGATCGACGTCGACAGAGTCGATCAGCGTGAGTTCCGCCTTCATTCTCCGCCTTCGACGATTTCTATGGGTCCATTGGCGACAAACGTGCCGCTCGGGGTGGCTCGAGACTCGAAGTCGACCTGTGTATAGCCCTCCGTTTCACCTGGCATACGAACAGCAGGGTCATGTGCTGAGTTTGGGATTTGAATCGCTTGCCTCCAGCCACTCATCCATTTCCGAAATCATTGACTCGACGCCGGCGACCTCCGCCTTCGACCATTTGCCAGACTCACTTTTCAGTCCGGCCTTGGCCGCCGCACGGAGCATCGCTACGGAGCCTCGATCGAGAGCCCACGTGAGCCAAAGGTTCGGGGGCAGTTCGTCACAGTCGTAGCCGAGTGAAGAGGCGTACTCCGTCAGTCTTCCTGCGTCGCGTTCGCTGAGGTTAGGCACATCGATTGCCCAGTAGTCCACCACGTCAGCCTCCAATTCGGTTGAGGTTGCTATCGTAGGTTCCCATTCTGGTCGACTTGCTTCCAAGCGCTTCAGGAGTCCTGGCCATCTTCCACACTCCGCCGTTGTGGCCATCAGCGTCGTACGAGACATAGTTCTTTCCTGCCTTAAATACGGGCTGACCGTTGGACGTTCGATTGGTCTGCTGCCACCCGTTGAGTTTTGCCAGCGACTTCTATTGCGGCGACGTAAGTCCTTCCGCGCCATCCGCGGCCGGGCAGTTGTGGACGAGAAGACTGGAGTCGCCGGCTCCAACGTAGAAGTCATGTGTTGTCGAAACTGTAAGGTCCCACATGGCTTCGACGCCGGCCACCGGCACCACGCGAGAGTCGACTATCCGGGAGCCGTCTGCAGCTTGCAATACCTCGCCGCTTCTAAGCTGCTCTGCATCGATCCACTTGTGCTGCTAGGGAACCCAGATGGGGTGTTTCCCGATTGTGTGAACGATCGCGTTGCCGCCCTTGCTGGACAGTACACAGAGCCCGAGGCGTTCGGTCCGGCGGCGCTGATCGCGCTCTCGTCGTCGCGGGCGCCGGCCCGCGAGGTCGATGGGGTGTTCGTCCCGCTCGACGCGCAGGATCCGGGCCTCTGGGATGGGGCGCTCATCGCGGAGGGCGAGGCGTACTTGAGGCGAGCGCACGAGCTGGCTTCCGCAGTGCCGTCGGCCGGCCGTCGCTTCCAACTCGAAGCCGCGATCCAGTCGGCGCACGTTGCGCGCTTCTTCGGCGCGGAGACGGACTGGGTGGCGATCCGGGCGCTGACAGCGGCGCTGGTGGAGGTCTCCCCCACGCTCGGCGCGCGGGTGTCGCTCGCGGCGGTGACTGCGCGGCTCGATGGGGCGGCTGCGGGGCTTGCCGCGCTGGAGGGGATTCCGGATACGTTCGACCCGGCGCGGCGGCTTCGATTGGCATTAGAAGAGGAGGCGTCCGCGCGCGACCACAGGACCGGTTCTTTGGCGAGCCGCGCACTGCAATTCGGGCTTGACGATTCCTAAGGCGATCCCCGCGCCCGCGGCCTTGCGGGTCACGATATCCAAACACCGAGCCCGCCGACTGGGGAACGCACCTTGGGATGCCGATGTTCGTCCTCGCGGGTAAACTTCTGCCTGCCGGAGTCGGCGACGCTGACCCGCCGAGTTTGTGCACACCTCTGCTCCGCATTGCGCATTGTTTGATGTGGTTGACGAGACTGCCGACGACGCGACGAGATCGGCCATCGCGGATGAGTGGACAATGCCAGCCTGGCTGCGGCGCTCGGCGGTAGGCACCGGTCTCGCCGAGGCCGAGATCCTCGCTTCGCCGCTAGCAGCGGCCCACGGGTGAAGCGCACTATTTTTATCTCTGCGCTCAGTCGCGAGCGGGAGGATACAAGCTAGAACGACGCGTAGTACTTTTGGTACGCGAGAAGCTTCGAGTGCAAGTCGAGCCCTGTATCGTCGAGTTCGTCAGTCATGGCCGAGTGCTGGTTGTAGATGTCTTCCGGCACGTGATGCGTGAGCCTCGTGCTGTAGTATTCGCCGTCCGTCGACGATACTTGCAAGAACTTGAAGAGCCACAATTGGGCGGCCTCCGCGAGCGTTCGAAGGTGCTGCTCCAGCTCGGGTTCGTGCGCTGTGCGGGTCATAGGGAGTTTGGAGAGTTCCGTTATGAGCCGGACTGGCTCTTGCGGAATCTGGTAGGGAAAGAACGAGCCAAGCATCGTTAGTAGCTCCACGTCCGACGCATACTCGTATAGCTTCTTCGCGAGCGCTCGATCAAGGTCGCTCGGGCCGGACGCTGAAGTTCGTAAGGCCGCTGATCGGAGTTCTTCCAGAGCGGTTCGCGCTGCCTGTGCGTCCCGTGCCGCGTCCATGGTCTTCTCGCTCTCAGTGACGATCGCACCCCGTGCGAAAACCAAATTCTCACTCTCGGCGGCGAGGCGCGCGGATAGTAAGACCAACGCAATGAGGAGCACCGCGATGACAGCCCAGAGAATCCAAACCGCGTGCTCACTGACCCAGCTGCCCACCTGAAGGACAGGAAGGATAAGCGCCAGCGCCGTCGCGAGCCCACCCGCAATGACCATGAGCGGTCGAAAGACAAGCTTCTTGCTGACTGGAGGCATGAACTGAGACTACTGGCGGGCTGGACAATGAAGGCCGCTGATGTCACCTGAAGCATGGACAGATCGTACGTTGTCTTTGCTGCTTCAACTCCTGTCGGCCTCGCGGGCGAACGCCGCGATGCGCTGCGATGCTCGAGATGCACTAGTACCGGACCGAATGCAGCGTCGCGGGGCCCCTTAGGACACGAAGCGCTGTGCGGATCACCTCACCAATGGTGTTGGCGGCGCGATTCAGTGGGGCGCGGCGGGGGCGGACCGGCTTCGACACGAGGGAGAGCATGGGAGAGCTCCCTTCTCGCTCTGGAGACCGAGAAGATTGACGGTCTGCTCGCTAGTGGCCGTGCCCTTGCCTACGGCACAGGCGGACCTATTGAGAGCGGCCATGTCCCGAGATCACGTTCGGGGTCGGGTCACGAATTCCTTCGATTCGCGGCCGGCGAGCGGCAATCCGCCAGCCGGCGTTTGAGGCGACCACCGTGGCCGCTACCCCTCATCAGTCTCGATGGAAAAATGAAGCCGCTGGCCAAGGATGCTGCCAGCTGCGTCTCCGTCGTGTAGTCGGAGCACGATCGCGTCGTCGAAGATCGCCCGGTCCGTGAACTCGTTCCACGGTACGTGATCGCTATTGGCGGTCAGCACATGCTGGTAGCCATACTCTTTCGCGGAGGCGGCGGCAATCTCGATTGCTCGGGCGGTTTGGCGTTCGTCGACGTCAGCGAAGATTGCGCTGTCGTGAATTAGGAAGCCGGGGCCGCGGTCGTCGTTAGCGAGATCTTCGCTAAGCGCGATGTCGTACGCGAAGATCGCCATCAAATGGACACCACCAGAGCCTGTCTTCGGGAGCACCACTTTGAACTGCATTCCGCTTTTCCCGGGCGAGACGCGCAGGTCGGCAGGCTCTCCGTAGAGCGCCTCCATGATCTCTCCGAACCGGGCAATGATACCCGCGCGGCCGTCAAATCTTTCCTGCAAGTCGAGTTTGGTGCGTGCGAGGAGGTCGAGTTCGTCAGACTTGAGCTTGGATTTGCGGTCGCTTAGGTCGCGTAGGGTACGAATCTGTTCTTCGACCTGGGCAACTTCGACCTGTGATTCGGCGAGGCTACGTTGTAGTGCAGCGAAGTCGTCGAGCGCTCCCCCTGTGCGAAGCAGCTGGAGGTCCCGTTCTTGTTGTTCTGCGAGTCGCGCCTGCTCGCGTTCGCGTTGGAGAACACGGTCGCCGATTCTGCGAGTCTCCTCTGCGAGATATGCGGCACGGTTCGCGGTGACCTGTCCTTGAAACTCGGCGGCTTGGTCGAGGCTTCTTACGATCGCATCCCCGAGAACGATTCCCGCTTCGGTGAATAGCCGTTCGATGTCGAGGTTGCTTGAAGTAAATTCGTCCTGGACCTGCGACTCATAAAGTGCAAGCTGCTGTCGATCGGCAAAGTTCTCATTGCCAAGTGCTTTTATGCGCAGCGTGCTCCGTTGGACGCGTGACTCAATCTCGCGATACTCCGGCAGCACCGAGAAGGTGGCGATATCTTTGGTCAGCCGATCCGCGCGACGCTGAAGCCTAACTAGTTGCGGCTCCAGCGCGGCGATACGGGATTCGATCGAGTTGTCAGGGTCGTCGGCGAGAGCGACGCGCGCCTTGCGATCACGCAGGTTCGCCCATTCTTTCGCGAAACGCCAGTCGAGGTTGAGGAAGTAAGCGTTCTCCGCCTGCACACCTTCGGCACCCTGGTTTGCCAGAGTACGGAACGGGTCGATCAGGGAGTCGGTGCGGAAGCGAACGACGTGGCGAATCAGGCTGCGGAATGAGGGCGGGTCGGCTGGCATTCCCTCACGGACGAAGCACTCATTTCCCAGCCAGTTGGTCCATTTCCGAACGCCTACCGTTACAGTGCCGTCGTCGTTGAGGTCGCTCTGCTCGACGATTCCCGCGGAGACAACGTCACCTTCGACTTGGATCTCACCGGGGGCGTCGGGACTGCGTGACGCCTTCAGACTCGCGCCGGATCGGGTGACAAGGGACAGACCGAAGTACCAGTTGTTGCCCTGCATTTGCTCGAGCCGATCGCTCATGTTCGCGCCGAGGCAGAAGTCGATCAGGGCGATGGCGGTGGTCTTGCCTAGGCCGTTTCGGGAGTCGGTCTTCGTCGCCTCATCTGCGCGGTCGGCGACGACGATGTTCAGTCCTTCGCGGAATGCGATGGAGCGAAATTCGGGGAAGCTCGCGGTAAGGGAGTTCAGGCGCATCTCACACTTCCCATCGAAGAACACCCGCGCTGATGGTGACCGCGCCGATCATAAATAGGAGGGTCAGCGCTTCGGTGAAGGAATCGAAGGACGCCTCCGGGATGGTGCCGCGATAGGAGTGCCAGAGTTCACTCACAGTAGGGTTTGCGTCGCGCAGTGGCAGGATCGATGCGGCGCGACCGATGATGCTATCCGACGCAGGAATGTACTTGGTAGGCAGAATCATCGTGCGGGTGCCTCGAACACATCGCAAACCTGGAAAAGGTGACACAAAACTGCTGCGGCGGCGGCGCGGACGACGAAGAGTCGACTGCCGTCCGTCTGCGCGGATACGGCGCTATTAGCTCCAAATGCGATCAACGAGAGGAATAGCGCGTCACCCGTCACCCCCTCTGCTACGAGGCGGTCGTACTCTCGAACGAATCCGGCACGGAGCCGCTCTGGGAAGCGTGAGGAGAGCTGCGCCTGGCGGCGAATGTACTCGGCTACCTGGGGTGCTTGGGCGAGTCCGATGTTCATCGTCGGGCGGATCGCGTCGGTGAGTTCGTTCGCGTCCATTTTCGTCTGCGGTGGCACCGCGATCATCGGTGTCGATGGTAGGTCGATGTCGCCGTCGGCGAAGGCGTCACAGACAATCTGGAGCTCAGCGAACGAAACGTGTGTTGCCCCGATCGAAAGGCGGTCAGTGACCGCCTTTTCCGCTGCGCGCTTCCACTCTTTGAGCGTCTCGACGGGGTATGCAGAGTCGATCTTGTCGACGAGGCCGTGATGGTGGGCACAGAGGACTAGCAGGTTCGGGAAGCTGTCGCGCTGGGCGGGAGTGAGTGTCGGGTTAGGCCGGGGGCCGTCGTCAGAGGATCCCTCAATGTGCGCGATCTGGCCGAGAACAACGGGACCGTCTTCGGTGAACTCTACGATGGCGGAACCACAGTCCGGGTACGGACAGAAATGGCCAGAGGTGAGGAACAGCTGCTTGAGGGTTAGGTTCGTGTAGTTCCGTGCCATCTAGCCTGCTCCCCCGGATCGCGCAACCTCGCCGTTGATACGACGCGGCGAGCCCGCCTAGGTGGGCTCGCCACGTCCATCTTCTCATGGGCCGTCTGGCAACCTGTCCTGCTGTACGAGCAGTGAAGGCACGCTGGGCTGTGGGTGCTCTTGACGCAACGGCGGCATGCGACGTTCTCGTTAGCCCGCGCGCTGTCGATGTCACGAGCAAACAGAACAGATTGTGGCGCGACGAACGCCTAGGCAAGCCCCTAGCCGTCCGGCCGGCAACGAGCCAGAGACTTTCGCCAATCTAGCCTGCATTGACCCAACAACCTGGCCGATGATTTGTGGACTGTTCCCTCCGAATCCCTGGCCATGTACGGATGCATGTTGTCGAGCACCTGCGTGTGGCGAAGGTCAACGAGTAATATCGACCAACGCATCGTTGAGAGTCAGCGTTCCACCGCGTGTACACGCTGCTGTGGCAGTTCGTGCTGCATGCCACCGACACCCCCAAGTCACCGAACCGCTTCGCGCTCCGGCTACAGGGCACGTCACCACGGGCTGCACCCCACCGCTACCCCAAACGCCGCTTGCACGCTTCGCGTTTGACGGCGCCCGGGGCCCCTCGCGGCGGGGACCCGGGAAGTCAGCAGCGAGTCACGACAAAACGAAGAGGGCCAGAGGTTCGCGATGCGAACCTCTGGCCCTCTTCGTTTTGTCGTGACGTCGGGCTGACAGGATTTGAACCTGCGACCCCTTGACCCCCAGTCAAGTGCGCTACCAAGCTGCGCCACAGCCCGTTGCTGCCCCACCCAGGCGCTGGGCACCAAGCGAGGCAACTCCACTATCTTAGCGTGTCGGCGGGGGTGCGTCGTGCACCAACCCGAAGGTGCCTTGACGGCCCCGCCGACACGACGACGAACGCGCGCTCGGGGGCTTCCCGACGAAGCCGGCGCGTATCGCCGCCTGGAACCTCCGCCCCGCAGCGGATGTGTCCAGTCTGGTCGACGACGGGATGCGAGCAGGGGGTCTGCATCCCGCCGCCGAGTCTCATCCGGCGGTGGAACCGCCGAGGATCTGGTCGATCTCGTCCTGGGTGAGCGGGGTCCAGGGGGACGAGTCGGGGTCCGAGCTGGCGGCCTCGGGGCTGTCGCCCTGGGTCCACCACTTGGCTTCGAAGGGCACGCCGTCGAAGAGCACGCGCTGGCCCTTGTCGAACTGTCCCGTGCCGGTCCACTCGGGGTAGGTGCCGGCGGGGAGGGTGGGCTGCGGGATGGGCGTCTCACCGGCCAACACGGGGCCGACGAGCTCCCACGGGGTCTCCCACGCGTTCAGGACGGGGTTGTCGGGCACGTCGCCCTTGGTCCACCACTTGGCGACGTACACGTTGCGGTGCCAGACGACCTTGGTGCCCTTGAGGTACGAGTTGGTCTGGGTCCAGATGGCGTACGGGGAGGTGGCGGGATCGTCGGCGACGGCGGTGCTGGTGGGCTCCGCGGTGGTGACGGACGACTCGCCGAGCGAGATGTGACCGTCGAAACCCTTGGAGAGGATGCCGGCGAAGGTCTGCTTGCCCTGGCTGACGCCGGAGCAGGCGTCCGAGACGACGGAGGTGTCGACGTAGTTCGAGCCGCAGGTCTTGTCGCGGTTGGCGGACCACATGGACATGCGGCCGATGCCTTCGGAGACCGCCCACGTGTTGAAGGCGGTGGCGTCCTTGAGGCTGAAGACCTCATCCTCGACGTCGTTCTGGCCGATCATGGGGGTGGCGCCGATCTTCGCCCACAGGCTGGGGTCGCTCTGGTGCAGGTCGGCCCGGTCGTAGAGCACGCCGAGCTGACGCTGAGCGGCGGTGACGGCGGCCTGGGCGTTCTGCGCCATGGACTTCTTGGCATCCTTCGACTGACCGAAGTCCATGGTCATGACGTTGACGCCGGCGATGTCGACCTTGGCCTTGAGCATCGCGGCGATGGCGTTGGTGCCGTCGGAGGTCATGCCGCTGGGCGCGACCGGGAGGGTCAGCCACACGGCGAGGCTCTTGCCGGCGGCGCGACGCTCCTTCTGCAGGTCGGCGATGGCGGTGGCGCGACGCTCGGCGGCGGCGGTGTCGGTCAGGCCGTTGCCCTCGAGGTCGAGATCGATGGTGCCGATCTTGTACCGGTCGACGACGGAGGCGTACGCATCCTTCAGCTCGGTGGCATCCGTGCACTTCACGGCGAGCTCGTCGTTGTTCAGGCCGCCGAACGAGACGGCGACGGTGCCACCCTGCTGCTGGAGGCGCGCGATGCGGCGGTCCAGGTCGAGGGAGGAACGGGCCTGGTCGAGGGTGTAGGCGGCGCCCCACGAGGGGGTGCACGCCTTCTCCTTCGACGAGACGACGAAGGAGAGCACGGCGTCCTTGGAGGAGGTGGCGCCCATGTTCTCGAACGCGAACCGCGGGGTGGCGGTCACGTCGACGTAGGAGGCGAACCAGGGCTTGGAATCGACGGCGGCGCGGGCGCTCCACCACTGGAATCCGACGACACCGCCGGTGATGACGATGGCGGCGACGAGCGTCGCGCCGACGACTCGCCAGAAGCCGAGGCGGCGGCCGGAGGTGGACTCGGGCGCCTGGGCGCGCTCGATCTGGGCCGCGTCCGCGGCCTTCGTGTCGCGAGCCATCAGGCGGCCTGCTTCTCAGCGTCGTCGATCACGGAGTCACCGGACACGGCAGCACCGGCAGCACCCGTGGCACCCGCGGCGGCGGCGCGCTCCAGGTGGGGCACCTCCCCGCCGGAGTGGCCGTGGTACAGCACGGAACGCCAGTCGAGCGACTCGGTGGCGGGAGCCGGAGCCTCGGCGTCGCGCTTCTTGCCCTTCTCGACGTACAGCGGCTTGGTCAGGCCGAGCCAGATGTCGACGATGGTGGCGCCGATGCCGATGTAGGAGACGATCGCCCAGATGGCGAGGGTCGCGTTGAAGGCGGCGAACGCGGCGTTGCCCCAGTTCTGCGCGTTCCAGTCGCGCCACAGGGTGAACAGCGAGAAGGCGACCATCGCCAGCGGCGCGACCACGTAGAGCAGGGGCGACGCGGTGCGGTTCTTGACCTTCGGCGTGCGGGCGAAGGGGATCTTCTTGCCGGTCAGCGACTGCTGGATCGACTTGAGCACGCCGGCCAGGTTCACCGGCAGCAGGATCAGGTTGAAGCCGTAGATCCGGAAGATGTCGGTGGCCTTGTAGCCGGAGTAGCGCAGGTCGGAGGCCTGGCTGATGAAGTACGGCAGCGCGGCCAGCAGCACCATCGGGCTGAGGAGGCGGCCGTCGTACGGGTAGGCCAGCAGGAACACGAGGCCGAAGCTCGCCCAGCAGATGGAGGCCATGTAGTTCACGCGCAGCAGCAGTTCGATGCGGGAGACGTTCTCCCCGCGACGGCGGCGCTCCTTCACCTGACGCCACAGCTTCGGGAGGATGAGCAGACCGCCGTTCGCCCAGCGGCGACGCTGCACGATCAGGGAGCCGAAGTCCGGCGGGGTGGCGGAGTAGCTCAGGCGCTCCGGGTAGTTCGCGAGGGTCCAGCCGTGGGTGCCGAGGTCGATGCTCGACTCGGTGTCCTCGATGACGGTGCGGTCCTGGATGTACCGGCGCACCTCGAAGCCGCCGACGAACTCGGTCTCGACGATGTCCTCCAGCGCGCGCTTGCGGATGACCGCGTTCGCGCCGACCCAGAACGTGGCGCCGTAGTACGACTTGCCCTGGTGCAGGATGTGCTGGATGTCGGTGGTCGCACCGGCGAGGCGCTCGATGCGGGTGCCGGCACCGCGGAACGACGAGTACGGGGTCTGCGTGACGGCGACGCGGGCGTTGTCCGGCTGCTGCAGGAAGTAGGTCAGGCGCAGGCAGTACTCGCGCAGCAGGATGGAGTCGGCGTCCAGGGTGAGCAGGAAGTCGCTGTCCGGGATCTCGATGTCGCCCGGGCGGCGCTGGCCGGCCGGGACGGGGGTCAGGATGGGGCCGTCCGGCGTCTCCTCGGTGCGGTACACGCCACCCATCAGGCCGATGTAGGCGTTCAGGTTCATCGCCTTGTTGGCCTCGTGCGAGAGGGAGGCCCACTGCTTGCGCTCGAAGACGGCGAGCTCGGCGTCGAAGGTCCAGGTGAGGCGGCGGTACAGCTGTGCGACGCGCTCGGTGGAGAGGGTGGCGCCGTCCTCGATCGCGGCGCGAACGGCCTCCCCCGTCAGCGCGAGGTCGTCGCCGAGGGCGCGGAGCACCTGGTCGGCGAAGAAGACGTCCACGTGGTCGTCGATGGCGTGGGCGTCGGCCTGGGCGTACAGCCATTCGGCGGCCCAGGTGTAGTGGGAGGCGAGCTCGCGCGCGTCGTCGGCGGAGGCGAACGCACGCCCGTCCCCGAGCTCGAAACGCAGCAGCGCGTCGGTGAAGCGGAAGCGCGGCTCCGACAGCTGGTCGCTGATGCTGGCGGCGAGGTCGCGGGTGGACTCGAGGCGCTCGATCACGGCCGGGTCGGTCGGGTTGGGGTTGTCGTCTAGCAGCAGCACGACGCGCTTGGAGGGGAACTCCTGCAGCGCGGCCGAGAGCAGCGTCATCCGCACGACCTCCGGCTCCTCCGCGTAGGAGGGCACGAGGACGGTGATGGTCGGCTGGTTCTCGGAGAAGTGGCGGTCGAGCTCGGCGCGGGGAACGCGCACGTGCTTCTGGAACCGCTGCAGCGCGCCCTGGCGGGCGACGAGGTACATCAGCGCGGAGAAGGTGAGGAAGGTGACGACGACCGTGTAGCCGATCGCCTCCATCGTGAACCGGAAGTCCTGCGTGCCCAGCACGAGGAACTGGCGGATGATCGTGGTCACCACATAGATCGCCCAGAAGACGATCGTCAGCACGATGGCGACGCGGCTCCAGGTGACTTTGCGGTCCGACGGCTTCGGGTGGACCGTCGGCAGCGGGGTCGTGCGCTTCTCGGAACCGAGCTGGCGCTTTCGGGCAGGGGTGTATGAACTTGTAGAACTCATGATCGGGTATGCGTCCTTGATAATGAGAGTCCGCGCCTTCGGGTGGCGCGGTCGGGTAGCTCTCGGTTGTCCACCATAGTGAGGACACGGTGGGGGACAAATACCCCCAACATGGTCGCCCCCGATCTGGGGGTGACTCGTCCCCGAATTTCTCAGAATCGCTCGCGCGTGTCCGCTTGACGCAAAAGGGCGCCGAGGTTCACGTTGTTGCGGTCAAATCCGGGGAGATGACCGCAACGACGTGAACTTCGGCGCCCGAAGCTCGCGACCGGCGCGCGCTGCCTAGCGCTGGCGCTTCTCGCGCACGCGCATGTTGAGCACGATGGGCGTGCCCTCGAAGCCGTAGACCTCGCGCAGCCGGCGGATGATGTAGCGCCGGTATCCCGGGTCCAGGAACCCGGTCGTGAACACCACGAATGTCGGCGGGCGGCTGGTCGCCTGCGTGCCGAACAGGATGCGCGGCTGCTTGCCGCCGCGCACGGGGTGCGGGTGCGCCGCCGTCAGCTCGGCCAGGAAGGCGTTGAACTTGCCGGTCGGGATGCGGGTGTCCCACGACTCGAGCGCGAGCTCCAGCGCCGGGACGAGCTTCTCGAGGTGGCGGCCGGTGCGGGCCGAGATGTTGACGCGCGGCGCCCAGGAGACGTGGGCGAGGTCCTGCTCGATCTCGCGCTCCAGGTAGCGGCGGCGTTCGTCGTCCAGTAGGTCCCACTTGTTGAAGGCCAGCACGAGGGCGCGGCCCGATTCGAGCACGAGGTCGATGATGCGCACGTCCTGCTCGCTGATGGGCTGGCTGACGTCGAGCACGACGACGGCGACCTCCGCCTTCTCCAGCGCGGTGGAAGTGCGCAGCGACGCGTAGAAGTCGGCGCCCTGCTGCAGGTGCACGCGGCGGCGGATGCCGGCGGTGTCGACGAAGCGCCACACCTTGCCGGCCAGCTCGACCTGCTCGTCGACCGGATCGCGGGTGGTGCCGGCGAGCTCGTTGACGACCACGCGCTCCTCCCCCGCCGCCTTGTTCAGGAGGGAGGACTTGCCGACGTTCGGCCGGCCGACGATCGCGACGCGACGGGGTCCGCCGACCTCCTGCTTGGCGACGGCCGAGACCTCGGGCAGCGCCTTCAGGATGTCGTCGAGCAGGTCGGCGACGCCGCGGCCGTGCAGCGCCGAGACGGGACGCGGCTCGCCGAGGCCCAGCGACCACAGCTCGGTCGCGAAGGGCTCCTGGCGCGCGTCGTCCACCTTGTTGGCGGCGAGGAAGACCGGTTTGTCGGTCTTGCGCAGCATCCGCACGACGTGCTCGTCGGTCGCGGTCGCGCCGACCGTCGCGTCCACGACGAACAGCACCGCGTCGGCGAGGTCGACCGCGACCTCGGCCTGCGCGGCCACGGACGCGTCGATGCCGCGGGCGTCGGGCTCCCAGCCGCCGGTGTCGACGAGGGTGAAGCGGCGGCCGTTCCACTCCGCCTGGTACGACACGCGGTCGCGGGTCACACCGGGGGTGTCCTCCACGACGGCCTCGCGGCGGCCGAGGATGCGGTTGACGAGCGCCGACTTGCCCACGTTGGGGCGGCCGACGATGGCGAGCACCGGCAGGGCGGGGAGGAACGTGATCGCGTTCGGGTCCTCGCTGACGGTCTCGAGGATGTCGAGGTCGCTCTCGTCGAGCTCGTAATCGTTGAGGCCGCTGCGCAGGGCGGCGGCGCGCTGGACGGCGAGGACGTCGTCCATCTCCGCCAGCCGCTCGGCGAGGTCGTCGGCCCCGACGGGCTCGTTGTCGATGTCAGACATGGGTCTCTTTCTGTACGACCTGGATGACCGCATCCACGGTCTGGTCGAAGTCGAGGTCGGTGGAGTCGACGGTGGTCACACCGTCCGCGGCGTTCATGAAGTCGACGACCCGGGAGTCGGCCGCGTCCCTCCGGAGCAGCGCCTCGCCGACATGGGCGGCGGAATGGCCGATCAGCTCAGCAGAACGTCTGGCAATTCTAACGGATTCGTCGGCGGTGAGCAGGATGCGCACGGGAGCATCCGGAAACACCACGGTCGTGATGTCCCGGCCCTCGACCACGACGCCCGGTTTGCCGGAGCGCCGCACGATGTCGCGGAAGAGCTGGGTGAGGTAGGCGCGCACCTCCGGCACCCGCGCGATGGCGCTCACCACGGCGGTGACGTCGGGCTCGCGGATGGCGTCGGTCACGTCGTGATCGCCGACGAACACGCCCGTCTCGGCCGGGTCCTCCCCCGACGGGTCGGTGCCGATCCGGTAGTCGAAGTCGGGCAGCGCGTCGATCACGGCCGCGGAATCGGTCGGGTCGAGCCGGCGCTGCACGACGTACCAGCTGAGCGCGCGGTACGCGGCGCCGGTGTCGAGGTACGCCCAGCCGAGCCGGCGGGCGGTGGCCTTCGAGACGGACGACTTGCCGCTGCCGGCGGGTCCGTCGACCGCCACCACGATCGGGGTCTGTGCGAGCTCTGTCATCCGGCGATCCTCCAGCCGCGGTCGGTCAGGTCGTTCACGGTGCGGGTCAGCACCTCGGGCAGCACGGCGATCTCGGCGAGGCCGAAGGCGGCTCCGGGCGAGTGCTCGAGCCGCAGGTCCTCCAGGTTCACGTCGAGGTCGCCCAGTTCGTTCAGGAGGCGCGCGAGCTCGCCGGGGCGGTCCTCCACCATCACGACCACGGAGCTGTAGCGCTTGTCCTGGCCGTGCTTGCCGGGCAGGCGGGAGACGCCGACGTTGCCGCCCGCGATCTCCTCGGCGATCGCGCGCCGCGAGCCGGCCGCATCCACGTCGCCGAGGGCCACGAGCACGCGGTCGAGGTCGTCGCGGTAGGCGTGCAGGATCTCGACGATCGCGGGTGCGTTCGCTCCGAGGATCTGCACCCAGAGCTCGGGCTCGCTCGCCGCGATGCGGGTCACGTCGCGCACGCCCTGACCGGCGAGGCCGAGGGCGGCGTCCGTGGAGCCGGCGAGCCGCTTGGCCATCAGGCTCGACACGATCTGCGGCGCGTGCGAGACGAGGGCCACGGCGGCGTCGTGGTCGGCCGCGCCCATCTCGACCGGCGTCGCGCCGAGGTCCAGGATGAGCGCCTCCACCAGGCTGACGGCCTCGCGCGGGTTCTCCGGTCGCGCCGCGACCACCCAGGGGCGGCCGATGAAGAGGTCGGCGCGGGCCGCGCTGGGGCCGCCGCGCTCGCGCCCGGCGAGCGGGTGCGAGCCGACGTAGCGCGACAGGTCGGCGCCCGACTCCTGCAGCTCCGAGAGCGGCGCGACCTTCACGCTGGCGACGTCGGTGACGACCGCTGCGGGATGCGCGGCGAGCTCGTCCGCGACGACGCGCGATACCAGGTCCGGCGGCACCGCCACCACGATCAGCGACGGCTCCGAGCCTCCGTCGTCCGCGCGCCCCGCCCCATAGTCCGCGGCCAGCCGCAGGTGGGCGGGCGAGGCGTCGGCGAGCAGCACGTCGACACCGCGGGCGCGCAGCCCGAGTCCGACGGAGGCGCCGAGCAGCCCGGCGCCGACGACGCGGACGGGACCGGTGAGCCGGGAGGCGGGTTCGTTCACGCATCCACCTTAGTCAGCGGCGGCACCCCTCATCGCCGCACCCCTCCCCCGCACATTTGTGCCAAATGTCGACTTTGGCGGCGCCAAAGGCGACATTTGGCACGAATCGGGAGGGGGTCAGGGCTCGGCGGAGTCGGCGGAGTCGGCGGAGTCGGCGGAGCCCTCGCGGGAGATGGTGAGCAGCTTGCCCAGCTCCTCCTTGGTCAGGTCGCGCATCGCGCCGACCTTCAGGGTGCCGAGGTGCAGCGGGCCGAACTGGCGGCGGACGAGCTCGATCACGGGATGCCCGACCTCCGCCATCATGCGGCGCACGATCCGGTTGCGGCCGGAGTGCAGGGTCAGCTCGACGAGGCTGTCGTTCGCCCCGCCGCCGCCCTGGAGCAGGCGGGCGCGGTCGGCGGAGATCGGCCCGTCCTCGAGCTCGACGCCGCGGGTCAGGCGCGCGATCGTCTGCGGCGTGACCTGGCCGCG
>Ga0153948_1000786_pt1 | contig 17279 bp, 17 predicted proteins | sample TSNJ032MetaG_FD_104696 | JGI IMG/M metagenome (GOLD analysis project Ga0153948, IMG submission 104696) | Attine ant fungus gardens microbial communities from New Jersey, USA - TSNJ032 MetaG | ecosystem: Host-associated > Fungi > Mycelium > Unclassified | place: USA: New Jersey, Wharton State...
CCCTGGCGACCGTCCGCCGCATCGATGCGGGCGCCCGGGTTCTGGAACGCCGCGGGGACCTGCCCGGGTACCGCTCCGTCTCCGGTCGTGAGGCCGTCCAGGTCGGCAGCGCGGCCGCCCTCGACCCGGCGCGCGACCTCGCCTTCCCCGCCGCGCGCGACCTCGGCGTCGCCGTCACGACGGGCGCCGACGCCTCCCTCGCCCTGCAGTCCCGCCTCGCGCGCGCCGCCGACGGCTCCCCGGTCACCCACGCGGTCGCCTGGGCGCTCGGCGCCAAGCTCGACCGCACGGGCGGCGTCGCCCTGGTGCTGCTCGGCCCGGGGAGCACGGCCCGCGAGATCGACGAGGCGATGACGACGGCCGCCGTCTCCCGGTTGCCGGTGGTCTTCGTCGGGGCGGCCGGATCCTCCCGCGTGCAGGGGATGCCCGTGCAGCTGGTCGACGGAGCCGATGCCCTCGCCGTCCACGACGCCACCGTGCGCGCGCTCGACCGCGCCCGTCGCGGAGGCGGCCCGAGCGTCGTCGAGCCGGTCCTGGCGGAGCCAGGAGCCTGGTCCGGCCGCGATCCGCTGCTCGTGTGCGAGCAGCTCCTGCGCGAGACGGGAACCGTCGACGACGACTTCTTCGCCGAGGCCGCCGACACCGTCGACACCCTGGCCGACGCCGTGCTCGGCCGGGTCCGCACCGCCCGAGCGTGACACGCGCCGCTCGGCTGAGGGGGAGGATGGGGGCATGACCGGTCCCGTCCGCCTCCACGTCACCCGCCACCCCGGACCCGATCCCGTGCTGCTCGTTCATGGCTTCGCCACCACCGGCGCGCTGACCTGGGAGTCGACGGGCTGGGTGGAGGCGCTCGCCGCAGCGGGCCGCGGCGCCCTCGTCCCCGATCTGCGCGGGCACGGCGGCAGCGAGGCACCGCACGAGCCCGCCGCCTACTCGCCCGCGCTCCTGGCCGCCGATCTGCGCGCCGTGCTCGACGCGGAGGGGCTCGGCACGGTCGATGTGATCGGCTACTCGATGGGCAGCTGGGTCTCGCTCGCGCTCGCCGGGCTGGTCCCCGAGATCCCGGCGGGCCGCGTGCGCCGGTTGATCGTCGGCGGGATCGGCACCGTCGAGCAGTTCGGCCACTGGGGCATTTCGGCCGTCCAGGCGGTCGTGCGCGACGGCGTGGAGATGCCGGCGGCCGAGTTCCCGCTCGGGCCGCTGCTGGCCTCCCTCCGCCGCGCGCCCGGCGTCGACACCGAGGCCCTGGCCGCGTGCGTGCAGGGGATGGGGACGCATCCGCTCCCCCTCGGGCCGACCGGGCTGCCGACCCTGCTCGTCGCGGGGGAGATCGACCCCGTCGCGGAGGACGCCGAGGCGGCGGCGGAGATCCTGGGCGCCCGCCTCGTGCGTGTCCCGCGTCGCGACCACATCACCACGCTCAGCGCGCGCGCCTTCAAGCAGGCTGCCCTCCCGTTCCTGGGGATTCCCGCCAGCCTGTAGGAAGCCGTCCGTGCGGGTCGTACGATGTGCGAGGACCGAAGGAGGCCGATGATCGACAAGCTGGACGCCGACCTGATCGCGCTCCTGACCGAGGAACCGCGGCTGGGCGTCTTCGAGGCCTCCCGCCGGCTGGGCGTCGCCCGCGGCACGGTGCAGGCCCGGCTCGACCGGCTGCAGCGCTCCGGCGTGGTGAAGGACTTCGCGCCCACCATCGACAGCGAGCGGCTCGGCTATCCGGTCACGGCCTTCGTCACCGCCGAGGTGGCGCAGGGCGACGGCCGGGTGACCGTCGTCGACCACCTGCGCGGCATCCCCGAGGTGCTCGAGGTGCACACGATCACGGGGGCGGGCGACCTGCTGATCCGTGCGGTCGCGCGCTCGAACGCCGACCTGCAGCGGGTGATCGACCTGGTCGTCAGCGGCCCCGGCATCACCCGCACATCCACCGTCATCGCATTGGCCACCACCATCGACCACCGATCGGTGCCGCTGGTGCAGTCGGCGGTGACGGACGACAACGGAGAGGAACGACGCTATGGATGAGAAGGCCCTGCTCGACCGGGTCCCCGACGGACTGTTCATCGGAGGGGAGTGGACGTCCGGTTCGGCCGGCACCCTGCCGGTCTACGACCCGGCGACCGGCGACCTGATCAAGACGATCGCCGACGCGTCCCCGGAGGACGGCGCGCGTGCTCTCGACGCCGCCGTCGCCGCAGCGGACGACTGGGCCGCCACCGCGCCCCGCGCACGCGGCGAGATCCTGCGCCGCGCGTTCGACCTGCTGCAGGAGCGTCGCGACGAGTTCGCTCTGCTGATGACGCTCGAGATGGGCAAGCCCCTGGCGGAGGCGAGCGGCGAGGTCACCTACGGCGGCGAGTTCCTCCGCTGGTTCTCCGAGGAGGCCGTGCGCATCGCGGGCCGGTACGGCACCAACCCGGAGGGCACCGGGCGGATGATCGTCTCCCAGCATCCCGTCGGCCCGTGCTTCCTGATCACGCCGTGGAACTTCCCGCTGGCGATGGCGACCCGCAAGATCGCGCCGGCACTCGCGGCGGGTTGCACCGTGGTCGTCAAGCCGGCCGCGCTGACGCCCCTCACCACCCTGTACTTCGCCCGGTTGCTGGAGGATGCGGGCCTCCCGGCCGGCGTGCTGAACGTGATCACGACCTCCACCTCCGGGAAGGTCTCGGGGCCGATCATCGCCGACCCGCGCCTGCGCAAGCTGTCGTTCACCGGCTCGACCGAAGTCGGCCGCTCGCTGCTGAAGCAGGCGTCGGAGAACGTCCTCCGCACGTCGATGGAGCTGGGCGGCAACGCCCCGTTCGTCGTCTTCGAGGACGCCGACCTCGACAAGGCCGTCGACGGCGCGATGCTGGCCAAGTTCCGCAACATCGGCGAGGCCTGCACCGCGGCCAACCGGTTCATCGTGCACGAGGACGTCGCCGACGAGTTCGCCCGCCGTGTCACGGAGCGCGTGAACGGGATGCGCGTCGGCCGGGGCACCGAGGAGGGCGTGACGATCGGCCCCCTGATCGACTCCGACGCCGTCGACAAGGCCGCGGCGCTCGTCGCGGACGCCGTCGCCCGGGGCGCCTCCGTCCTCACCGGCGGCTCGCGGGTGGAAGGGCAGGGCACGTTCTACCAGCCCACCGTCGTCACCGACGTGCAGGCGGGCAGTGACATCCTGCGGCAGGAGATCTTCGGGCCGGTGCTCTCGATCGTGCGGTTCTCGACCGAGGACGACGCCGTGCGCATGGCGAACGACACGGAGTTCGGTCTCGTCTCCTACGTGTTCACCAAGGACCTCGCGCGCGGGCAGCGCATGATCGAGCGGTTGCAGACCGGGATGATGGGCCTGAACGTGGGCGTCCTCTCCAACGCGGCCGCGCCGTTCGGCGGCGTGAAGCAGTCGGGTCTCGGCCGCGAGGGCGGGCTCGAGGGCATCCACGAGTACCTCAGCACGAAGTACACGCTCACCCCGGACCCGTTCGGAGCCTGACATGCCGCGCAGCGAAGCCGTCATCGTCGACGTCGTCCGCACCCCGTCCGGACGCGGCAAGCCGGACGGGGAGCTGTCGGACATCCATCCCGCCGACCTCCTCGCCGGAGTGCTGATGGAGCTCGTCGCCCGCACGGGGATCGACCCGGAGATCCTGGACGACGTCATCGGCGGCTGCGTCACGCAGTCGGGCGAGCAGGCCGCCAACATCACACGCACGGCGGTGCTGAGCGCGGGATTCCCCGAGAGCGTGCCCGCGGTCACGATCGACCGGCAGTGCGGGTCGAGCCAGCAGGCCGCGGCCTTCGCCGCCCAGGGCGTGATCTCGGGCGCCTACGACGTGGTCATCGCGTGCGGCGTGGAGTCGATGAGCCGGGCGCCGCTCGGCTCGAACGTCGGCAGTGCCTCCCGGGGCGGCGCGCTGATGCACGCCCGCTATCCGGAGGGGCTCGTCGGGCAGGGCGTCTCGGCCGAGCTGATCGCCGAGCGCTGGGACATCTCCCGGGCCGAGCTGGACGACTTCGCGGCGACCTCGCACCAGCGTGCGGCGGAGGCCGCGGCGAGCGGGGCGTTCGAGGGCGAGCTCGTCCCCGTCCCCACGCCCGACAGCGGCAGCGTCGTGGCCGACGAGACCATCCGTCCCGGTACGACCGCCGAGAGGCTCGCGGGCCTCTCGCCGGCGTTCCGCACGGACGAGCTCGCCGCGCGCTTCCCCCAGCTCGACTGGCGGATCACGCCCGGCAACTCCTCCCCGCTCACCGACGGCGCCTCCGCCGCGCTGATCATGAGCCAGGAGGCCGCGGCCCGGCTCGGCCTGCGCCCGCGCGCCCGGTTCCACTCGTTCGCCGTCGCCGGCAGCGACCCGCTCTTCATGCTGACCGGTATCCTGCCCGCCACCCGCAAGCTGCTCGACCGCAGCGGCGTGCGCTTCGACGAGATCGACGCGTACGAGGTCAACGAGGCGTTCGCCTCCGTGCCGCTGTTCTGGCAGCGCGAGTTCGACGCCGACCCCGCCCGGCTCAACCCCCGCGGCGGCGCCATCGCCCTCGGGCACGCGCTCGGCTCCTCGGGCACGCGCCTGCTCGGGACCCTGCTGAACGAGCTTGAGGCGACCGGCGGCCGGTACGGCCTGCAGACCATGTGCGAGGGCGGAGGGACCGCCAACGCGACCCTGATCGAGGTGCTGCGCTGACACGCGCACCGGAAGGAGAACCATGCTGATCGACGGATGCTCGGCCCTCGTCACCGGAGGCGCGAGCGGCCTCGGCAACGCCACGGCGCGCGCGCTCACCGACGCGGGCGCTCGCGTCGTGCTGCTCGACCTCCCCAGCTCGCAGGGGGAGAAGGCCGCGACCGCCCTCGGCCCGACCGCGCGGTTCGTGCCCGGGGATGTGACCGACGGCGGCCAGGTGCAGGCGGCGGTCGACGCGGCGTCCGAGCTCGCGCCGCTGCGCATCGTCGTCAACTGCGCCGGCATCGCGACCGCCGCCCGCATGCTCGGCCGCGACGGCGTCCTCCCGCTGGAGGACTTCGAGCGCGTCGTGCGCGTGAACCTCATCGGCACCTTCAACGTCACACGCCTCGCCGCCGCGGCGATGGTGACCACCGAGCCGCTCGAGGGCGAGTTCGGCCCCGAGCGCGGCGTCATCGTCAACACGGCCTCGGTCGCCGCGTTCGACGGGCAGATCGGCCAGCCTGCCTACGCGGCGTCCAAGGGCGGGGTCGCGGCCATGACCCTCCCGATCGCCCGGGAGCTCGCCCGCAGCCTCGTGCGCGTCGTCACCATCGCCCCGGGCATCTTCGAGACCCCGATGATGGCGGGCCTGCCGCAGGCCGCCCAGGACTCGCTCGCCGCGCAGGTGCCGCACCCCTCCCGCCTCGGCAAGCCCGCCGAGTACGCGGCCCTGGTGCGCCACATCGTCGAGAACGCCATGCTCAACGGCGAGACCATCCGCCTCGACGGCGCGATCCGCATGCAGCCGAAGTAGCCCGCCGCCGGCGTGCCGCAGCGCCGCCGCGCGACTGCGGCCCCGCGGGACGACTGCCCCCGCTCGCCGGCGCGCAAACGTACCCACGCACCGCAGTCGCGGCCGCCGGCGCTACGCCCCGGAGTGCTGCTGCAGGAACCGGTACACGTCCGAGTCGTCCACGCCCGGGAACGAGCCGGACGGCAGCGGCGACAGGATGTGCGCGTGCAGCCGGGCGCTGGGCCACGCCTTGCCCGACCAGCGGCCCGACAGCTCGGACGGCGCCCGCTTGCAGCACGATTCGTCCGGGCAGCGGGACTCGGCCCGCACGGTCGTCTCGCGCCCGCGGAACCACTTGGCCTGGTCGAAGGGCGCGCCGACGCTGATCGAGTAGCCGCCCTCGGCGGTCGAGCCGACCTGGGTCGCGCACCAGAAGGTCCCGACCGGGGTGTCGGTGTACTGGTAGAGCTCGGTGGTCCGGTTGGTGTGCGTGAACGCCCCGCGCGCGCCCCACTTGCGGCAGACGACCTGCCCCTCGATGGAGCCGGTGACGTCGGTCGGCAGCGGCAGGCCGTCGTTCTCGTAGCCCTTGTAGAGGGCGCCGTCGTCGCCGACCCGCAGGAAGTGGAGGGTCATGTCGAGGTGGGCGGTGGCGAGGTTCGTCAGGCGCAGGGCCGCCGCCTCGTGGGTGACGCCGAACGCGTCGCGGAAGTCCTCGACGGCGAGGTCCTTCTCCTTCTTGGCCTCCGCGAGGAACGCGACGGCGGCATCCCGCGGCATGAGGCAGCAGGCGGCGAAGTAGTTGATCTCGAGCCGCTGCCGCAGGAAGTCCGCGTAGCTGTCCGGCCGCTCGTGGCCGAGGAGGCGGTGCGCCATCGCCTGCAGCGCCATCGACCGCAGCCCGTGGCCGCCCGGGATGGAGGCCGGCGGCAGGTAGATGCGGCCGTTCTCCAGGTCGGTGATGGAGCGGGTGGAGCGGGGGAGGTCGCTGGCGTAGATCAGCTCGAATCCCAGCTGCTCCGCCATCACGCTCACCTCGCGGTGCGTGAGGGCGCCGCGGGTGTGCCCGGAGGCGCGCACGCGCTCCTCGGCGAGCTCCTCGATGGCGGGGATGTAGTTGTTCTGGGCGCGCATCCGCTCCCGCAGCTCGGTGTTGGCGCGCCGGGCCTCCTCCGGGGTGGCGATCGCCTCGGACGCGCGGCGGGAGAGCTCGCGGTGCAGGCCGACCAGGGCCTCCAGGGTCTCGGTCGGGGTTCCCTTGGTCGGCTTCACCGCGGGCAGGCCGAGCGAGCCGTAGAGGGTGCCGCGCTGCGCCCGGGCGAGTTCGATCTCGAGGGCGGCGCGCTCGTCCGGCGGCTCGGCCGACAGCAGATCGGCGAGCTGGACGCCCAGGGCGTTCGCGAGCGTGACGAGCAGCGTGACCCGCGGTTCGCGCTTGCCGTTCTCGATGAGGGAGAGCTGGCTCGGCGCGACGCCGACCTCCGCCCCCAGCTCGTCGAGCGTGAGCCCGCGGTTCGTGCGGAAGTGGCGGATGCGGTGGCCGAGGGTGGCGATGTCGGCGCCCGATTCGGCGGTGAACGGCTCCATGCGTTCACGATAGCGAAAGAATCGCGATTCTTTCCACCCTTTCGACCCGCTCGACCCCCAGAAGGTCGCGGAAGCTGGATTCACAGCACTTCTTTCCGACCGAGAGGACGACGGGAATGACCATCGCCGAGCTTCCGCTGACCGAGACCGGCCGCACCGACGCGGACCGCGACGACGCCACGTACGACGCCACCGCCGGCCTCGCCGCCCTGCACGCCTGGGTGGCCGACATCGCGGCGCTCACCGAGCCGGAGGAGATCGTCTGGTGCGACGGCTCCCTGGGGGAGGCCGACCGCCTCACCAAGCAGCTCGTCGCCGAGGGCAAGCTCATCCGGCTGAACCCGGAGTGGCGCCCGAACAGCTTCCTCGCGCGCACCGACCCCGGTGACGTCGCCCGGGTCGAGGACCGCACGTTCATCTGCTCGGTCGACGAGGCCGACGCCGGCCCGACGAACAACTGGCGCGAGCCCGAGGGGATGCGTGCGGAGCTGCGCGAGGTCTTCGCCGGCAGCATGCGCGGCCGCACGATGTACGTCGTCCCGTTCTCCATGGGCCCCGTCGGCGGCCCCATCTCGCAGGTCGGCATCCAGCTCACCGACTCGGCCTACGTCGCGGTCAGCATGGGGATGATGACCCGCGTCACCAACACCGTCCTCGACCTCATCGCGGCCGGGCAGCCGTGGGTTCCGACCGTGCACAGCGTGGGTGCTCCGCTCATCGACGAGGCCGGTCACCGCCACGACGACGTCGCCTGGCCGTGCAACGAGACCAAGTACATCGTGCAGTTCCCCGAGACGCGCGAGGTCTGGTCGTACGGTTCCGGCTACGGCGGCAACGCCATCCTGGCCAAGAAGTGCTTCGCCCTGCGGATCGCCTCGGTCATGGCACGCGACGAGGGCTGGCTGGCCGAGCACATGCTCATCGTCAAGGTCACCTCGCCCGAGGGACGCGCGTTCCACTTCGCCGCGGCCTTCCCGTCCGCGTGCGGCAAGACGAATCTCGCCATGCTGAAGCCAAGCATCCCGGGCTGGACGGTCGAGACCGTCGGCGACGACATCGCCTGGCTGCGCCAGGGTCCCGACGGCCGCCTGCGCGCCATCAACCCCGAGGCGGGCTTCTTCGGCGTCGCGCCCGGCACCGGCGAGCTCACCAACGCGACCGCGGTCGAGACGCTCTGGGGCAACACGATCTTCACGAATGTGGCGCTCCGCGACGACGGCGACGTGTGGTGGGAGGGGCTGACCGAGGAGCCGCCCGCGCACCTGATCGACTGGGAGGGCAATGAGTGGACGCCCGAGTCCGGTCGCCCCGCGGCGCACCCGAATTCGCGGTTCACCGTGTCCGCCGCCCAGTGCCCGGCGATCGCGGACGACTGGGACGCCTTCGACGGCGTGCCGATCGACGCCATCCTCTTCGGCGGGCGCCGCGCGACCAACGTGCCGCTCGTGGCGCAGGCCCGCGACTGGAAGCACGGGGTCTTCATCGGCGCGACGATCTCGTCCGAGCAGACCGCCGCCGCCGAGGGCGCGGTCGGCGAGCTGCGCCGCGACCCGTTCGCGATGCTCCCGTTCTGCGGCTACAACATGGCCGACTACTGGGGTCACTGGCTCGAGATCGGAGAGAAGCTCGGTGCCGACGCCCCGGCCGTGTTCCAGGTCAACTGGTTCCGCAAGGGCGAGGACGGCGGCTTCCTCTGGCCGGGGTTCAGCGAGAACGCCCGTGTGATCGAGTGGATCGCCCGCCGCGTGGAGGGCAGTGCCGGAGCCGTGGAGTCTCCCATCGGCCGCCTCCCGCGCATCGACGAGCTCGATCTCGACGGACTCGACCTCCCGGCGAAGGATGTCGAGGCGCTGTTCGAGGTCGACCGCGAGAGCTGGCTGGCCGAGTGCGACCTCACCGACGCGTTCTTCGACCGCTTCGGCAACCGCGTCCCCGCGGCCCTGCACGCCGAGCTCGCCTCCCTCCGCTACCACCTGCGCGCCTAGCCCGCCCCGCCAGCCGCCGAGCACAGGAAAAGGGTCCGTTTCGACGATCGAAACGGACCCTTTTCCTGTGCTCGGCGGCTGGCGGGGCGCGGCGTGAGTCGGGTTAGACGAGGAGTTGGTGCTTGGCGAGGTCGCGGTAGAGCGGGGTGCTGGCGACCAGCTCGGAGTGCGTGCCGACGCCGACGACCCGGCCGTGGTCGAGCACGACGATCTGGTCGGAGTCGACGACGGTGGAGAGCCGGTGCGCGATCACGAGCAGGGTGCGGTCCTCCGCGACGGCGTCGATGGCCTCCCGCATCAGCTGCTCGTTGCGGCCGTCGAGGCTGGAGGTCGACTCGTCGAGCAGCAGCACGGGCGGCGCGGCGAGCAGGGCACGGGCGATGGCGAGACGCTGGCGCTCGCCGCCGGAAAGCATGATCCCGTCCTCGCCGACCGGGGCCGCCAGTCCGAGCTCGCTGCGCTCGAGCACCTCGGTGAGGTTGACCGCGTGCAGCACATCGATGCAGGCCTGGTCGGTCGCGTACGGCGCCGAAAGGGTGAGGTTGTCGCGCAGCGAGCCGGCGAGCACGGGGGCGTCCTGCTCCACGTAGCCGATCTGCTCGCGCAGGGGAGTGCGCTCCAGGCTCCGCACGTCGAGGCCGCCGAAGCGCACCTCGCCCGCGTCGACGTCGTAGAAGCGCTCGATCAGCGCCAGGATGGTCGACTTGCCGGCTCCGGACGGACCCACGAGTGCGGTGCGCTTGCCGCGCGGCACGGTGAAGCTGACGCCGTGCAGCACTCCGCCGTGCGGGGCGGCCGACTCGCCATCGGCCCCGGCGCCCGCGGCGACCTCGGCCTCGGCGACGACGTCCACGCCGCCGAACGCCTCCACGGCGACGCGCTCGACCGACTTCGGCGCGGAGGCGGGCGACCCGGCGTCACCCGTCGTCGCCTCGTCGTGCTCGGGATACGCGAAGTGCACGTCCGCGAACTCGATGGCCGGCGCCTCCGGAGCGAGGCCCTCGTTCGCGGCTCCGACGGTCCAGGCCAGCGGCGCGATCTCGCGGTCGCGCTGGTCCTCGGTCGGCAGGTCGAGGATCTCCTGGATGCGTCCCAGCGCGCCGAGGGCCGAGTTGACGGCGGCGATGGCGCCGAACGCCTGGCCGAGCGGCAGGATCATCATGAAGAGGAAGAGGATGAACGCCACCAGGTTCGCGACCGTGATCGCACCGCTGGCGACGCGGAACCCGCCGACGCCGAGCACGACCAGGAACGACACCTGCATGGCGATCCCGGCGACGGGCACGACGAGCGCCGAGATCTTCGCGACCTGGATGCCCATCTTGTAGGCGCCGGTGGCGTTCTCGTCGACGGCGGCGATCTCCCGGTCGGTCGCGTTGGCCGCGCGGATGGTCCGCACCGAGCTGATCGCCCGCTCGACCGCCGCGGCCAGGTCGCCGACCTTGTTCTGCGCCTTCTGGCTGGCGACCCGGATGCGGCCCGAGAGCAGCGTGACGACCACGATCGACACCGCGACCACGAGCACCGTGAGCCCGAGGAGCACCGGGTCGATGATCAGCATCGCGATGAGCGCGCCGACGAAGGTGAGCGCTCCGCCGATCGCCTCCACCAGGCCCTGGGTCAGCACCGCGCGCAGGAGGGTGGTGTCCGAGCCGACCCGGGACACGAGGTCGCCGGTGCGGCGGGTGTCGAATTCGCTGATCGGCAGGCGCAGCATCCGCCCGACGAGCTTGCGGCGGGACGAGAGCACCACGCCCTCGCCCGTGCGCTGGAGGAGGTAGTGCTGGTAGCCGGAGATCAGGCCCGAGACCACCACGAGCGCGACCAGGCCCCAGACGATGCCGCCGAGGGCCTGGCCCTTGCCGACGATGTCGATCACCTGGCTGACGAGCAGCGGCTGGGCCAGGCTCGCCGCTGCGCCGAGCACGCTCAGCACGACGACGAACGCGAGCACCTTCTTGTGCTCGAGCAGGTACGGGAGGAGCTGGCTGAAACGGGCGCGGGGGCCGGCGTCGTCGGGGCGCCGGGAGAAGGGGGAGCGGCGTCGGGGGGACGCGGTGGGCTGCTCGGTGGTCATGGTCTTCCGTTCGGGGTGCTTCGGTTGCGACGAGGGGAGGGCAGACGGGTGGCGGTCTACATCCGACCGTACTTCTTGTGGACTGCCTGTTTGCTGACACCGAGGGCCAGGGCGATGAGCTGCCAGGTGGCGTTGGCGTTGCGTGCGCGCCGCACGGCGACCGCCTCGATCTGGTCGAGTTCGCGGTGCATCCGGGAGATGGCGCGCAGGGCGACGATCGGGTCGTCGGACCCGGCGTCGCCGGCGAGGGTGCGGAGGGTGCTGCTGTCCATGCGGTCAACCATAGTTGACGTCGGCGCCATCGTCAACCTAGATTGACTCCCGTGGATCGCCGGGATGTCCCCGGCCGGGGCTACAGTGCTGAACTATGCCGACGCCCGTCATCACCGCCACCGACCTCGTCAAGACGTACAAGGACTTCCCCGCGGTCGACGGCATCAGCTTCCAGGTGGAGGCGGGGGAGTCGTTCGGGCTGCTCGGCCCCAACGGCGCCGGCAAGTCCACGACGATGCGGATGGTGGGCGCCGTCTCCACCCGCACGGGCGGTGAGCTCAGCATCCTGGGGCTCGACCCCGACCACTACGGCCCCGAGATCCGCTCGCAGCTCGGCGTCGTGCCGCAGGCGGACAACCTCGACACCGAGCTGCGCGTGCGCGACAACCTCATCGTCTACGGCCGCTACTTCGGCCTGCCGTCCGCCCGCGTGCGCCGTCGCGCCGACGAGCTGCTCGAGTTCGCCCAGCTGGAGGACAAGGCGAAGGCCAAGGTCGACGACCTCTCCGGCGGCATGAAGCGGAGGCTGACGATCGCGCGGGCGCTCATCAACGATCCGCGCATCCTGCTGCTGGACGAGCCGACCACCGGCCTCGACCCGCAGGCGCGGCACATCCTCTGGGACCGCCTCTTCCGCCTGAAGGAGCAGGGCACGACGCTGGTCCTCACCACGCACTACATGGACGAGGCCGAGCAGCTCTGCGACCGGCTGGTCGTCGTGGACAAGGGCCGGATCATGGCCGAGGGCTCGCCGGCCGCCCTCATCCGCGAGTACTCGACCCGCGAGGTGCTGGAGGTGCGGTTCGGCTCCGAACGCAACGCCGAGGTCGCCGGGCAGCTCGGCGGCATCGGCGAGCGGGTGGAGGTGCTGCCCGACCGCATCCTGGTCTACAGCGAGGATGGCGAGGCCGAGCTCGCGCGGATCACCGACCGCGGCCTCCATCCCCTCACGAGCCTCGTCCGCCGGTCGAGCCTGGAGGACGTGTTCCTGCGGCTCACCGGCCGGAGCCTGATCGAATGAGCGCCGAGACCGGTGTGGGAACGTCCGGCGACGCGCGGGAGGCGCTCGCCGCGGCCGTGCGTCCGCGGCGGTTCGGCGCCTGGTACGTGGCCGAGCACCGCTTCCGTGTCATGCGGTCGTACCTGCAGACCCTGCTGGTCACCGGCTTCGGCAACCCGCTCGTGTACCTCTTCGCGATGGGCGTCGGCCTCGGGAGCCTGATCAGCGCGAACACCGGGCCGAACGCCATCGACGGCGTCAGCTATCTCGCGTTCGTCGCGCCCGCGCTGCTCTGTACCGCCGCGGTCACCGTCGCGAGCGAGGAGTTCACCTACCCGGTGATGCTCGGCTTCAAGTGGAACCCCACCTTCTTCGGCATGAACGCCGCTCCGATCGCTCCGGGTCAGATCATCGACGGCATCGTCATCTCCGTGATCGCGCGCCTGCTCGGCACGAGCATCGTCTACTACGCGTTCATGCTGCTCTTCGGCGCCGTCCCCGGGCCGTGGGGGTGGGTGACCGTGTTCGTCGCGACGCTCGCCGGCCTCGCTTTCGGTGCCCCGGTCATGGCCTACGTCGCGACGCTCGAGCAGGACACCGGCCAGATCGCCATGCTGATGCGCTTCGTGCTGCTGCCGATGACGCTGTTCTCCGGCACCTTCTTCCCGCTGACCAACATGCCCGACTACCTCCAATGGATCGGCTGGATCTCCCCGCTCTGGCACGCCACCGAGCTCTCCCGCGTGTTCGCCTACGGCTCGCCCGAGCCGCTGTGGCTCACGATCGTGCACGTCGTCTACCTGGCCGCCCTCGCGGTCGTGTTCTGGCTGTGGGCGCGCCGGATCACCGGGCGGAGGCTGAACAAATGACCGTGACCGACGACCGGATGACGGCGACCGTCTCCCGCTCCCGCCCGCTGCGCGCCCTCTACGCGGGCAACGCGACCTCGGTGATGCAGCGCGGCTGGCGCGCGACCCGCAGCACGAACTGGCTCGTCATCGTGTCCGGCTTCTTCGAGCCGATCTTCTACCTCCTCTCGCTCGGCATCGGGCTCGGAAAGCTCGTCGGCGACGTGCACACCTCGACCGGGCAGCCGGTCTCGTACGCCGCGTTCATCGCCCCGGCTCTCCTGGCGACCGCCGCCATGAACGGCGCGGTGTACGACTCCACCTGGAACGTGTTCTTCAAGATGCACTTCGCCAAGCTGTACGAGGGGATGCTCTCCACCTCCCTCGGGCCGCTCGACGTCGCCCTCGGCGAGATCCTGCTCGCACTCGCCCGCGGTGCCCTCTACGCCCTCGGCTTCATGCTCGTCATGCAGGCGCTCGGCCTCAACCTGTCGTGGTGGGCGCTGCTCGCGCTCCCGGCCGTGCTCCTCATCGCCTTCGGCTTCGCCAGCTTCGGGATGGGCGTCACCAGCTACATGAAGACCTTCCAGCAGATGGACTGGATCAACTTCGTGCTGCTGCCGATGTTCCTGCTGTCGGCGACCTTCTACCCGATCACCGTCTACCCGGAGGCGATCCAGTGGGTCATCCGCTGCCTCCCGCTCTGGCACGGCGTCGAGCTCGTCCGCGGGCTCACGACCGGAGCCGTCGACCTCGGGATGCTGTGGCACGTCCTCTACTTCGTGGTGATGGTCGTCCTCGGCCTCATCCTCACCACGCGACGACTCCGCGCGCTCTTCCTCGACTGAGGATCGCTGCGGGACGCTGTCGGTGCTCCGTCAGAACGCCCGGTCGATCGCGCGCAGGTCTGTCGCGCTCTGCTGGTCCGCTCCGAGCAGATCGTCGACGGTCGCGACGATGGCGTCGGAGGTGCTCTTCATCAGCGACGCGACCGACGGCAGCGTGTTCGCGATCGCGCTCGTCGCGTCGTTGAACGCCCCGTCGAAGTCCTCCGTTCCTTCTACGCCGGCGGCGATACCCCCGGGGAAACGCGTCGCCGACTCCCGCACCAACGGCAGGGTGTCGGCGATTCCGCTCGCCGCCTCCGCCGCCGTGCGGCGATCAGCCGTGATCCGCCTCATGCCCGCGCCTCAGAACTTGTCCAGGGCCGACATGCCGTCGGGCAGGCGGAAGCAGGGTGACCCGGCGTAGATACTCATGCCGGTCTGGTCTTTCGGGCCGGGGGCGACAAGATAGTTCGCGCCGTCCTCGGCTGTGAGAGAGACCCGACGGAGACCCTTCGGGTTCTTGTCGATCGTCACCGTGAGCGACGATTTCGCATACGCTGACGCGACGGCCGTGACGAGTTCGTCGGTGTCGTGTTCGCCGTTCAACGTCAGCCCGGTGAACCCCGACCACGAGTACAGGCCGTCCGCCGCGCAACTGCGCAGGTGGGCGGTCTGCTCGGTGCGGCGCTCAGCGATCCACGCGGCGGGTACGAGCGCCACGAGCTCGTCCTGCATGCGCAGCGACTCGGCCTTCGCCTGTTCGGGAGTGAGACTCCCAGCGGAACTCTCCATGGTGCTCATGCCTTTCGAGGGGTGAGATGGTGCACACGCGCTGAGTGCTGTCAGCGCGAGCACGGCGGCCACGAGCGGAATGACCAATCGTCGCGTCATCCGGCGATCAGCCGTGATGCGCTTCATGCCTGCACCTCAGAACTTGTCCAGCGCCGACATGCCGTCGGGCAGGAGGAAGCAGGGGGACCAGGCATCGATGGTCAGTTTGGTCAGGTCCTTCGAGGCGGGCGCGACGAGATATCCCTCGCCGTCGACACCCGTGAGGTCCACGCGGCGGTACCCGGAGGGATTCTTGCCGATCGAAACGGTGAATCTTGAATCTTTGTAGTGCTCGGCGATCGAATCGACCAGTTCATCGGTGTCACGGGGGGACGTGAACGTCAGGGAGGTCAGCCCCATCCAGGAGTAGGCGTCACTCGGCCCGCACTTGCGAACGTGCGATACCTGCTCGGTCGAGCGTTTCGCGATCCAGTCCGAGGGGATCAGGCCGACGAGTTCGTCCTGCATCTGAAGCGACTGGGCCTTGCCCTCCTGCGGCGTGCGCGCCGAATCGAATGTCTCCATCGGTGTCAGACCCTTTCCTGTGTTGCCGGTGCAAGCAGTCATGGTGGTGGCAAACACGAGAACCATCAGTAGTTTCGATACGCGTTTCATCACCCGAAGATCTCCCACCTGACGTCGTTCAGAAGGGACTTGTTCGCTTGCGAGTCCGTCGTGATCAGGTTGTGGTTGCCGAAGAAGTCGAACGCCGAAGGTGCTTCGTAGTACGGGTCGTAGGAGAAGCCGCTGTCCGGTCGGCGCGGGACGTGGTTCTCACCGACGACGCCGAACTCCTGCGCGTACTGGAGGATGTCCGGGTAGGAGTAGTCCCGGTACGTAGTGGACGGGTCAGGGGTCCATCCCTTCGGCATCCAGGCGCCGGAGAGGGAGATGACCTGGTCGTAGTGCGCTCCCGCCTCTTCCGAGGCGGTGATGTTCGCCAGTCCCCAGCTGTGGCCGATGGCCGTGGCCTGCGCGTACGTGTACTGCGGATTCGCGGTGACGCCGCGTTGCAGCGATGCCAGCCGTTCCGCGGTCGTCGTGGTGGATGTCGCCGAGTTCGCTTCCAGGATGCGCGTCATGTCCGGTTCACCGAGGTTCGTGTCGTTTTCGCCGGGGAAGGCGCCGTCCTTGGTGACGAAGACGAGAGCTCCCGGATGGTCCTGCACGAGCGACCCCGCCATCGCCTGCACCCCGCCCTTCCAGAAGTCCGGCTCCCGGTGAACGTCCCGGGGTTGTAGTAGATCACGTTGGTGGGCGTCTGCGAGAGATCGCCGACCACTTCGATCACCCGCGAAGCGTCGCGGTCGTAGAGGTACAGCTGCACCGAGCCGTCGACCGCGCGCTTCAGGTAGCCGTTCTCGGTTTCCAGCAGGGCGATCTTGTGCTCGTTCTCGGGGCTTCCGGGAAGCGCGCGAAGCCGAGCCAGCTCCGCTTCGTTGGCCGCCAGATCGGTCCCGGCATTCGTCCGGTTCGCCGCCACACGCACCACCGGCGGCAGCCCGTCGAGCCGCCCGAGGAACGGGGCGAGGTGTGTCAGGAACGTCGCGCGCTGGGCGTCGCTCAGGGTGATCCACCATCCCCAGACCTTGTCCGGGTCTTTCGACAGCATCGCAGCCAGCCGGATCTGCTGGGCCGTCGACAGCGCTGCCAGCTGAGCGGGTGTGAGCTGACTGAGCGCGCGCAGGCCCCCGGGAGCGTTCGCCTGGCCCGCTTGGGTCGTGCCAGGGAACGAACCCGACGACAGGTCCGCGACCAGCGGTTTCAGCTCCGCCGCCAGAGCGCGCAGCTCCTTCACGACCGCCGTGTACGCGCGCTTGGCATCCTGTTCGTTGGAGCGTTCGAGCGCGGCCTTCGCCGCAGCCGCAGCTTCGGCACGCATTGGCGGCGCCGTGCGGGCGCCGATCTCGTTCGCGACACGGCGTGCATGGTCGAGTTGGTCGTTCGCCCGGGTGATCAGGGCCGGGACCTTCGACGCCCCGTCGGCGATCGTGATGAGCGCCCGGCGGCGGCTCTCCAGCAGTGACTCGGCGGCGTGCCCCGCCTCTCCGCTGAACCCCACATCCGAGCGTGCGCGTTGCGCTGCGTGAGCGACCTCCCCGAGAGCCTCGCCGGCCTTCGTGAACGCCGACCCCATCCCGTATCGCGGAGCGCCCGCGAGCGCCGCGAGCTTCGCAACGTATTCCCCCATACGCCCCGACGATACCGACGCCCGGAGGCTCCCACCACCGTGCCTGCACCCTATTCCGGCCGCCCTCGGTGGCCGATTGCGATCGTGGCGTCCGGGCGGTCTCTCGGAGGCGTCGGCGGGCCCCGCGGATCGACGAGTCGCGTCAGCGTGCTCGCCCTCGATTGAGCCCGGTTGGTCCGCCCCATGATTGGCGGTAGACGAACCATCCG
>Ga0153948_1000787_pt1 | contig 17279 bp, 25 predicted proteins | sample TSNJ032MetaG_FD_104696 | JGI IMG/M metagenome (GOLD analysis project Ga0153948, IMG submission 104696) | Attine ant fungus gardens microbial communities from New Jersey, USA - TSNJ032 MetaG | ecosystem: Host-associated > Fungi > Mycelium > Unclassified | place: USA: New Jersey, Wharton State...
AGGTAATGGTGATAATTTTGTTATAAAATTTCAAACATTGGTTCCAGAGATGGTTGATATGGAAACTGTACAAAACACCGTTGCACAAGATACTAGCGTATTTATCAACCGAGAATCACTTGCGGAATTATCGCGGCTTATACTTGATTGTTTAGCAAAGCAAGAGGGGTAAACTAAACCCTGCAGAGTGTTAAGTGGTCAACCAGTGTAGTAATAAAGATTTGTCAAAACCCTACCGGAGCAGCTTGCTCCGATAGGGTAAAAATAGCGTAAAAGGGGGACAATTTATGTCTAGCTCAGGAAAATCAACACTACATTTGGGCCTTAACCAATGGCTACCAAATGACAAGCCCGAACGGGCTGATTTTGACAGTGATAACCTGAAAATTGATGCGGCCTTTAGTTCTATTAAGAAGGTAGAAGCGTCTAATATTAACGGTAACATTAAAATAAATAATATTGAAACATGTGTTTATAATGATACAGTACACGTTGTTTCTGTAGAGTGGATTGCACCGGTGCTACAGAATGGGTGGGTTAATATCACTTACATTCGAGACGAATTACACTACTATAAAATGAAAGATGGAACTTTACACATATGCGGAGCCATTCTACCATCACAGCCTGTAGATTTAGTTGAATCCGGCAGTGGAGCAACTTATCAAGTGCTATTTACTTTACCTGCGGGATGTCGTCCGCGAAATAGAAATCTGCGCATACCTACTGCAGTAACTTATCAAGGCCAACGGCCAACAATAGTTATACAAGGTGACACTGGAAATGTATCAATAACGGGTTACAAATACACATCTGGGTGGGAATGTGTTAATATACCGCCTATTAGTTTTATAACTGAGGGATAGAATATGAATGGGGGTCCTAAATGAAAGAAATATATACTATTGACCAAACTGGATACATTGACTGGGAATTATACCAACTTGTGGATGATGATTATAAGCCGGATGCCAATGAGGTAGATGTACCTATACCGAGAAGCGAAATCTTTATAAAACATAAATGGAATACCAAAAAGCGGAAGTGGGAAGACGATACTATGAATGAGGTTGAACGATATGAACTGATGAAAACTATAAAAAAAGGCGCACCTGAATAATACAAGCAATTTTCGTAATATCCCTCCAATGCGAAATGCAGCGTGTAAAACAGTCAACCTAGGTAGTAATAAAGGTTTGTGGAAACTCCAATACGTCCCTGTGTGACGACGCTATAGACGACAGTATATATATATATACCTGTCAACTGAGTTAGCGTCAAATTTTTTTTATGTAGCAAACACCCTAACCACTAGGGTGTTTTTATGTAACAAAAATTTATAAATTGAAGGAGGACAATTTATGTCTAGCACAGGAAAACCAACACCACATTTGGGCCTTAACCAATGGCTACCAAATGACAAACCCGAACGGGTTGATTTTGACAGTGACAATCAGAAAATTGATGCGGCCTTTAGTTCTAAAGCGAATTTGGCAGGCGCAGAATACGGCGAATACCAGACAAGCAAAGTTTGAAGATAGTGGTTACATGGAATTTGGTCTCAATTCGTTACTTTCATCAAGATACATTGATTTTCATGCACGTCATTCCGAAGATGCCACTACATATGATAATGATGCCAGAATTCTCGTAAGCAGGAATACTTCCGTGGACGGAGTAACTACTGGCTCTGGTCAAGGCAAAATGGAAATCTCCGCTGGGCGTGGATTGACTCTTCCACGCATTAGAAATCATTTGCTTCCGTATACATCTGCAAGTTTCAATTTGGGCAATACGTCTTATTTATGGGATAATGTCTACGCTGCTAACTATTACCTCGGCTCAACGAAAATGTTTGAATCCGGTACATGGACACCAAAACTTGAAGGCGCTACAAATGCTGGAGAACATGTATATACGCATCAAGTTGGATATTATACTAGAATTGGAAATTTGGTCACAATTAGATGTTATGTAGTCATCACCAAAGACGCTGCAATGGATGGAGCAGTTAGAATTACGGGATTGCCGTATAGTGCTTCTCATTTTACCCCGGTCAGTTTTTCATATGTTCATTATATGGGAACTAATGCAGCCACTATTACAGGTTTTGTTGAAAGTAGTCGCATTAATTTAGGATATCAAAACACAACAACAGGTAACTATAGCAGTATTACTTCAAGCCTCATTGGAAATGCTGTACTAATGTGTTCAGCAACTTATATAAAAGCATAGGAGGATTTTTATGGAAACAAAAACAAAAGTTTCAATAACTGATATGACCACCGATGGCGCAATATCTGTGCTCACGCAAACATACATCGAATTTAACGGGCAAGAGACTATCCTAGAAAACCATCGGGAGGCACTTGTTCCAGGGCAATTTGAACGTTTAAGGGCACTTCTGCCGGAAAACCAATATAAAGCCGTAGAGGCTCTTTGGACTGATGAGGTTATAACCACGTGGAACGAGAAACAAGCACAGTATGAAGCGCATAATGAAGGTTAGTTTATATCTAGCGTGACGTTATGCAATCTAATCCAAGGAGGGCTTTTTATGGAAACCAAAACAAAAGTTTCAATTACGGATATGGCCGCAGATGGCACAATATCTGTGCTCACGCAAACCTTTATAGAATTTAACGGACAGGAAACCGTGCTGGAAAATCATCGAGAGACACTTGTTCCGGGTCAATTTGAACGTGCAAGAGAGATTCTTCAGGATAATCAGTATAACTCTGTGCTAGCTCTCTGGACGGGTGCAGTTGTGGCGGCATGGATGGAAAAAAAGCACAAGCTTGAAGCTGGTCAACCAGTGTAGCAATAAAGGTTTGTGGAAACCCTATCGGGGCAAGCTGCTCCGATAGGGTAAAAATAGAAAAAGGTCTGAAGTAAAGATACAACTCGCAAGCACGCATTGCCCTGAGTGTATAAGTGTGCCATAATGATAGCTATCATGTATAAGCCTATTAAGTCAAGCTTTTGCCGGCAATAAATGAACGTCAGTAGCTGTAAAGCTGTGAAATCTAAAGAGAGGAGATTTCGATTGAGTATAGGAGGTAGTGCGTCAAATAATGGGGTGAAATTTATTTCAGATAATTATGTTGCTAGATTTGACATGGACAAAAATAATAATTATCAAATATCGTACAGTAAACGTATAAAAGCTGAGGGTATCAGAAAGCGTATAAAAAAGATACCTTTGCTTAAAGGTTTATACGCGATGTATGAGGGAAATCCTATCGTTATCTTTTATGCATTGTTTATGTTATTGATGGATTTTACCCACTATAATTCAACTGACAATTATCTCTTATCAGCGGTAATGAGTCTAGTGGCTGGCGGGTGTTTGATATATTTAATCAGAAAAGTTTTATATAACGTAAAGGATACGTGGATGTACCATGGCGCTGAACACAAAACTATATATGCGTATGAGAATAAAGAAGAATTAACCCTAGAAAATGTAAGAAAAAGCCCTCGTATAGCGAAAAGATGTGGAACTAATCTAGTAGTTTTTGCTATTACATTCTATATGCTTTTGAGTTTCTTTGTAGATTATCAGGGTGTTAAGTTTATTATTTCGTTCCTATTAGGTTATGAAATATTTGACATTGATGAGGGAGATAAGTACCCCGTATTGAACTTGTTTTTTAAATTTGGATATTGGTGTCAACACAATTTATTTACTAAAGAACCATCAGATATTCAAATTACTGCTTCGGTAGATACAATTAAGAGAATTATTGAGCTAGAGAATAACATAATTTAGTAAGGGTGAGCAACAAGTGAATATTGTCTCCTTTGGAGGAGGGACCAACAGCGCTGCTATGATAGTGGGTATGTGGCGGAGCAGCATACCTATTGACTTGATATTATTTGCAGACACTGGAGGTGAACAACCCCACACTTCTGAATTCATCAAAGCTTTCAATGTGTGGTTAGCAGAGAGAAGTTTGCCGGCGATTACTCCTGTATACTACCACACGAAAGATGGGCAACGTCTGGCCCTTGAGGACGAGTGTCTAAGATATCAAACTCTACCCTCAGCAGCTTATGGTCAGAAACGCTGTTCTATAAAACATAAGATAGGGCCACAGGATAAATACTGTAACAATAATAAACTTTGTCGCCAGACTTGGGCGAAGGGCGATCGTGTTCACAAGTTTATAGGGTATGACGCCGGCGAAACTAAGCGCGTAACGCACACAGCGCAACGAGATGCTGTTGATAGGAAGTATATTAAACACTACCCACTACTTGAGTGGGGGTGGGGCAGAAATAAATGTCTATCAGTTATTTTGAGTGAAGGTTTACCGAGTCCCGGAAAGTCATCTTGCTTCTTCTGCCCGAACATGCGTAAAAATGAGATAATCAGTCTTTACGAGAATAACCCCACCCTTTTTGAGAGAGCATTACGGATTGAGCAACGAGCTATGCCAACTCTCCAGAAGATTAAGGGTTTAGGGCGAAATTGGAGTTGGGCAGATTTAATTAATACATATATACAGGACAAGTCTGACGGTGAGTTTGCGGAAAGTCCAAATGGTTGCGGTTGCGGAATGCCCTGCGGCTGCTATGACGGGTAATACTTGGTCGAGCTACACTTTTAAACCACCTCTCGGCCATGTACATCAAGTATACGGTGATTACCCTTGCGTTCCATAAACCACAGGTCATCATCACGGAATAGGAAAGTTTCTCTACCTCTAACACGGATAGGGTACCTCTGACCTATTATACCTGCTTTGAGAGATGCCGCTCGCTCACCCACCCCAACAAAATCAATGTCATAAAATGTTCCGTCTTCCCACCAAAAAGCAATGGGCTTCACACGACCCGACATATTAAATATTGCTTCAACATCGACAGAAGCTTTGTAGGGGTTATCATAGCGTACGTCGATTATTTTTCTACCGCTATAGTTGAAACCGGAATAACGAGTCTGGATATCTGGAATACCATTGTCATACTCAGATAAGTACCAGATATCTCCAAAGCGGAATAAATAGGATCGACGGCGGTCTTCGTTTCCGCAGGCAGAGAGCACATGATAACGAACTCCTGAACCGCACCGTTTAAGCGTCCCGCACTGTATTTCGTCCAATATATCAAGTATGTCATATCTGTAGTCATGTATGTCATAGAATGTAGGCTTCACTTTATTGGTTCGTGAGTAGAATATTACACCGACGTTTACCCTCGCTTCACCGCTGTTCACTCTAAACCACCTCAACTTATATAGGTATAACCAACTGGATGAATAACGTTATCTTTACGGGCATCTAAACCAGATAGATGCTTATCTGTCAAGAAAAGCGCTCTTTGGCATGAATGATACCCAAAACGCTCACGAATACAATCAACTGAGTTTTCCAGCGCTATTACTTTGTCACGGCTGTACTCATCAATCAAAAGAGATAACTGCTGTGGACTTCCAATCGGTGATAAATCAACACCTCGGATGCCGACACTTCGCAGCGGTCGACTCCAGTGGTAATTCTTTTTAAACAGCCGCATGGCAGCTGGAACAAGCTCACTTGCTAAGTTTGTTTGTCTATCAAGTTTCATCTGCCGCTCAAAGCGAAACAGATCATTACCTCTTAAGGAAATCTGAACTGTCTTACATTCAAAGCCGCCCTCTCGTAATCGAGCAGAGACACTCTCTGCCAAGACATAGAAAGCTATTCGAATATCGTCGTCGTTAACAAGGTCACGGTGAAACGTGGAGCTATTACCGACGGATTTTATAATTGCCTCCTCTCCCATTGGGATAACTGGCGTTATATCCCGACCAGAGGCAAACACCGTTAACATGGTTCCAACCTTACCGAGCAATTGTTTGAGGAAATTGCGCTCTCCCGCTTCAACCATATCCCCAATTGTCCTAATACTATATGCCGCCAGCTTTTTTGTTGTGGCTGGTCCGACATACAGCAGGTCAGACGCAGGCAAGGGATAAACAATTTGTTTGTAGTTATCAGGGGTTATTACAGTGACCGCATCGGGCTTTCTATAATCTGAGCCAAGTTTAGCATAAGGTTTATTCCAAGATACACCTATTGAGACAGTCACACCCAGTTCTTTGTAAATACGTGCCCGAATCTCCTCGGCAACCATTGTAGCTTCTTTCGAGTCTGAGGCTATATGTGAAATATCGACCCAGGCTTCATCTAAACCGAATGGCTCCACAACGTCTGAGTACTCAAGGTAAATTTCACGGATTATGCGTGAGAACTTTAGATACAGCTGATAATTTGGCGGTACAGAGATAAGGGTAGGACAACAACGCCTCGCTTCGAGAAGCGTGGCGCCTGTTTTAATGCCATATTTCTTGGCTATTAAATTTTTTGCGAGTATAATCCCGTGCCTAGCTTCCTCATCTCCCCCGACTACAAAGGGTTTATCCCGCAGCTCCGGTCTGAAGACGAGTTCTATTGAAGCGTAGCATGAGTTTATATCGCTATGCATTATCCAACCCATATTTACCACCAACCTAATACAAAAAGAACGGATGTTCCCTTTTATTATAACCCGTTTTTCTTTTTTCGCAATAGGATAATTTTTACATATTTTTTGGAGGTTAATAATGCCAGAACAATTTAATTTAAATATTTACAGTGTAGGTAGGGAAGTTAGTTACTACCGCCGAAACGCCTATCATGTCATTACCGTTTGGAATGAAGGCTACACAGATGAATGTCGAGTAGGCGTGATTACTCACATAAGCCCGGAGGACGTTGAAATAGAATGTGTCGGCGATTCGTATGGTAGGAAGATTTATCTACAGGATTTTATAAAATTGAACTTACTGAGGTGGAGAGCTCACGGTGAACGGTACGCAATAAAAACCGGATACAGAAAATTTATAATCAGTACAGTCATATACAACTATAATTTATGAAAGGAAGTTTTATATGAGTAAAGGAAAAACTTGTAGTTGTCCTGTGTGTGGACATGCTTTTGCGGTAGAAGACGGAGTTTCCCCTGAGGAGCGCCTAATCGCGGGTTTCATTTCATTATACGCAAAGCACCAAAAAGAAAAGCAGCTGCCCTGCCCGCGTTGTGGCGAAAACAGTATGCGGACAACTGTGACTTCAAACGCATTAAGCCTTGTGGAGGACATCTACATATGCGACGCTTGCGGCATTGAAGAAGCCATGTGCGCTACTTTTAGGGATTCTCCAAAACCGGTTGAGGAGTGGGTGTTGATGAAAGTGCTACTCAACATAAGACAAGCGAAAGCAAGTGAAAATAACTAATAGACAGGAGAATATTACGGATGTCAGATTGCATAATAAGATACATTGATAGCTTGGGGAGAATAGTAATTCCCAAAGCCATGCGTAAGAAACTACACTTGAAAGAAGGAGATCCTCTTGAAGTCAGAGTCTCGGGAGATACAATTAACTTAATGGCGCACAGGCCTAGAGCTTTAGGTTCCCTTGCACAGTTACTACTTGAGGCTTTTGGCAGTGTTCATGGCACACCGATAGCAATATGTGACAGGTCTGAGGTATTGATTCAAAAAGGATATACCGGAGTTAAGTCCTCACGCAACTTGACAGAAGAACTCGTTTCGAAGATTTTTATTGGAGATGATTGGGTAGGCCAATACGAGGAGGAATATATCAAGCTTACGGATAGTAGTGAATGCTTAGTAAGTGCAGTCTTTCCAATTACGGTCTATTTGAATGTGGTTGGAGCGGTTCTCCTCATTCATGACAATAAAAAGGGCTTTTCAAAAGCAGAGATGGATTCGGCACGTGTCTTAGCGGCCACGCTAGCGCTACAGTTAGGCGGTACCGTATGAAAGAATATTACGTTTATTTTTCTGGTTACTCGAAGCTTTCTGGGATGTTCGAAGAGATCGGTATAAAAGTAGGCGCCAAGGATCAGTTCTCAGCTCTTAGTACCGCTTGGAGTGAAAGTATTAATAATGGAGAATTTAATCTTTACTCTTGTATTCAGTTATGTGGAATTTGGTGGACTGCAACTCCGCTGGATTTACAGGATTACTTTAACGCTTCTGCAGAATATGAAAAGTACCGTATCAACTATCTCAAAAACATCGAAGTCCCCAACGCCAGCATAGGTTACACAACGGGCTCTGAGAAGTACCATGATGCTCAAATAAGCGAACATTATTGGAGCTTGTATACAATTCAGCAAATTGCCAAGGATCTCGGGAAGCCGCATGGCATGCTCCCACCCGCGATATATACCGAGCTACACTACGCGACGAGTTTCGTGGATATATTCGATCAACAGGGAGATTACCCCAAAGCACAAGCTCTTATGGATAAGATTACCGGAGCACAGAATTGGGACATATCCTCTATGCACTTCATTAACTGCCTGTTTAGAGAGGAGTACACCCACTTATTAGGTGAGTATACCAACCTAACAAAGCACTTTAGTAAGGATGGTATTTTCCCTCGGCATGCAGATACTGAAGATAATCAGTACAAGTACGTACATCGGTGGGCACACGCTCGAAAATATCCCACCGTAAGCAGCTTGCCGTTCTTTGATGAGAATTCAGTAATTGTCAATAGCCATACAATCCAATATGATTGGCAGACGTTAATTCTAAAGAAAGAAGCCTTAAAGCCAGAGAATCAAATCCCAATAAATTCTTTATGGACTCCCCGCAGCGGCGGTGAAGCAAATTCTGACGTTGGAGGCGACAGACTTATCGAAGTGGAGAATCTTATTACGGGTGAGATAGCACACTGGGCGCGCAGCAGCTTTCTCGGGATTCTACGTCCAGAGATCTCCGCAAACATTGATTACATAGCGATTAAAAAGGAACTGGCTGAGGCGAAATTGTAAAGCGAGGTTCTAATGCGCAAAGAAATAGATTTTACTACAAGGTTTACGCCTTGGGAAGGATTAGGCGTTGATATAGCCGGCGTGACCGGAGAGAGTTAAGTATTTGAATTATTAGACTTAAGTTGGGAAGTAGAGCGACGGTACGTATACGACATCAACCGTAAAAGATATGGTGGTACGCTGCAAACGTCAGAAAATCTGATGGTTCGATATTAAGTATAGTTCCGCCGAAGAAGCCCGTCGTCCAATTGGTCTAGGCACTACCCTTTACTGAAGAACTAATTGTGGTAAGAATGCCCACAAGAACTATAGTTGAATATCCCCTTGCGAATGACTTGTATTTCGCAATACATTTGCGTATAATAATAAGCATAGGAGGTGTTGAATATGTCCAGAACATCCACCATTTATGCCCGTATTGAGCCTGAGCTAAAGGAACAGGCTGAAGTTGTGCTTGGGCAGCTTGGTATTCCAATGTCAAACGCAATCGGGCTATTTTTGCGGCAAGTGGTGTTACAAAGAGGTATTCCATTTGAAATGAAGCTACCACAAACTAAACCTCTGTCACTCGGCGCTCTTAGCGAAGAACAGTTTAACGCAGAGATTGAAAAGGGATTTGCTGATTTGGCAATAGGGAAAGTAATTACTGCAGAAAAGGTTGCCGAGAATATGCGACGTGATTACGGCATATGAAGGCTTGGAGTGTTGTATACACAGAGCGAGCAGAACAGGACTTGAGAGATATTTATGAGTATATCGCATTCTCTCTGCTTGCACCTGAAAACGCCAAAGGGCAAGTGCATCGCATTAAGGATGCGGTTGCAAAACTGAATAATATGCCTATGCGCCACCCCCTTTATGAAAAAGAACCTTGGCGCAGTAAGGGTTTACGGTTTATGGCGGTTGACAATTTTATTGTGTTCTACCATCCGGTTGAAACACATCAAACCGCAGCGATTATCCGCATTATGTATGGCAGGCGTAACATTGATGAGCTGTTATAGGAAGACTAAGAAATGGAAATAGCCGAGAATTTTTGTAATCCTCGGCTATTTCTATGCTGATAAAAGGTACTCCGCCTCATAACTGACGCTACCCTTGGTAACACTTTTAGTGATAGAGCTTACAGAGCTGTGACCGCCGGGAAAATTTAATACATCTAAAAAAACAACCAGCTAACGCTCATATTTGGATGGGTGTTTTAGAAAGGTGGTGATAATTTATGAGCCCTAAAAAGATAATCATAGAAATTGAAAGTGGCATAGTTAGGGGAGTGCATACGGATTCGGCTGAAGAGTTTATCGTCTTTATAACAGACCGCAAGGATGAGCACGATGACGACCGAAAAGACGATTATTTGAAATTAAAGGAAGAAATAAACAGCGGGGAGTTAACGCAGGTTTACTGAATGTAGTCGCCGGCATAACCCGTGTATCAAAAATAAATCTTTTTTGAATGTCATTAAGATTTGATACAAGAGGGTTATCTGTTAAATTTAGAAAGGTGATACGAATGAAACACACAGGAGATGAATTGAAGAAACTCTGGTCAAATAACAACAAGCGGCGAGCCTTCGTGGAGGATTACACAGGGTGGGAGATATTAGCTGTTACGCCCCAACTTGGACTAAAGTATTACAAGTATGACCTACCGGATGAAAGTAGAATTATTGTACTGGAATTCATGCAAAAGTCATGGCGCTCTGGCAAGCACGAGCCAACAATTGATTTCTTCCTCCAATTGAAGGGTAAGTTGTTCAATCCTCACCCCACAAACATTGGCTGGATATGTGAACATCTAAAGGACCTAAAAAAAGAACTAATATCTTCTAGTAACGGTGTTAATCTCAATGCAGAATTCATGGTGTATGGGAAACATAAAGACAATAGGGGATTTAGGCCCGTTAATCTTGACGATTTCTCCATCGGAGTCGATCATGCGGACGCAACAAGGCTCAAGAATTTTAGTCACGCAGTAGTCTACGCAAACGTATTGACAGAGAAGTTGCCCGATTTCATGTTTCAAGTTCGGGAGGCTGATCGTCCGAGAATCGTGTATATCCCAGAACGGAAAGAAAAACAAGTATTATCTGCGAGTTAACTCATGTTAACTTGCAAAGCGGCCCGCCAATTTGATTGTGAGCTGGCCGCTTTTCGCTTTTACTAGGGTGATTTAGTAATCTGCCCCAAAAGATACCAAATTTCAATATAAGGAAATCCCCCACCCCATCAAAATGACCGGCTTAACGTGGCTCAACCAACGCCATTATTGTGAATTATAAATTTTATGGTATACTTGGGTGTGAGGAGGAGGAATATGGCTGAGTTTATCGGAATTATCGGTAGCGACTTTTCTCTACCGCTACCAAAAACCAATTCAATTTGTTTATTAGACTTGAAATTTAGATATGAAGAGTACCGTCGGACAATATTGTTATTTCAAACCGAATCCACAGGTGCTGAAGAATTATTTCCATGTATAGTACGGAACCGGACGCTTATAGTTCCAAGAGAAATTCTTGAGCACATGGGGCTATCCCCTGGGGCGCGATTCTACTACGTGTACTGGCCCACTAGTCCGGATATGCCAATACTAATAAAAAAAGATGATGCTTGCGCGAGGTGTGGTGACTACTCTATACCCCGCCTTTTACGCAGACCTATTTTCCGGGGAGATAACCGTGGCGTTTGTTCAAAGTGTCGAAAAGAAATGTGGATTGAAGTTCATAAAGATATTTTGGATTTTGAGGATTGTCCAGATAACGGAGATACAGAATATAACGAATCTGAACTGAGTAGTTTATTTAAAGAAATTCTTGCTGAGGACATAATTGAAGAGAGTAGAAATGGCACGCTTGGTCATATAGAGAGATAAATCTTACATAAAATGATATATGAGGGGTAAATCTAACATGAGAAAATTATCAAGAACGGGAATATTACTACTAGTTTTTACATTGCTTTTTTTGACTGGATGCGGTACTACCGGGCAGACTCAAACACTGTCTGCACAGGAGAGCCGTACAGAATCTATTACGGCCACAGAGACTCCACTTTCAAACGCTTTTGTAGACGAACAACCAGAACAACCGAAAACACAAGAACTTATTACCTCAGCAGATCCAGTGGTTGAACAAATTTCAAATAAAGAAGTCGAAACCCCTGCCAAGCTTGAACCTCTTCAGGTAACTGTTTTTGATGTGGGACAAGCAGATTGCATACTAATCAGAGTTGGTGAGCATTCAGCCCTTATTGATGCCGGTGACATCGGGCAGGACTACTTAATCACGAATTATCTCAGCGATGCTCAGGTAAGGAAGCTTGACTACCTCGTAGCGACGCACCCGCATGCAGACCATATAGGCTCTATGCCCGCAGTTATCCGAGATATGGAAAACATCGGTACTGTGCTCATGCCTGACGTTGTCCATACAACTGACACTTTTGAACGTTTGTTGGATGCTATAGAGGAGAAGGATTTATCTGTAACTATACCCGAAGCTGGCGAAGTGTTCGAATTAGGCGCTGCGAGTTTACAGGTGCTTGCTCCGAACAAAGACAGTTACGAAGATATTAATAACTATTCACTCGTGTTACGCCTTACTTACGGACAAGTTGGTTTTTTACTTACGGGAGATGCCGAAGACGTTTCCGAGAGTGAACAACTCGCAGAGAATTATATATTAGACGTGGATGTTCTAAAGGTCGGGCACCACGGCTCTAGTTCGAGCACTACTAGAAGTTATTTGAACGCAATATCTCCGAAATTCGCCGCTATATCTGTAGGTGTGGATAATACTTACGGACATCCAGACGCCACTGTGATGGAAATATTGAACGAGGCAGGGTGCACAGTATACCGTACTGATAAGGATGGTACAATCACTTTTACTACTGACGGCGTAGATATTGAGGTTGAAACCAATAAGGCAAAAGAGACTCTGAAAACCCCTACGGAATCTGAATCGTTCACTACTCCGGAGCCGCAAGCCTCTATTGCTAAAGCTTCGACGCAATATATTGGAAATATCAACAGTAATATCTTCCACGTACAATCCTGCGGAACACTACCAGCTGAGAAGAACCGAGTTTGCTTTGAGATGCGGGAGGAAGCAATTAGCGCGAATTATCGACCATGTAAGAATTGTAAGCCGTAGGAGGTTAAATATTAATGATTGTTGTGGATAGGATTATTAACGAAATTGCTGTATGTATTACAGAAGATAAGTCAATAGACATACCCATTTCATCAATAGATGGGCAGGTTAAGGAGGGAGCTGTATTGATTCCGAACGCTGATGGTGATCGTTATCACGTTGATGACGAAGAAACAGGGAGGCGGAGAAGTGAATTAACTGAGCGCTTTAATAGGTTAAAAAGGAAATAGTGCAGAGGGGAGTTTTACATGTCAATTCTGGTGTTGAAGGATGAACTGTTTTTGCACGGGCTATACATTAGAAAAGAAGGAGCCAAAGCAAAAGAGAAAGCCAAAGACCCTAACGCAAAGTGGTATAGCGAGGAAGAGGTTGACGCTATGCTAGATGATGCGTAGGAACATGAAATACAATATTACTACACTCGAAACCGCCTATGACGACCTAAAGGAAATAAAGGAATACTTAGTCCGTTAAAGGAGTTTCCGCACTCATGCCAAAAGTATAAGGATGACCCACAGGGTTTTGCATGGTTCGAAGAATATTAAGAAAATTAGAGATACAAACTGATCAACCCTTACACCAGAACCCCATCAATAAAAATCAGTCGCGGAACCGGACATAAAATCAGATGAAGATCCGCTGGAAACCTCAAAAGCCTTGTTGCTGGAAACAAGGCTTTTGTTTTGGTCACAAGTTATTCTGGTAAGGATTTCTCACAAGTTGTCCCCTGAAGAATTTGCAGAGTTGGAACAAAAGATTGTAACCATTAACGATCAGTTAGAAACAAAATTTAATAGTAATCTTTCCGCTGACAAGAGGCTCAATTGTTCGGTGATTTGTATTGTCTTTTAGAAAGTATCTTATACTGCTTTTCGGTTCCTTGATTCTTTACGTATTCACTTATGACATTTTCGTTCCAATGTTTACTTACTGTGCTGACAAAATATCCATCACTCCAGAATTCTCCGCCCCATAGCTTCTTTTTCACTTCCGGGTGTTTTGCGAAAATTTCTCTTGCGGTCATGCTTTTTATTGTCGTTATTATTTTTGTCGGACGATACATAAGTACTGAAACATTGTGTGATTTATGGATGTATTCACTCATTCTTCCTCACCCCGAGTTCTTACTCCATTGTATCAAATTAAGTTTTTCCTTTCCACCACCTAAGCCGCGAAAAGGAAAAACCAAAAAGATATAGTTACTTCGCCCCAAGGTGCGGGGAATCAGACCTAGAGAGATTGTTACAAGGATACTAATTAATCATCCACCAGAAGGCTCCGGCGCTTGACCCATCCCTCATCAAAGGGAGTCCAATAATAAAATTCACCATTAATCTCGCTGAAATACCATTGCCCATTTTCTTTTATAAAGCTATCCTTGTAATGGCCGCAAATCCATACAGGAGTATTGGTTTTTCGCATAGTCAACGAAACATGCAGATACCATTCTCCAGTGGCTTTATTACCGCTAACCTTTACAATCTCATTGTGCCCTGTATGGCATGAGAAGCTCGCCTCGTCGCTGAACGCTTCAAAAAATGCAGTCAGTTCTTTTTTCCCTGAGCAGTCAGCTTGATCTTTCCAATGTCCTTCGGCATCCTCAGCGAATAGATCCATGAGCTGTTTCCATGCGGAGAAATCCCTAGAAATTGCTTCATCGGCATAGTAGAAATACTTGCACTTAACTTCCTTGACTGATTCAATGTCTTCCAGTAGCTGAATTCTTTCCTCCAAGCTTGCCATGTACGTTCAACTCCTTTATATTTACCCACAACAGGGCTAATTACAAATTCAATGCTGCCATATACGCAGAAGTTGTCGCATTGAAGATATTTGCGGGCTTGTATGCGTCACCGACTGCGACTGTTTTAACACCCATATCTTCCAATTCCTTTTTCAGTTCAATCCCGTAGGACCTTTGCCCCACCGAGAGAACAAGATACTGTGTGTTCAGGGTCTTGGTTTGCCCACCCTGTTCATATGTGATGATATTATCCGATACGGAAACAACCTTTGCGCCAGTCAAAACTGTCACGCCCATCTCGGCAAAATCCTGGTTGAGGTCAATTTTGTTTGCCATTTCAAGTCCCTTGGCATAATTGTCTAGCATCTCGACAATCGTGACACGGTTACCATGCCGCGCAAGGAATAAGCTAGTTTCGCAGCCTACAATTCCTCCGCCTATGATGGCGATATCTTTGTTTTTGGGGATTGGAACAGTTCCCTTTAGGATATCCCATGACTCGACGCCTGTTTCAATCCCAGAGATAGATGGTACCCAAGGTAGGGAACCGGTTGCTAAGATTACAATGTCGGGTTTGTAGGATGAAATTTTCGCCGCTGACGCGTTGCAATTTAGTTCCACCTCAATGCTTTTGCGCTTGATTTCTTCACTAAACCACTCAATGGCCCAAGGGATATACTGCTTGTAAGGCGGTACATGCGCCAGATGAAGCTGTCCGCCAAGCTTATCGGTTGCTTCAAGCAGAACGACATTATGACCTCGTTCCGACGCGGATATTGCGGCCTGCATACCGGCAATACCGCCGCCGACCACAACAACCCTCCTTTTGCACGAAGCAGGGGGTTCGTTGCGCAGCCAGCTTTCGTAGCCCACAGTGGGGTTCAATGCGCACTGAATTGACTGATTTTTGGCAAGGTTTCCATAGCATGAATGCAGGCATGAGATACAGCGCCTAATTTCATGCGCCCTTCCCTCCTTGGCCTTGTTTGGCCATTCCGGGTCGGCGAGTAACGCCCTGCCCAACTTGACGCAGTCTGTTTTGCCTTCGGCAATCACTTTATCAACAAATTCGGGTTCTCTCAGCGCACCTGCCACAAACACCGGCACCGATACCGCTTTTTTGATTTTTTCAGCCAAAACGACGCGATCTCCCTGGTCGTATCGCTGTGTTTCAAGTAAAGCGGTAATAGTGGGCGGAATGCCTCCGCTTGCATCAATGAAGTCGCACCCAGCATCTTCGAAGGCTTTTGCTATGTAGCAACTCTCCTCGTCGGTGAATCCGTCAGTATCCCACTTATGAACCGGCATGCGAATGCCAAGAATAAAATCGGAACCACAGGCTTTCCGGATCCCCTTCATGATATTCACAGCAAAACGCAGTCTGTTATCTAGGCTTCCGCCGTATTCATCCGTGCGGAAGTTTACGCCCTTTGTAAAGAATTGGCATATTAAGTAGCTAATGCCGTGTAATTCCACACCATCACAATCTGCCATTTGGGCAAATATGGCGGATGTAATAAACTTTTGCTCCAACATTTTAATCTCTTCAATGCTGAGTGTCTTGAATTGAGAGGCACTGGCATCAAAGTTTTCATCCATGTGTGAACCGGGAAGCTGTGCGGCTGATCCGTTTGGGTCAGGATCACTTACGCGATATGGGACCATGCCCTCACAGGTCTGTACATCTGTAGAAGCGCCCGCGTGGTGCAGCTGGGGTAGGAGAAGCGCGTCGTAGCGGTGAACCTCTCGTGCCAATCTTGCCCAATTTTTAACGTACTTAACCTCATCAAGCCGACTTTGATTAGTAATCGTTTTCCCGCGAGGATAATCAACGCTGACAACACCCGGGATTATTATTCCTGCCCCGCCTTTTGCACGAGCCGCATAGTATGCAATGTACTGCTCGCTTAGGGATCCATCGGCGTTCGCCATGTTATCGCCCATTGGCGATAATGCAATTCTGTTTTTTGCAATACGGTTTCCAATTTTGATTTCCTTGAAAATGTTTGGGTAAAACTTTACCATTTTATCCACACCTTTATTTATATTATGATTAGGGCGACAAAAGGCAATTCAATTATTCATTAAAGATAAGCCTTTTGCCATAAATAATTGCTCCTTGAAAACAGTATATATTGTTATAAAACGTGACTTTATGCCTGTTTTTAGTAAAATAGATGTATCAAAAAGCGGAGGTTTGATATGTCTTGTGTAACTAATGATGCCAGTGTGCAACAACTTTCACTCATTGATCCTAATGATACCCTGACTGAGCGTGAAAAGAGATTCCTGGAAGCCAACCTTGCGAAAGAGATCAAAAAGCAGGATGGACACCTTCCTGAACCACTGCTCTATTATATGGAAGCAGATGACCGCAACCGTATCATCTACCATAACCGCAGCGAAGAGACAACCGAGAAAATCAGTACAGTTGTGGGAGATGCAAAACTATTAGTAGAACTTTGTGGTTCCGATTATGATGAATCGAGCCATTACCAGCTGCTTCTGCGGGTTCTGAAAGAACAAGCTATAGAAACAGAGGAC
>Ga0153948_1000790_pt1 | contig 17255 bp, 14 predicted proteins | sample TSNJ032MetaG_FD_104696 | JGI IMG/M metagenome (GOLD analysis project Ga0153948, IMG submission 104696) | Attine ant fungus gardens microbial communities from New Jersey, USA - TSNJ032 MetaG | ecosystem: Host-associated > Fungi > Mycelium > Unclassified | place: USA: New Jersey, Wharton State...
CAGACGATTGCGCTGGGCCAGGGTTTCGCAGCGGCTGTAGACGGTGTTGCGCTCGACGGCATCGCCGAACAGCTTGGTGTTTTCATAGGGATTGGCGCGGTACAACCGTTCCAGGCTGTCCATCACCCAGGCGACGTTGCGCACGCAGGCAATGACTTTGGCTTTGGGAAACAGATCGCTGATCGCCGGCAGGCGCGAACTCCATTGCCGGTTGGTGTCGAACACCACCGGTTTGTCAGCCTTGTCGGCGTAGTAGGCGTCGAACAGCCCGCGCAGCAGGCGCCGGCGCATGTCGGTGTCGATCACCGCGCCGAATTCGCTGCCGGCGCTGCATTGTTCAAGGACACCGGAGAACAGCGCGCCGACCGGGCTGGTCATGCCGGCATGAAAGCGCGGGTTCTGCAGAAGAATCGCAGAAAGAAGGGTGGAACCTGAGCGCGGCAAGCCGGAGATAAAGTGGAACTGCTGCAATCCCTTCACCTTACTTTGTAAGTCCTTTTGTCCGACGAGCGTAGTCCAACAATACCCTTTCGACTAGTAGTGTTTTGATATCAAAATAGAGCAAAACAGACTATTAAAACCATTTTTAATCGCGAAATAACAGGTGAACCGTTTTAGTCATTTCGCCGCCGTCCCGTTAGCCGTCGTCAACGAAAAAAGTCGCGCATTCGCGCCGCCGGCGTGGGTCTGATCACGCAACTGCCAGGTGGTCGGCAAGGGTCGGAACGGATCGGGCACGTCCACGTCCAGATCGCCGATCAACCAGACGCGAGCACTGCCCTTGGGCAGGTCATCGAGTCGATCCAGATAGACCTCCTCGGACACCAGGGTGCCGAAACCGTAGTGATTGGGACGCGTCGAACGGCCATCGGCGGCGGGCGGGGTAAACAGCCGCACCTGAGCGTCAGTGCGGTTGTAGTAGACATAACTGAGATACCAGAGCATGTCGCTGGTGACGATGCGGTCACCGCTGACGAAATGCCGGTTGATGTAATCGACCATGACGTTGAACTGATCGTGCGGGTCGACCGTGGCGTTGGTGTTTACGCCCACCAGTTCAACCCCGATCAATGACACCAGGATCGCCACTGCCAGCACACGAGCGCGGTGGTACAAGCGGTCGATGGCCAGCGCTGCCAGCATCGGCAATCCCAGCGCGTAGGCTGTCAGGTAACGCTCGATGAACACCGGGCTGATGAAGGACACCGCGAACACCAGCAACAATGGCGTACCGGTGTAAAGCGCCAGCAGGACGCTGCCATGGTTCACGCTGCGGTCGCGGGCCACGGCCACGCCCGCCAGCGCCAGCAGGGCCAGCGGCACGCCGCAGAACAGCAGCAACGGCAGATGCTCGCCCTCGTCCTGGATCAACCAGAGCCAGATCATCGACGGCAGCGAGGACAGGGTCACCGGATCTTCCCAGCCCACATCGCCACCGACCTTGAGTTCTTCCATGTGTTGCGTCAGATCAAGCAGATTCGGCAACCACGGCAGGTAGAGCACGACGATGGCCAGATTGGCCAGCCACCAGTCCTTGCGCTGGATATGCCGCAGGCGATAGCCCGGCAGCAGGCGAATCAATCCCAGGTACAGCCAATGACTCAGCGCCGCCAGCACTGCGAAATAGTGGGTATACAACGCGGCGCTCATCAGCAATGCATAGATCAGCAGATACCGGCGGCGCTGCGGGCGCCTGACCCAACAGATCAGCGCCAGTGTCGTACCGATCAGGAGCAGGCCGAGCAGCGAATACATGCGCACTTCCTGGCTGTAGCGCACCGCCGTCGGCAGCAACGCCAGCAGCACCCCGGCAATGATCGCAGCGCGGCGGGTGGCCAGGCGATCGACCAGGCACACCCCCAGCCCGACCGTGGCAATGCCGGCCAGCGCGCTGAGGCTGCGGATCGACAGAATCGTGTCACCGAACAACCCGATCCAGCAGTGCAGCAACATAAAGTAAAACGGCGGATGCACGTCGAACGCCGCGTGCTCCCAGATACCACTCAGCGAATAGTTCGCCAGCAACAGGCTTGAGCCTTCGTCGCCCCAGATCGCGGCGGCGGTCAGGTCATAAAAACGCACCACCGTCGCCAACAACAGAATGGGGATCAGCCACTGCTGGCGAGCCCAGCGCCATAAACGCCGGACACCGGCATTCGGTGCGGCAAACGGGTCCTGGGTATCCCCCAGCGGAGTCTCGCGACGCGCTTCCATCAACCTTCCCTTACAGATTTACCGAGTAAAAACCAGCGCCACTCATTGCGCACACTGTAGGCCAGAGTCGAAGTCGATGCGCGGCCACGACGACGTCCGGCAAGTCCGCCGATCCGGGTCTACGCTACGGCTTGGCGTGACCTGCCCGCGCAAACGTAAGACGTCAGCACAGACAGCATCTGTGCCTACCCTGCCAAGGCTAACGCGCGGCGCGCCGACCACATAACAGAAGGATGAGGAACCATGGAAGTCTTTATGGGTACGATTCAACCGTTCGCCTTCAACTTCGCCCCCAGTGGCTGGGCCTTGTGCAACGGACAAATCCTGAGTCTCTCGCAATACCAGGCATTGTTCGCCTTGCTTGGCACCTACTATGGCGGCAACGGCACGACCAATTTTCAGTTGCCTAACCTGCAAGGTCGCGTACCCGTGGCACAGGGCAGCGGACAGGGACTGACGCCGCGTCTCATCGGTCAGGTGTATGGCACGGAAAACGTCACGGCCACGATCGCCAACATGCCTAACCACACCCACGCGATGACCGGCCTTTCCGCCAACACCGCCCTGCAACTGGCGGTGCCGGCAAGCAATCCGGCGACCGTGCCGACCGCCACCAACTCGTACATCGGCGCGTCCGGCGGCGGCCCTGGCTCGGCGAACATCTATTCCGATGCCCAGGGTGCCACGCCGGTTCCCATCAAAGGCCTGACCACGACTGTCACCGGAGACATTTCTTCCACGGGCGGCAGTCAGCCGTTATCCATCGTCAACCCCTCTCTGGTCGTCAACTTCAGCATTGCCCTGAACGGGCTGTTCCCTTCGCGCAATTGAACCACTGCCGGGGGCTTCCGGCCCCCGGCCGTTTCTCTCTCACTGGAGTCAGACCATGTTGCAAGCGGTTCAGATCCAACACGTCCAGGCATTGCTGGGACAGCAACACACGCTGCACCTGCCGGATGGCACGGCGTTGCCGATCCACATCGAGTACCTCGACGAAGTCCCCGCCGCGAAGACGCGCTACAGCGAACGCATGCCCTTCTGCCTCGAATTCAACAGCCTGGTGCCGACCGAGTTCGTCGACGGCCTGTGCGCACTGGAACTGCCGGAGCTCGGGCGAGTGGAGGATATCTTCGTGTCACGAGTGCCGGCGATGGGGCGGGATCCGCAACTGGGTTATTTCTGTATTTCCTTCAACTGAAATCCCGCCTCATTGCGGATACCACACCAGCCGCTCCGCCGCCGGATTACGCTCCTCCACCGCAAATCCCAACGCCAGGTAGTGTTGCCGCGCGTGAGGGTTGTTGGCCCAGACCACCGTTGCCACCGGGCAACGGACCTGCTGCGCGGCCTTTTGCACGCCTTGCAAAACCGCGCGTCCGTAACCCTGGCCCCGCGCCTGCGGGATGAAGGCGATGTACAGCACGCGGATTTCATTGGGGCCGAAGTCGGTGCTGAGCGCTCCGATGGCCGTGCCGAGTTTTTCCACGACGTAGTGCATGGCGTTGGGATGGTTTTCACCCACGCCCTGTTCCTGCACCTGAAATTGCTGGGCGAGCACTTGCTGCACCACTTCCTGCTCGCCGTCGATCCATTGCAGATCCGGGCGCGCCGACTGATAGAGGCGGTGCAAAAACGGCTCGTCGGTGGCCCGCGCAGGTCGCACCACCAATCCGTCTGCCGTCACATCCGCGTTGCTCGCCATGTTCACGCTCCCTAGAAACCGCTTTCCCTGACCCCCAGCGCCGCCAGCCGACGCCAGGCCACGCCGAGTATCGACTCGCCGCTGCCCTGCAGCACCACCACACCGCGCAACGGCTGAACCGGGGCTGGCGGCTGATCCAGCGTAGTCAATCGCGCGCCATATTGCGCCTGTACGGGTTCGGCTCGTTGCTGTTGATCACGGCGCACGGCAATCGGCCCGTGATGATCGGAGGTCAGCGCTTCCTGATCGACATAGGCCACACCATTGGTATCGATTTCATCCAGTTTTACGCTGATCGCCGGATGCATCGGATCATCGGCGATGAACCGCCCGGTCGCACCCGGTTTGACCCGCCACAACTCGGCCTCGGCGATATAGCCGCGCAGGCGCGAACCGTCCTCGACCACCCGCGCCAGCGCATCCTTGCTCGACAGCCAGCGCCCCGGCGTCAGATTCGGCAGCACGTCACGCACAGTGCCGGCATGGGGCGCGCGCAACAGCAGGCGTTCGCGGCGAGCGCTCAGACCACGGTATTGCGCCACGGCTTCGGCGAGGCGTTGCTCGATGATACTGGCGTCGGCCGCGGTTTCACTGCGACCGGCCTGCCGGCGCATCAGCAATTGCTGGATCTGGATTTCCCGGCGGACGATGGCCTGCTGCGAATCGAGATCCGGCGACTCCAGTTCGATCAACACATCACCCTGAGCGACTGTCTGCCCGTCCGTGACCTTGACTGTTTTGACCCGCGCCGCCACCGGCGCATGCAACGCACTGGCCCGACCGCCCTCAAGCATCGTCGGCAGTTCCACCGCGCTGCGCCACGGCACGATCAGCACCAGCAGCAGACCTAGCACAGCGAGACTGCTCAGCAGCACGCGCGCACCGTGGGCCTGTTCGCGGCGGCTCCACCACTGGCGCCACTCATTCATGATCGGCAGAAAGATGAACCACACCAGTTCCACCAGCATCAGGAAAATCCCCAACACCTTGAAAAACAGGTGATAGACCGCCAGCGCGATCCCGAAAAACAATGCCGCACGCCACAACCACGAGCCATACCCCCAGATCAGCAAACGCCGTTGCATCTTCGGCGACCAAGGCTCCGGCGCCGCAGCGCCATAGCCGAACAAAAATTCGCGCAACCGCCAGCGACACAGGGCAAAGGCTCGCCCCTGAAGGTTGTCGACCTCCCACAGGTCACTGAGCAGAAAATAGCCATCAAAACGCATGAACGGGTTGAGATTGACCACCAGCGTAGTGATCCACGTGGCGCTGGCGAGCATGAACGCCGCCGTGCGCCCTGGGCCATCGGGCAACAGCGACCAGACCAGCAGCGCGATGCATGCCAGCAGCAGCTCCGCGAGCACCCCGCCGGCACCGATCAGCAATCGCGCACGCCGATCATTGACCCGCCAGGCATCGCTGACATCGGTGTAAAACATCGGCAGCAAGACCATGAACGCCACGCCCATGCTCTGCACCCGACACCCGGCGCGCTTGGCCATGAACGCATGGCCGAACTCGTGGCACAGCTTGGCAAAGAACAACGCAACGCCGAACGCCAACGCGCCACCGAGGCTGAACAGGTGCGGGAACGTGCCGACAAATCGTTGCCAGTCCCGCGACACCAGAAACATCCCCAGCCCCAGCGTCAGCGGTAAACCGTAACGCAGCACGCGCGGGCCGAAGCGCTCCAGCCAGGGCCAAGCGCGGTTGAGAAAGGCGTCCGGGCGCCACAAAGGAATGCGGAAAAACAGGTATTGATGCAGCAGGATTTTCCACAGGCTCTGGCGTTGCGCGAGGGCCTTGAGCGAGTAACTGGCACGCTGCTGATCGTCGAGGGCGCTGATCAGGTCATGCCCGCGCAGAAACGTCAGCAGTTGCTCCAACTCGACGCCGTCCAGCGGCAGGCCCGGTTCGCGATTGGCGGCGCGCAGCACTTGCTCGGCATCGCCCAGCGACCAGTGGCGCAACAGACGCATCGCCGCCGTGCCGAGTTTGAAATAGCGACCGCGCACCGGATCGGCCAGGGTCCAGCGCGGTGAACCGTCCAGTGCCGGTGCCGCGGGCGACAGTTGCAGGTCGGCACGCAGGCTCGGCAGATTCATTTACAGGCCCACGCTCTGGCGCAGACCGGCCAGTGGCCGACGCAGCAGGTACAAGGCCAGCGGGGCGCGATCACCGAAAATTTTTGCCGTGCCGCGCAGGCCGATGCGCGGTGGCGCATCAGCAAAATTGGCATCGAGGCGATATGCAAGCTGCCCGCCCGCCGTCGGTTGCGCCTCGTAAGCCGAGCGCTCCAGCGTGGCGAGATGGCGTTGCAACGGATCGCTGTCGAGAAACAGCGCGACTTCGGCACCCGGCGCCAGCGCAATCGCGTCGCCCACCGCCAGTTCGATGCGCAACTCGGCCTGATTCGGGTCGGCGATTTCCATCAGCCGCTCGCCGGTCTGCACCGGTTTGCCGGTCAGGCGCTCGGCATCGGCGAACACTGCAATGCCGTCACGCTCCGCGTGCACTTCGCTGCGCGCCAGCAGTTCGCGGGCGTAATCGCGCTCGGCGCGTTTTTGCTCGGCGCGGGCGGCGAGCAAATCGACCCTGGCACTGGACTCGGCATCGGCAAACGAACGTTGCGAGTTGGATTTCAGCTCTGCTTCCGCGACGCCCAAGGCACGCTCGGCCACATCGGCCTGGGCCTTGAGGGTGGTGCTTTCAAACCGCAGCAACAGGTCGCCGGTTTTCACCGGTTGATTGGGCTTGACCAGAAACTCGGCGATCACCCCGTCCAGCGGCGCCGCGACCACGCGCCCGCCCTGCGGCACCACCTCCGCCGGAGCCAATACCGACTGGCGCACCGGGATCAGCAACCCGAGCAACAGCACCACCACCAGCGCCACCTGACGCTTGCGCGTCCAGCGCAGACGCCACGGTTTGCGCGGTTGCAGCGCCAGCCAGGCGTGACTGTAGGTGTCGCCCAGTTGCGACAGCAGCACTTGTTCGGAAGGGTTCCACGGCACATCGCGGGCCAGCCACAGACCGCCGAACACCTCGCCCTGGCGATCAATCAAGGGCAGCCAGAACACCTGCGCCGCCGACAGCGAGCGCCAGTCAGCCTGAATCGACTCGGCAAGCAGTTGCGGCGCAATCACCCGCGCCTGCTTCAGCACATCCTGCTGAAACAGCTGCGCCACGGCCTGCTCGACAAACGCCACGAACGGCGCATTCGGCTCCACCGCGCTGACGCCGGTCACCGCCTGCACCTTGCCGGCGATCAGCAGCGCTGCATGGCGAAAACCGAACAGTGACTGGCCGTCGTTGACCAGGCTGTAAGCCAGTTGCGGAGCATCGCGGGCGGCACGGGTCTGGCGTTCGAGGTCAAGGAACCGCGCGAATACCTGCTCGGCAGCGCCGGCGACCGGGGCGTTCATTGAAGCTCCGCAAAGTGCGCCGTACCGCTCATGCCGGCAAGCAAGCCTTTGGCTTCGGGCAGTGTGGCGACCAGCAACAGCGTCTGGCTGCCTTCGTCGATGCGCGCACCGAGGCGCTTGACCGTGGCATCGATCGGCTGGCCGGTTTCGTCGGGGATAAAGCTGAAGGTCTGGCCGGGTTTGAGTCTGGCCATCCAGCGCGACGGCACCAGCAGATGGATTTCGAGGGTGCGGTTGTCCACCACGTCCAGCAGCGGCGCGCCGGCCGCCACGCTTTCGAAACGCTGGACCTTGCGCTCCACCACTTGCCCGTCGAACGGGGCGACCACGCTGCAGCGTTTGACCTGAACCTGATAAACCTGAGATTGCGCCTGGGTTTCGCTGACCTTGGCCTCGGCCCGCGCCACTTCGAAACGCCCGACGGAATTGAGCGCGGCCAACTGCCTGTTGTGCGCCAGCTCTTCACCGGCACCGCGATTGGCCGCCTGCGCTGCATTGAGCTGGGCCTGATACGCCGAGCAGTCGAAGCGCGCCAGCACATCGCCTTTCTTGAACGACTCGCCCTCGCTGAACGGCAACTCGACAATCCGCCCCGACAACTCGCTGGCCAGTACCGCCTGATCCCGCGCCCGCAACACCCCCCGCGCCTCACTGCTCGCCGTGGTTGCAGCAGGCGCTGCGTTATCCAGCAGCGGATCGTCTGGCCCGGGCGTTTGCGCCTGAACTGCACACGTGACAAAGGTCAATCCGATAACCCAACCGCGCAAACGCTGCATAACCGCTACTCCCTGACGGATGAGCGGAGTCTACGACAGCGGGGATTAGCGTCAAGCGAAAGGCCATCACCGTGCCGTTACGCTTGCTGTAATCCGAGCGAAGCGCTATGGTCAACCCATCGAAAATATGACTTTTATGGAATATTCCATAACGATCATATTAGTGCCCATGAATTGGGATATCGAATACACCGACGAGTTCGGCAACTGGTGGGAAGAACTGTCTGAGAGCGAGCAGAGCTCTGTGGCGGCAAGCGTCAAACTGCTTGGGCAATTCGGCCCAGGCCTGCGCTTTCCGCATAGCAGTGCAATCAATGGAGCGCGGCATGGTCATTTACGGGAATTGCGCGTCCAGCATGGCGGACGACCGTATCGCGTGCTCTACGCGTTTGATCCAAGACGCTGCGCGCTGCTTTTGATCGGTGGAGATAAAACCGGTCAGGATCGCTGGTATGAACTCAACGTCCCGCTCGCCGATCGACTGTACGATGAGCATCTCGAAACATTGCGCAAAGAGGGTTGCAACAATGGCTAAGAAATTCGCCGACCTCGAAGCACGCATGACACCCGAAGCCCGGGCGCTTGCCGATTCGATCTACGAACAACACATCAAGAAAATGCCGCTTAACGAACTGCGACAAGCCAAGGCCCTTAGCCAGGCCACGCTGGCTGAAATGCTGCACGTCAATCAAGCGGCGATCTCAAAAATGGAGCGCCGTACCGATATGTACATCAGCACGTTGCGCAACTACATCCGGGCAATGGGTGGAGAACTTGAAATCATCGCAACCTTTCCTGACGGACAAATCAAAATCGAAAACTTCGCAGGCTGAACATCCGTAACCTGTTTCAACCTGTGAATCTTCCAACTGTGCGAATAGCCGTACCGCAGCAAATCGAATTCGCCGATTTGCTCCCTCTGGTGCAATCTCAGCGCTGAGCCATACCCCCCGCCGGGTAAACCGCCTCCCATCCCCCACCCAACGCCTTGTACAACCCGACCATCGCCAGCGAGACCCCGGTCGAACTCTCCACCCACTGCTCATGCGTCGTGAGTAACGCGCCCTGAACGGTGAGGACGTTGACGAAATCGACCACGCCTTCGACGTATTGCTGTTGCGCGGTGCGCAGGGCGATCTGGTTCTGGCGTACGGCTTCGGCGAGGCTGTCGCGGCGGCGTTGGGTGGCGTTGTAGGCCGTCAGCTGATCGTCGATTTCGTGCCAGGCGCGCAGCACGGTCTGCTGGTAGGCGATGGCCGCTTCCTGTTGCTGGGCTTCGCGCAGTTGCAACATGCCTCGCAGGCGTCCGCCGTCGAACAGCGGCAGGCTCAATTGCGGGCCGATACCGAAAGCGCGCGAGCCCCAGGAGCCGAAATCGCTCAGTTGCATCGCTTGCGAGCCGAGGTTGCCGGACAGGGTGATGCGCGGATAGAAATCGCCCTTGGCCACGCCGATGTTGGCGGTGGCGGCGTGCAGGCGCGCCTCGGCCTGTCGGATGTCCGGACGGCGTTCGGCCAGTTGCGACGGCAGGCCGATGGCGACTTGCAGCGGTGACTGCGGCACGGCGGCATCTGTCGATAACTCTTTGGCCAGCGCCTGGGGCGCTTCGCCCATCAACAGGCTGATTGCGTTGATCAGTTGCGACTGACGCTGCTCAAGGGCCGGCAGGCGCGATTCGATGGCCGCAACCTGTGCGGCGGCTTCGGCGACGTCGAGATCGGTCGCTACACCGTCGTTGAGGCGCAATTGCGACAGCTTGAGGCTGTGCCGGGCGACGTCGAGGTTCTGCTCGGTGACCGCGCGGGTGTTCTGCACACCGCGGAGCTGGATGTAGTTCTGCGCGGTGTCGGCCAGAACCGCGAGCAACACGCCGCGACGGTCGTTTTCGGCGACTTCGAGGTTGGCGTCGGCGGCCTCGGTTTCCCGGCGCACGCGGCCCCAGAAATCCAGTTCCCACGAGGCGGAGAAACCGGCATCCCACAGGTTGAAGGCGGAATCGCCGTTGTGCCCGGACGGGTCGCTCAAGCCCTTGCCGCTGTTGCGTTGGCGAGCGTAGCTGCCGGTCGCCGCAGTGGTCGGATAACGATCCGCGGTGATCACTTGCCGCGCGGCGCGACTTTGTTGCAGGCGGCTGCTGGCCAGTTGCAGATCGAGGTTGCTGTGCATCGCTCGCTGGGTGAGGGCCGAGAGTTGCGCATCATGGAAAACCTCCCACCAGCGTTCGTTCAGCGGTTCGCTGACAGTCTGGCTGGGGGCGGATTTGGCGGGTTTGGTCCAGTCGGCGATCTGCGTGGCTTCGGGCTTTAGGAAGTCCGGGCCGACGGTGCAGGCGCTGAGGCCAAACAAGCTCACCACAACAAGTGACTGAAACAGACTTTTGTGGCGAGGGAGCTTGTCGAATCGTCGCACCGTCCCGCTCGAGTGCGTAGCACTCGCGATTTTTGCGGTCGCTTCGCAACCCAGCGGGAGCAAGCTCCCTCGCCACAGGTTTTTATGCAGAATCATCGCTGAGTCACCTCACGCTCCGACGCCGCCGGACTGCGGGTATCGATGCTCGCCTCCACCGACATGCCCACACGCAAACGCTCGGCCAACGGCTGACCCGGTTCGAGCATGATCTTCACCGGAATCCGCTGCACGACCTTGGTGAAATTACCGGTGGCGTTGTCCGGCTTCACAGCAGCGAAGGTCACGCCGGTCGCCGGGGCGATACTTTCAACACGGCCGCTCAACGTTTCGCCGCCGAGACTGTCGACGCGTACCTGCACGTCTTGCCCCGGCTGCACGTCGGTGAGTTGGGTTTCCTGAAAGTTGGCGATCACATACGCCTGACGCAATGGCACCACCGCCAGCAGCTTGCTGCCCGGCGTGACATAAGCGCCGACACGCACTGCACGCTCGCCGACCATGCCGTCCTGCGGCGCAGTGATGCGCGTGTAGGACAGCTCGAAACTGGCAATTTCCAGCGCCGCCTGCGCGTGCTTCAGATTACCCTCAGCGGCATCGCGCTGCGCAGTGAGGATTTCCACCTGCTTGCGCTCGGCCGCCAGTTTCGCGCTGGCGGTATCGAGCCGTGCGCTCGCCTGATCGATGCGCGTACGGGCCTGTTGCGCGTTCTGCACCGTGCCGGCGCCGACGCCAGCGAGGTGGTTGTAGCGATTGAGTTCCTGCTGGGCAAACGCCATCTCCGCTTTGGCCGAGACCACCGAGGCCTGCGCCTGAGCAATCACCGACGTCTGCCGTTCCAGCGTCGCCCTGGCGTTTTGCAGTTGAGCGCGGGCGACCAGGGTTTGCGCATCGGCCGCTTCAGCGGCGGCGCGCAAATCGCGATCATCGATCAACGCCAGCAATTGCCCGGCCTTGACCTGCTGGTTGTCTTCCACCAGCACTTCCTTGATGAACCCGGCCACGCGCGGCACCACCAACGTGTAGTCGGCAGAGACGAACGCATCGTTGGTGTTTTGCTGAGTTCGTTTGCCGAACAGACCGGGCATCGCCAGGTACACCAGCACGCCGACCGCCAGTGCGGTGGCCACGGCCACCGCGAGTTTCTGCTTTGCTTGAGTCGTCATAAAAACCTTCTGTTTCAGTACAGCCATCAGGTCGGCGCGCGCGGCGGAAAGATCCGCGTCGGCAGCCAGAAAATCAGCAGGATCAGCGCCACTGCGACGCCAGCCATGCACACATAGAGATCAGAGGAAGTCAGCACCACGGCCTGTTCGTGCAGGCGGTGGGAAAGGCCCGGATCGCTGCGATCAGCCAACGGTGAATTACCGAGACTGTCGATCAACATGGTCGAGTGGAAATGCAGGCGCGCGGTGGTCAGTGCTTCGATGACGCCAGTGGCGATCACCGCCGCCAGGCCTTTCACCGTGTTGAACCACGCCGAAGCGAACGGCCCGTCCTGTGGCTGGATGCTGCCGGTGGACAACATCAACAACGGCAGCACCGACATCGGCTGACCGAAAATCTGCAGCCATTGCAGGACGTAGAAATTGTCGCGGATCCACTCCGAGGTCAGCAGCGAGCCGCCCAGGCAGGACAGCGTCAACATGCTCAAGCCGATGCCGAGCACCCAGCGGCAATCGACCCAGCGCAGGTTGCACAACGCCGCCACCAGCGGCAGTGCGATCAACTGCGGCAACGCGGCGATCAGCATGATCGGCGCGGTCTGCACCGGGCGATAACCCTGGACCTGCGCCAGATAGCTCGACGGAATCAGCACCACCGCCTGCAATACCACCAGCACCCCGGCCAGGGTCATCAGCGCGAACGACAGGTTGCGGATGCCGAGCATCTGCAACTTGAAAAACGGAATCGGCTGCGACCATTCATTGATCAGAAACGCCACCAGCAGCAGCGAGCCGGCACCGAGCAACGCGCAGATCAGGTTCGATTCGAACCAGTCCAGCCGATTGCCTTGCAGCAAGCCGATCACCAGCATGCAGATCGCCGGAAAACCCAGCAGCAGGCCTTTCCAGTTGAATGTCTTGAGACGTTCCAGGCGCAGCGGATCCTGCGGAATGCCCCAGGCGACCATCGCCATGGCGATCAGGCACGGCACGATGATTTGCCAGAACGTCCACTGCCAGCCGACGTATTCACTCCACAAACCGGCCAGCGGCGTGCCCAGCCCGGGGCCGAACGTCGCCGTCAGCGCATAACCGGCCAGGCCATAGAGTTTGAAATTGGCTGGCAGAAAACGCAGCGCGACGGTCATCAGCATCGGCGGTAGCGCACCGCCGGCCAGCCCTTGAAGGGTGCGCATCAGCAGCAGACTTTCGTAATTGGGGGCGAACGGGCACAGCACGCCGAGCAGCGTGAACAGGCTGATCGCGCAGAGGGTGAAACGGCGCAGCGAAAAGGTCACCGAGCACCACGGTGCAAACGCCATCGCCGCCACCGAGGTCGCGGCGTAACAGGACACCAGCCAGGTGCCTTCGTCGTAACCGATATTCAGCGCGCCACGGATGTCGGCCAGCGCGACTTTGGTCACCATCTCGTTGAGACCCGAGACCAGCACCGCCAGCAGTACGCCAACCAGGCCGGTGATGATCCGCGCGCCGAATACCGGTGGCGTGGTCGCCGTCGCCGGACTGGCCGCAGCGGCAGGCGCCGGGACGGTCAGGGATGTCATGAATGCACGCTCCGGAGGGAAAAATACCGGAGCATCTTAGTCGGGCTTAGTGCTGACGAAAATTGACTTATTGGCAGGTTATAAGTGCGTCAGACACAACAATTTCCCTGTAAGAGTGAGCCTGCTCGCGATGGCGCTATTTCAGTCGATACTTTTGGCGACTGATACACCGCTATCGCGAGCAGGCTCACTCCTACAGAGATTTGCGTGGTTTGTGGGATCAGGGTTGCGCGGCCAGCCACGTCTCGTCACAACAGGCCTTGAGCGTTTCACGCAGCCAGCGGTGCGCCGGGTCTTTGTCGAAGCGCGGGTGCCAGGCCTGGGTCAGCATCAGGGTCGGCAACGGGATCGGCAGATTGAACGAGCGCAGCTTCAGGCCCAGTCGACGCACGCTGAGCAACGCTTCCTTGGGCACCGGCAGGATCAGGTCGGAATCCGGCAAGGCAAACATCGCCGCGTGGAAACTTGGCGCAATCACCGCCACCCGCCGCTCCAGGCCCAAGGCATTCAACGCGGTATCAATCGGGCCGCGAGCAATGCCACGGCGCGACATGCTGATGTGCGAGTAACCGGCATAGCGCTCAGCGGTGATTTCGCCGTCGAGCAGTGGATGATCCTCACGCACCAGGCCGACGAAATGCGTGGAGAACAGGTTCTGCACTTTGACTTCCGGGGTCACCGGACGGGTGTTGCTGACACTCAGGTCAATCCGCCCTTCGCGCAGCGCCTCGTCGTCGCCATCGCCTTCGGGGACGAAGCGCAATTCGCAGTGCGGCGCCTGCTGGTCAAGGGTGTCGAACAGCTTGCCGCCGTACACGCCGATGAAAAAGTCATTGGCGCGGATGCTGAAGCGCCGGCGCAGGGTGCCCAGTTCCACACTGTCGGCGGAGCGAAACAGCAGCGCCGCCTGCTCGACGACATCGCGCACCTGCTCGCGCAATTCGAGGGCTTTGGGGGTTGGCACCAGGCCACGGCCAGCGCGCACCAGGATCGGGTCGCCGATGGCTTCGCGTATGCGTGTCAGGGTGCGGCTCATGGCGGCGGGGCTGAGGTTCATCCGCCGTGCGGCCCCGACCACACTGCCTTCGTCGAGCAGGGCGTCGAGGGCGACCAGGAGGTTCATGTCCGGGAGTTGCATGCAGAGCACTCGTGGCTGATCTGGATTGATCCGGGTGCAATGCTAGCAAACATCTCTCAAGTTAAGCGGCGCCAATAGAGACGCTATCGCGAGCAGGTTCACTCCTACATTTGATCTTCGGTGATCACAAATTTTGTGTTCGACGCAGACCCCTTGTAGGAGTGAGCCTGCTCGCGATGGCGCCAGTGGGAACAGCACATATTACCGCTGCATGCCCCAGCGTTTTACGGTGACCCGCTCCAGCGTATCGAACACCAGATTCTCCACCAGCAATCCAATCAGGATCACCACCGCCAACCCGGCAAACACCTTGTCGGTGTACAGCTCATTGCGATTCTGAAAAATGTACCAGCCCAACCCGCCCTTGCCACTGGTCGCACCGAACACCAACTCGGCGGCGATCAAGGTGCGCCAGGCAAACGCCCAGCCGATTTTCAGCCCGGCGAGTATCGACGGCAGCGCCGCCGGGATCAGGATGAACAACACAAAACGCATGCCCTTCAGCCCATAGTTGCGCCCGGCCATGCGCAGGGTTTCCGAGACCCCGAGAAAACCTGCATAAGTGTTCAACGCCAGCGCCCACAACACCGAATGTACCAGCACGAAGATCAGGCTGTTCTGCCCCAGCCCGAACCAGAGCAAGGCCAGTGGCAGCAAGGCAATTGCCGGCAACGGGTTGAACATCGAAGTCAGGGTGCTCAGCAGATCGCGACCAAACTGGGTCGAGACCGCCAGCGTGGTCAGAGCGAACGCCAGCACGATGCCGATCAGGTAACCCTTGATCAGCACCACCAACGATATCCACACCTTGCCCAGCAACTCACCACTGAGCAGACCGTCGTACAGCGCATGACTGGTCTGCAGGAAACTCGGCAGCAGCAAGTCGTTGTTCTGCACCCGGGCGATCACTTCCCAGAGAATCGCCAGCAGAATCAGGATCACACTCTTGCGCAACCAGCCCTGTTGCCACAGGCGTTGGCCCAGCGGCAGTTCGCGCTCCAGCGGCACGCTGGTCAGTGGTTCAAGAACGGTTTCAAACTCGTGTCGTACAGACGATGGTTGGCTCATCGGGCAATCCTCCAGAACGCTCAATAAGCGATGCGTATGTCGTTGAAGTCATGGTCACGCTCGGTTTCCGGCGACTGGCCTTCATCGAACAGCAAACGGTGAATGCGCCGCGCCGATTCTTGAAACGCCACACCGCCGAGGCTTTGCAGATCGTATTGATGGCTGTGCACTTCGGCGCGTACCCGCCCCGGATGTGGCGACAGCAGCAGGATGCGATTGCCGACCACCAGCGCCTCTTCAATCGAGTGGGTGACGAATAGCAAGGTGAAGCGCACTTCTTCCCAGAGCAGCAGCAATTCTTCCTGCATCTTGCGCCGGGTCAGCGCGTCCAGCGCGGCGAACGGCTCGTCCATCAGAAGGATTTTCGGCTGCATCGCCAGCGCCCGGGCAATCGCCACCCGCGCCTTCATGCCGCCGGACAAAGTGTGGGGATAGGCGTCGGCGAATGCTGCCAGACCGACTTTTTCCAGGTAGTGCAGTGCACGTTCTTCGGCATCTTTTTTGTTCAAGGTTCGCGAGGCGAGCAGCGGAAACATCACGTTCTGTTTCACGGTTTTCCACGGCGGCAGTTGATCGAATTCCTGGAACACCACGATCCGATCCGGACCGGGTCCATCGACCCGCTGACCTTGCAGGCGAATCTCGCCTTCGCTCGGCGCAATGAACCCGGCGGCCGCTTTCAACAAAGTGGACTTGCCACAGCCGGACGGGCCGAGCAGCACGAAGCGGTCCGCCGGATCGATTTCGAAACTGACCTGATGCGTGGCCCGCACCACCCGTTGCGGGGTGCGGTATTCGAGGCTGACGTTATCCACCGCCAGCAGCGCTTGTGTACTGGCGATCGGGTTGCTGGCCGCGTGGCCTTGCAAAGGGGCGTTCATCTTGATCAGCTCCCTTGCAGCGGTTTGGCGTCCTGGAAGAAGTAGTCCTTCCACGATTCCGGTTTGTTCTTGATCGCACCGACGCGGTAGAGGAATTCGGCCAGTGGATAGGTGTTTTTCGGCGTGACGCTGAATTCGAATTGCGGGTTTTCGATGATTTTCAGCAGCTCGACGCGGTCGATCCTGGCCTTGGTCACGCGGATGTAGGTGTCCGCCGCCGCGCCCTTATCGTTCTGCGCAAATTGTGCGGCTTCGGTCAGCGCTTCGACGAAGGCCTTGTAGGTTTTCGGGTTGTCGTTGCGGAATTTCTCGGTGGCGAACAGCACCGTCGGCGAGTTCGGGCCGAGGATGTCGTAGGAGTTGAGCACCACGTGCACGTTCGGGTTCTGCAGCGCCTGATCCTGGAACGGTGGGTTGGAGAAATGCCCGGTCAGTTCGGTGCCGCCGGCAATCAACGCAGCGGTGGCATCCGGGTGCGGCACGGCGATGGTGTACTTGTCGAGGCGATTGAAGTCCTTGTCACCCCATTGTTTGGCCGCCGCGTATTGCAGGAAGCGCGATTGCACCGACACGCCCACCGCCGGCACCGCAATGCGGTCCTTCTCGGTGAAATCGGCAATGGTTTTGACCTTGGGATTGTTGCTCACCAGGTAGTACGGGAAGTTGCCCAGCGAGGCCACGGCCTTGACGTTCTGCTTGCCGTGGGTGCGATCCCAGATGGTCAGCAACGGGCCGACCCCGGCGCCGGCAATGTCGATGGAACCGGACAACAGGGCATCGTTGACCGCCGCGCCGCCCGAGAGCTGCGTCCAGTCGACCTTGATGTCGAGGCCTTCCTGCTTGCCGTACTTCTCGATCAGGCCCTGATCGCGCACCACGTTGAGCAATAAATAGACAATCCCGAACTGTTC
>Ga0153948_1000792_pt1 | contig 17251 bp, 22 predicted proteins | sample TSNJ032MetaG_FD_104696 | JGI IMG/M metagenome (GOLD analysis project Ga0153948, IMG submission 104696) | Attine ant fungus gardens microbial communities from New Jersey, USA - TSNJ032 MetaG | ecosystem: Host-associated > Fungi > Mycelium > Unclassified | place: USA: New Jersey, Wharton State...
AACTGCTGATGGACTCCTTCGAACCGCAGCTGACGACCGGTGTCGGCGTCAACCTCGACCCGGCTCGTCGCTGACCGACGAGCAGTTTTGGAGAAGCGCATCCGGTGGCCCCGGTCGTAGATTGATCGTCAGATCGACCGACGAAGGAGGCACCATGGCGACGACATTCAGTGCAGAGGAGAAGGCCGCGATGAAGGCGGCCGTCGCGGAGAAGAAGGCGGCGCAGGCGGGAGCCGACGCGGCGGCCGCGTGCGAGGCGGCGATCGCGGCGCTCACCGGCAACGACAAGGAGCTCGCCGAGACGTTCCACCAGCTCGTCGCCGAGAACACGACGCTGGCGCCGAAGACCTGGTACGGGATGCCGGCCTACGCCGACGCGGACGGCAAGACCGTCGTGGCGTTCAAGCCGGGCTCGAAGTTCAAGATGCGCTACGCGACGATCGAGTTCCAGCCCGCGGCGCAGCTCGACGACGGGGACCTGTGGCCGGTCGGGTTCGCGGTGGCGACGCTGGGCGACGCCGATAAGAAGCGGATCGCCGCCGCCCTGCGGAGCGCGGTCGGGCGCTGAGGCCGCGCGCGGCTCACTCCCCCGAGCGCAGCGACCGGACGATGCTCTGCAGCAGGTGGAACGCGCTGCCCTGCTCGTCCGGCGTCAACCCGCCGAGCATCCTGACCTCGACGGAGCGCACGGCGACGGTCGCCTTCTCGAGGCTGCGCCGGCCGCGCGGCGTGAGCCGGGCGGGGAGCGCCTTGCCGACCGGCGCCTCCGTCGGCCGGGTGACGTAGCCGTCCCGCTCGAGCGCCTGCAGGAGCACGTTCATCGACTGCCGGGTCACGAACGCCCCGCGCGCGAGCTCCGAGTTCGACAGGCCGGGGCGCTGGGCGAGGAGCTCGAGGCAGGAGTAGTGGGTCACGGTCATGCCGAGCGGGCGGAGCACATCCTCCATGGCGGCACGGAGCGCGCTCGACGCCTCCTTCAGGAGATAGCCGAGGGACGTGTCCAGATCGATGCCGTCTTGACTCATGTCAGTATTCTGACATAGAGTGACGCGTGTCAGAAAACTGACACGCAACGAAGGAGCACACCATGCCCGCCACCGGCCCCGATTTCCTCTCCCTGCAGGTCCGCGATCTGGACGCGTCCCAGGCGTTCTACGAGCAGTACCTCGGTCTCGTCCGCTCGCAGGCCGGGCCGCCGCACGCCGTCGTCTTCGAGACGACCCCGATCGCGTTCGCCCTGCGCGACGTCATCCCGGGCACCGACCTGGATTCCGTCGCCCAGCCCGGCATCGGCGCAGCGATCTGGCTGCACGCCACCGATGTCCAGGAGATCCACGACCGCCTGGTCGCCGACGGCCGAACGATCGTCGCGGCCCCGATCGACGGCCCGTTCGGCCGCACCTTCACCTTCGCCGACCCCGACGGGTACCAGATCACGCTGCACGACCGCGGCTGAGGAGGGCTCCTCGTCAGCGTGGTGACCCTCCGACATCCGCTCCGCCTACAGTGATGTGGAGCAGAAGGAGGGCGCGATGTCTCAGGGTCGGAACGAACGGTCGTTCACGCGGCGGCCGGATTTCTTACGCCGGAAGTCCGAGATCGTCACCGCCCCCGTCGCGGATGAGGCGCAGCGCTTGACGCGGTACGTCACCGATGGCCATCCCGTCGCAGCGCCGGCCGATGCCTCCGTGGCCGACGGCCTCCGGTTCCCTGCGGACGGCCCCGGCCGGATGGCGATGTTCCTCTACCCCGCGCCGACCGCCGCCCAGATCGACGAGCTCGCGGACTCCTGGGAGCTGCATCCCCTGCTGGTCGAGGATCTGCTCCACGCGCACCAGCGCCCCAAGCTGGACCGCTACGGGGACGTCCTCTTCCTGGTCGTGCGGTCCGCGCGCTACCTCGACGAGAGCGAGGAGGTCGACTTCTCCGAGTTCCACATGCTGGTGCGGCCCGGTGCGGTCGCGGTGCTGTGCCAGGACAAGCGGTGGATCGACGGGACCGACGGCACGGAGTTCGACGAGGAGGAGCTGCTGCGATCCGACCGCCGCGAGCGCACCCTCCTCGCCGACGAGCACCTGCTGACGCTCGGACCGGAGGCCGTCGTGTACCGGCTGCTGGATGCGATCGTCGACGGTTACATCCCGGTGCTGCAAGGCGTGGCGATCGACAAGGAGCAGATCGAGCGTCAGGTGTTCAGTGGCGACGCCGCGGCCGCGGAACGGATCTACCGCCTGAGCCAGGAGATCATCGACCTGCAGCACGCCACCGCCCCGCTGGCCGAGGTGCTGGGCGCGTTGATCGCCGGCTTCGGCAAGTACGACATCCCGGAAGAGCTCCAGGCGTACCTCAACGACGTCTCGGACCACCTCACCCGCGTGAACACCCGCGTGACCGAGTACCGGGACGCGCTGTCGCAGATCCTCGAGGTCAACTCGACCCTCGTGGGCCAGCGGCAGAACGAGCAGATGAAGAAGATCTCGGGCTGGGCGGCCATCCTCTTCGCACCGACCCTGATCGCCGCCGTCTATGGCATGAACTTCGACCACATGCCGGAGCTGCATTGGGCGCTGGGGTACCCCATGTCCATCCTGCTGATGGTCGCGTTCGCGGCGATCCTCTACTGGGTCTTCAAGCGCAGCAAGTGGATGTAGTCCCGGCTCGCGACTAGCGCTCGGCCGCCGCTCGACGGATCCAGCTTCGGAACTCGACCGCGAAGTGCTCGAGGTGCTGATCGATGACCGCGGGTGCGCACGTGGCCGGCAAGGTGACGGACAGGCGCGCGGTGAACCCGTCCGGCTCCTCGTCGAACGCGTTGGCGATCGAGCCGACCACCGTCCCGTCGGCGAGGAGCATGTGCGACCGGCGGACGGCGGTACCCCGCGACTCGACCGGGAGCTCCTGGGCGACGATGACGCTGTCATCCCACGGGCGCATGAAGAAGGAGCAGACGTACTCGTCCAGGGTCTCGACGATATTGACGTTCTGCCCCGGCTCGGCGTGGATCGAATAGTGCTCCGGGTGCCCGGCGAGCATCACGTCGTCGCGGGCGAACGCCGCGCCGAGCCACGCTCCGAACTCGGCGGCGGAGATGCCACGCGCGCGGAGCATCGTCGTTCCGGTCGCCTCCTCACCGTCCGAGCGGTCCAGGTGGCCGCGGAGGAACGCATCGCCCGCGGCGATCTCCTCCTGGAGCAGCTCCAGAATCCGCTCACGACCGAGCTTCCGCTTCAGCAGTTCGAGGGCCCGTCGCGCGGAGAACAGTTCGAAGCCGTCGATCGTCGAGTCGCTGTCGTCACCGCTGAGCCGCACGGTGGCGGGGATCTCGGGTGTGGTCGTCATGTCATGCCTCACTTCGCCTGGACGGGGAGCTGCAGGTAGGAGGCGTGCTCGCCTCCCGTGTGGATGACGTGGGTTCCGCTGTTGGCGCCGACGTACTCGCGGATGCCGGGCATCAGCGTCCCGAGCAGGTTGCGGGAGCTGACGATGAACCGCAGCTGATCACCGGGGTGGAACGCGAGACCGATCGGGAACAGGTCGATCTCGATCTCGGCGACCTGTCCGGGCGAGAGCTTCTCGACGCGGTCGAAGCTGTGCGCCGGGACGTCGTCGGTCGTGAGCGTCTCGTCGAGGTGGCGGAGGGAGACCCGAAGACGTCCGTCGGACCCCTTGTAGCGGAGGATCGTCGCTCCGTGATCGGTGAGGTCGTGCGCCATCGCGGACTGGTTGGGGACCGTGAACGCCTGCAGCGGAGTGCCGAAGCGGTCGAGCTTCTGCACGAGGACGAACAGGTCGAGGTCGTCGGCATCCCGAGCCTCGAGGAACAGGTGCGCCTTCGGGTACCCGACGAGGACCGTCTCCTCGTCGAATCGGGTGAGGAACGACACCGCGTTCGGATTCGCGTCAACGGCGTACGACGCCTCCGCCGCAGCCTCCGGGGCAGCGGCCGAGAGCGTGCGCGTGCGGGCATCGAGGTAGAGCTTCGTCGACGTCACATCCTCCGGCGGGAACGACTCCGCCGGGATGTTCACCTCGTCACCGCCTTCGAGATCCAGGACCGAGTACCGCACCCGCGGGGTGGTCTCCCACCCGTTCTCGACGCCGAGCAGATAGTGGTCGAAGAAGCGGCGCAGGTCCTCGACGTTGGCAGGGTCGTAGTAGTCGGGCCATTCCTGACCGTTGTGGATGCGCAGCCACTTCTCCGGCGAGGCGATCCGGCGCCAGGCGCGGAACGTGCCCGCCGTGTGCAGGGTGTTCGAGTAGCTGGCGACGACGTAGGCCGGGACCGTGATCTTCTCGAACGCGGGAATCTTGTTCTCCCAGAGCTCGTTCATCAGCGGGTACTCCTCCACCTCCGAGAGGATGTCCTCCTTGCGGTTCCTGCCGAAGAAGCTGCCGTCCTGCAACTGCTGGGCGAACCCGGTGTCGGGCATCCCGCCGCGCATCACGAGGTCGCGGTACACGTCACTGACGCCCTCCCACGGGTTGATCGCCACCAGGTGCGGCGGCTGCTCCGCCGCCGTGAACCATTGCGACACCGCCAGGTAGGAGGTGCCGCTCATGCCGACCTTGCCGGAGCACCACTCCTGCTCGGCGAGCCACTCGATCACGTCGTAGCAGTCCCGGCCCTCCTGCCGGTCCCAGAGCACGCTGTCGCCCTCGGAGTCGACGACGCCACGGATGTCGACGTTGCAGATCGCGTACCCGTTGGCGCACCAGTAGGCCGGGTCGGGCGCCTCGAACTTCTCGAGGCCCGACACGGTTGCGTTGGACAGGCCGACCAGCCCGAAGACGCCCATCACGCTGACCGAGGTGCCCTGGGCCTTTCCGTACGGGCTCCACGCCACGATGACCGGCACCGGCTCCGTGCCGACCGGGCGGAACACATCCACGTGGATGGTCGTCCCGTCGCGCAGCTGCATCGCGGTGTCCTTCTCGAACACGATGTCCACCGGCAACGGCGCGAATGGCGGAGCGACCTGGAATCCGGCCTCGAGCGTCCGGGTGCCGGGGTCGAAGGGGGTCAGGATGCCGGTCCGCGCTGCGGGCAGGGGTGTCGAGGGGACGTAGATCGTCTGTGCGGTGGCCATCGTGCTCTCCTTCGGATCGGAGTCCTCCCGGGCTCGTCCCGGCGAGCATACGTTCATCGCCGACTTAACTCAACAGTTGTTGAGAAAATTGTGGAACCCGGTAGATTGGGGCACATGACAGCGGACAACCCGCCCGGACGGACGGCACGCGTCGGACGACGGCCCGGCAACGCCAGCACCCGGGCGGCCGTCCTCGCCGCCGCCAGCTCGCGGTTCGCGAGCGACGGCTTCGCCGCGACGACCATCCGCCGGGTCGCGGCCGACGCTGGAGTGGACCCGTCCCAGGTGATGCAGTTCTTCGGCTCCAAGGACGACCTCTTCGCGGCGGCGATGTCCGTTCCCGCGTCTGCACTCCGGCGATTCGATACGGCGTTCGAGGGACCCGACGAGCACCTCGGGGAACGCGTCGTACGCGCGTTCCTCGAAGCGTGGGAAGGACCGGCCGACGAGTCCGAACCGCTGATGGCCATGCTCCGCGGGGCGATCGTCAACGAGCAGGCGAGCACGCAACTCCGCGACTTCATCCAGGCTCGACTCGTCCACGGCGCACGACACGGTCGCGACGGTGTGGCCCTACGGGCGGGCCTCGCGGCAGCCATGCTCGTCGGCATCATCACGAGCAGGCGCATCATCGGCGTTCCCACCCTGGCGCGCGCGGACCACGAGCAGCTGGTCGCGACCGTCGGGCCGGCCATCCAGCTGATCCTCATGCCCGGGCCCGCGGAGCGCCCGGGCCGCCTTCCTGCCTAGGCGGATCGCCCGCCCTCGTCGAGCCGCTCGTTCAGGATCATCGCGGCGTCGATCAGCGCCAGGTGAGTGAAGGCCTGCGGGAAGTTGCCGAGCTGTTCGCCCGTGGGGGCGATCTCCTCGGCGAAGAGCCCCAGGTGGTTGGCGTAGGTGAGCATCTGCTCGAACGTCAGCCGTGCCTCGTCGAGGCGGCCCTCGCGGGCGAGCGCGTCGACGTACAAGAAGGTGCAGAGGGAGAACGTGCCCTCCGAACCGCGCAGTCCGTCCGGGGACGCGGCCGGGTCGTAGCGGTACACGAGGCTGTCGGAGACGAGTTCCGCGCCCATCGCCGTCATGGTGTCGTGCCACTGCGGATCGTGGGCGGAGATGAAACCCACCTGCACCATCTTGAGCAGGGAGGCGTCGAGGATGGGCTCCCCGTACTGCTGCACGAACGCCCGGCGCTCCGCATCCCAGCCGCGCTCCATGATCTGGTCGTAGATCGCGTCGCGCTCGGTGCGCCAGCGGTCGACCGGCGCCGGGCGGCCCCAGCGCGCGGCCAGCCGCAGGGCCCGGTCGAACGCGACCCAGCACATCAGCCGGCCGTAGGTGAAGGCCTTGCGGCCGCCCCGGGTCTCCCAGATGCCCTCCTCGGGCTGGTCCCAGTTGTCGACGAGCCAGTCCAGGAGGCGGCAGATCGCGAGCCAGCCCTGCTGGCCGAACTCGATGCCCGCGAGGTCGGCGTGGTACAGCGCATCCAGGGCCTCGCCGTAGATGTCGAGCTGCAGCTGGCCGGCCGCACCGTTCCCGATCCGGACGGGATACGAGCCGCGGTACCCCTCCCACCCCTCGACGATCTCTTCCGACAGGTTCGGGTCGCCGTCGATGCGGTACATGATGTTGAGCGGCCCGGTGGGGCTGCCGTCGGCCTCCATCACCCGGTCGCGCAGCCAACGGCCGAACGCCACGGCCTCGTCACGGAAGCCCAGCTTCACCAGGGTGTTGACCGAGAACGAGGAGTCCCGCACCCAGGTGTAGCGGTAGTCCCAGTTGCGCTCGCCGCCGACCTGCTCGGGCAGGCCCGCGGTCGGCGCTGCGACGAGCCCTCCCGTCGGGGCGTAGGTCATCAGCTTCAGCGTGATCGCCGACCGCTCCACCTCTTCGCGCCACCGGCCGCTGTAGGCGGAGTGGGAGATCCAGTCCTGCCAGAATCGCGCGGTGCCGTCGAAGAGTGCGCGGGCCTCCGCGACCGCGACCGCGTGCGGCGGCTCGTGAGTGCCCGTCTCCAGCACGACACCGCGCTCCTGGCCCTGCGTGAGGACGACGGATGCTCTCACGTCGCCGTCCTCGGTCTGCTCGGCGCGCGCCAGGCGCTCGTCGCCGGGGTCGCGGATGAGGCTCATCGTGAGCGTCGTGTCCCCCGCCTCGAAGGTCGCGCCGTCCTCCAGCACCGTGAGGGTGTGCGGTGTGCGCCCGTAGTCGAACCGCGGAGCGACCTCGATGTCGAACTCGATCCGGCCCCGCACGCACCGGATCAGCCGGACCAGGCGGTGCGCCTCGTGCGCTCCACCGTGGGCCACCGGCATGAAGTCGACGAGCTCGCCGACGCCCTCCTCCGTCAGGAAGCGCGTGACGAGGATCGCGGTGTCGGGAAAGTACAGCTGCTTGGCGTCGAACGCGTCGGCGCGGGGCCGCGCGCTGAAATGGCCCCCGCGTTCCTCGTCGAGCAGGGAGCCGAAGATGCTCGGCGAATCGAACCGCGGGCTGCAGAACCAGTCGATCGTGCCGTCCGTCGAGACGAGGGCCGAGGTCTGCAGATCGCCGATCAGGCCGTGGTCGGCGATCAGCGGGTACTCGCTCATCCGATGCCCCCTCACGCGGCCGCTGCCGGCCGCCGTCGACCGGATGCTAAGCCCTCTGGGCACGCCGCGGGTAGGGGCGGATACTGGTCGCATGACGTCCGTCCGCCTCCGCCGCTGGTCCGAACCCGACGCACCGCTCCTGGTCGGGGCGAACACCGCCGACATGACGGCGCACATCGCGGGGCCCGAGACGGACGAGCAGGTCGCCCGGCGCCACCGCAACTACCTGCGGTTCTGGGAGGAGGACACGGCGCACATGTTCGCCGTGCTCGACGGCGACGAGCCGGTGGGCGGCATCGGCTGGTGGCACATCGATCGGGATGGTGTCGCCGCGGCCGAGACCGGATGGTTCGTGCTCCCCCACGCGCAGGGCCGGGGAGTCGCGCGCGCGGCCGTGCTGCTCACGATCGAGGATGCGGCTGCGTCGCTGGCCGCCGGGACCGACCTGTACGCGTTCCCGTCGGTCACGAATCTGCCGTCGAACGCGCTGTGCGCGGGGACCGGATTCGAGCTGCGGGGCGAGGAGGACTTCCCGTTCCGCGGAGAGGTGCTCCACGTGAACGTGTGGGCGACGACCCTCGGTGAGCGGCAAGCGGGACGCGACTCCTACGAGCTGCCGCGCTCGTCCTCCTGATCGCCGAACGTGGGGAGGGCGAAGTCGGGCAGCGTGGTGAGGTCGGCGGTGAGGTCGCCGAGGTGCGCGACCGTTTCGGGGCTCAGGATCTCGGGCCATTCGATGTCGACGTCTTCGGTGACCATCTGGCTGGCCGGGCCGAGCAGGAGCCTCAGCTCGCGCAGTTCCCCGCTCGCATCGCGGCCCGGGAACTCGATGACGGCGGCCTGACTCGCGCCGGCGAGAGCGGCGCCGTAGTCGAGGATGGCGTCCGCGATCCTGTCGCCCGTGAAGATGGCCGTCCCGCCGTAGATGATCTTGCGCATGCGACGAATGTCCCCCGGTGCGGCGGCACATTCAAGGGGGTTGCGGGCCGAACTGTGCGGCCCTGTCTCCCTCAGCGGCGCCGGAGGTCGCCCGCGGCGGGGCAGTCGAACGGGTCGCGGGCGGCGAGGCCGACGCGGTTCAGGTACTCGATGACGATGGCGTACGACCGCACGAGACTCGTCTCGGTGTACGGGATGCCGTGGGTCGCGCAGTGCGCGCGGGTCAGCTCCCGGGCCCGGGCCAGCGACGGGCGCGGCATGGACGGGAACAGGTGGTGCTCGACCTGGTGGTTGAGGCCGCCCATCAGCGCGTTCATCCACCAGCCGCCCTTGATGTTGCGGGAGGTGAGGACCTGCTTGCTGAGGAAGTCGACGCGGGAGCCGGTCGGCAGCAGCGGCATGCCCTTGTGGTTCGGGGCGAACGACGCACCCATGTAGACACCGAAGACGGCGAGCTGCACGCCGAGGAAGGCGAACGCCATCCCGAGCGGGAGGAAGAGGAAGACCAGGCCGAGGTACACGGTGAGGCGGACGGCGATGGCGGTCAGCTCCTGCGAGCGGCCGACAGTGGGCCGGCGCTCCATCAGCGAGCGGACCGACGTGATGTGGAGGTTGACGCCCTCGAGCATCAGCAGCGGGAAGAAGAAGTACCCCTGGCGGCGCGTCATGGCGGCCATCAGGCCCTTCTGCTTGGCCGCGTCCTCCTCGGTGAAGGAGATCGTGTCGAACTCGATGTCGGGGTCTTTGCCGACGGTGTTCGGGTTGGCGTGGTGCCGGGTGTGCTTCGTCATCCACCACTGGTAGCTCATGCCGACCATCCAGGTGGCGAGGAAGCGGCCCACGCGGTCGTTGACCGGGCCGGACGCGAAGATCTGGCGATGCGAGGCCTCGTGGGCGAGGAACGCGAACTGCGTGAAGATGATGCCCAGCGCGCCGGCGATCAGGAGCTGGAACCAGGAGTCGCCCAGCAGGACGAAGCCGGCGATCGCTCCGCCGAGGCCCGCGGTGAGGAGGGCGAAGACGAGGATGTAGAAGCCGCGGCGGCGCTCGAGGAGACCCTGCGAGCGGATCTGTCCGAGCAGTTCGTTGTACGTGCTCGTGACGGGCTGGCGGCCCTCGGGACGGACCTTGGTGCGCTGCACCGGTCCGAGAGTGGATACGGTCATCGTCTGCCTCCGCTGGTGTCGATGCGACTTCTCAGCCGAGGTATGGACGAAACGCCCTAGATATTCGTAACGCTACGCGGCGTAGCTGGAGATTGGCGGCGAAGACGCCCCGTGTTGCACGGGGCGTCTTCGACCGATCAAGCGGGTCGGATGTTCGACGCCTGCGGGCCCTTGGCGCCCTGCTCGACGTCGTACTCGACCTTCTGGTTCTCGTCGAGGTTGCGGTATCCGCCGGTCGCGGCGATCGCGCTGTAGTGGGCGAAGACGTCGGCGCTCCCGTCATCCGGGGCGATGAAGCCGAAGCCCTTTTCCGAGTTGAACCATTTGACGGTGCCTGTAGCCATCGTCTCTCTCTTTCGTGATGGGGAACCGTGTGAACGATTCCGTCCCCCGCGCCGAATGTGACGTGGGCGTGTGTGGGTGCTCGGGATCGAGCACGCGTCGGCGGAAATGAAGTGCCGGGTGGGTGTGAACAGGAGGTCCTGCGCGGCCTCGACCGTGGCGGCGATGCCGACGGCTCTGGACTGCTCGTCGAGGACGGCGAATCCGTCGAGGACGCGGTGGGCCATTCCGGCGTATTCGCCGGCACGAGTGGCCACCCAGACGTCGTCGTCGGCTTGTCGCCAGGAGGTCGCGACGGGTGTCGCGTGTTCGAGAATGCTTGTGATGGTGTTCCTTCGGCGCCTGGTCGGCGCACTGTGTGCGGATGGTGACGGCCGGCTCAGCAGAGGGGCTGCGTCACGTCGGGGATGAGTAGAGGGGGCTGCTTCGGAGAGAGTCAGCGCGAGGAGGGCGGGTTTCGGCGCGATTCGCCGGCACCGCTGGTCGAGCGGCCGGATTGTCCCGGCTCGAGGTACTACCAGTGGGAGCACATCGCTGTGCGGACGAGCCCCAGCATACACGGATGGGCTGGGCGCCCCGTTCAGAGCCGCCGGATGGTGAGCGACTGCTCCGCGAAACCGACCGCGCCGTCGCGGTCGTGGAGCACCGAACGGGTGACGCCGAGCCCGGTCGCCCCGAACACGACCTCCGTGTCCAGGCCCAGCCACTCGCCGGACGGTTCGCGGTGCAGGTGGAGGGTCAGGTCGACGTTGGGGAACATCCACTCGGTCGGGTGCTGGCGGACGGCGACCCCGTTGGCCGTGTCGACGAGCGCGATCCAGGAGGCGACGGGCTCGACCTCGACACCGGCGACCAGTTCGCGCGACGTCGACAGCCAGACCGTCGCCCGCCCGGGCTCCGGTGGCCGGATCGCCCGGGCGTCGAGCGACGCGACGTAGCCGCCGCGCCACACGTCGGTCATCGGCCAGCTCGGGGCCGACTCCGGCGCCGGGAGGGGCTCCGGCGCGCCGCCCGCCACCTCGGCGGTGTCGAACGAGGAGAGCAGCCAGGCACGCGCCTTCACGGCGGCGCGCCCGCGGATGACGGCCGTCGCCTCCACCAGCTCGATCGTGCGGCCGGGCCGGATCGTCTCGACCGAGACCTCCACCGGTTCGGAGGCTAGGAAGCCGAGGATGTCGTAGCTGATCCGCCCGAGCTGCAGCCCCGGCCCCGGCCGCTCGGCGGCGTGCCGCAGGATCTCGTAGGCGATCAGGCCGCCCAGCGGGCTGAAGTGGATCTCGTCATCGGCCCACGCACCCCCGGCCTCGGAGGTCGGGATGAAGGTGTGCTCGCCCGTCTGCAGGAAATATGCCGTCGTCGCCATGTCCCCAGACTATGTCGCCGAGCACGGGAGCCCGGCACGAGGCCGGGCTCCCGCTGCTAGGTGGCGTTTTCACACCGGGGCCGAGGGTACGACGCGGGCGGTCGGGTGCGCACGGGGTTGACAGGGTGCGCGTGGAGGGTTGCGGCGCGCGTCCGACCTCCGCCCTTCCCCACCCTCAGAGCACGTCGTACATCAGATGGGTCGCCGTCGTCGAGACGATCACCGACCGCTGGACGAGGGCGCGCGTCGGGCCTGCGGTGAAGAGGGGAGTGCCCGACCCCAGGATCAGCGGCGAGAGATGAAGGGAGAGAGTGTCGACCAGTCCGGCGGCGAGCGCCGAGCCGATGAGGGCGCCGCCGCCCATGAGGACGACGTCGAGATCGGCTCCCCGAGCCGTGGACGCGGCTTCGGCGCGCTCGCGGGCGGCCTCGACCGCATCCGCGAGACCGGTCGTGACGAACGTCCAGTCGAGCCCGGTCAGGCGCACGGAGGCGGGGCGCTCGGACGTGAGGACGACGAACGGAGGCTTGCCGACCTCGCCCGCCCCGTAGCCCACCTCGTCGTTCCAGCCGCCGGGGCCGTCGACGACGTCGAAGAGGTTGCGTCCCATCACGACCGCGCCCGAGCGCACCATCCCCTCCTGGAGCTGGCGCTGATCGTCGGGGTCGTCGGAGAACGCCCAGTTGTGCAGCGGCCGCCCACCGGTGCCGAGGCCGTTCGCCGGGCCGGCGTCCGGTCCGGTCACGAAGCCGTCCAGGGAGATGGTGATGTCGGCGACGACGCGGGTCATGACGCCACCGCCGTCGCGAGCAGCTCGTCGAGCTTCTCGTAGCCCTCGGTCACGCCGTACTCCATGCCTTCGGCGATCATCCCCTCCAGCGCCTCCTTCGAGGTGAAGACGGAACGGCCGACCAGGCGGGAGCGACCGCCCGGGAGCGATTCGAAGCGCAGGCGGTCGAGGCTCACCTCGCCGGGTGCGCCGAGGTACTCGAACGTCTGGATGATCAGCTCGTTCTCGACCACGCTGTGGATGACGCCGCGGAACCCGTACGTGTTTCCCTCGGGGTCGGTCTGCTCGAAGCCGTAGACACCTCCCGTGCGGAAGTCCCAGTCGGTGATGATGCTGTCGAGCGCGCGCGGACCGACCCACTGCACGTACAGGTCGGGATCCGCGTGGGCGCGGAAGAGGGCTTCGACGGGGGCGTCGAATTCGCGGGTGAGATCGGCGTACGACGTGCCCGGGACGACGTCGATGACGACGGGGTTGCTCATGACTCCTTCTCCTTCGTTCGGTGCTGCAGTGCGTTCGAGTGCTCGGCCGAGTGGGGCTCGAGCACGGCGTCGAGGCGCCGGTAGCGGGCCTCGGCTTCGAGCCGGTAGCGGTCGATCCACGAGGTGAGGCGCTCCAGCGCCGCGGCGTCGAGGTGGACGGGGCGGCGCTGCGCTTCGCGCGTGCGCCACACGAGCCCGGCCGACTCCAGCACGCCGATGTGCTTCGACACCGCCTGCAAGGTGATGTCGAAAGGCTCGGCGAGCTCGCCGACCGTGGCGGGCCCCCGGCTCAGGCGCGCGACCATCGCACGCCGCACCGGATCGGCGAGCGCGGCGAAGGCGGCGTCCAGAGGGTCATTCTCGTTGTGATCAACCATTTGCTTTATCAATCTTTCGGTTGAGTAAAGAGTAGGGCGTGCAAGAGGGGACGTCAAGGGCCGATCGAACCTTGACCTGACGCGGGGCGGGTGACACTGTTAAGAATATGGATGGTTAAATATTAAATTCATAGGAAGGTACAACAATGTCGTTGAAACTTCGCAGCTACGCCTCGGTCGTCAGCGGGGCGGCGGTCATCGCCCTCTCGCTGGGCGGAATCGCGCCGGCCTCCGCCTCCCCGGAGTCCGAAACGGAACCCGCCCTTTCCGCACTCGAAGGCATGGGCCTCCTCGACCACAACGATGTGGAGAGCGCTACCGGGAGCCTTGATCTCATCAAGGGCCTCATCGTCGACACTGCAGATGCGGCAGTGTCCCTTCGGCCTGTGGCGCAGGTATCGCCGACCGTCTCGGACGACGGGAAGGCCTTGATCTACGACGAGGATCCTGCCTACAGCCTCGCCGTGACGGGAGCATCGAGCCAAGCGGATGCCGGCTATGTCGTGATCCACGATGCAGGCGCACCGACCCGATACGAATTCGCGATCGAGGTCGACGGAGAACCCGCCGCCCTCGTCGTGCACGGCGACCGCGTACTGGTGCAAGACGTGAGCGGCGCAACCGTGAATGTGATCGCCTCGCCGTGGGCGCGGGATGCGAACGGTGTCGCGATTCCCACTCGCTATCACGTGGATGGCAACGTCCTGACGCAATTCGTGGACCATTCGGCGCGCGCCGCCTACCCTGTCGTCGCCGACCCCCGGATGGAATGCAATTGGTTGAACTGCACGCTTGAACTGACTCGGGGCGAGACACGAGCACTGGCGAACAACACGCTCAACGCAGGGATCGTGTGCGCCCTCACCGGATCGCTGGCGGCGGCCTGCGCCGCGGTGCTCATCGCCTCGTGGGCGATGGCGAACGTCGCCGTCAATACCGGCCAGTGCATCGGGGTCAGGATCATCAACCACCCGATTCCGAACAACCCCCACGCCGTCTACGTACCGTGCTACGCATAGACAGGAGGAGGCCGCCATGCCCGCATCTCGCTCTGACACCGCCTTCCACGACGTCGTTCGCCGCGGGCCATTCGCGCTGATCTATTGGTTGGTGACGGGCGGCGCGATTCTGGCCGTCGTAGGCAGCTACTTCATCGCCACCGAAGAGCAGCGTCTGGTCATCGGGCCGGTCGCCTTCGCAGCGATCGTCGTCGTCATCTGTCTCCGGTACGTCCTCGCCGCGAATCTACGGAAGAAGAGAACTGCTCAGCACTCGGGCGAGACGTAGCCGCCGGATTCGTTTCCGGGTGACGACCAGACCCGGGCTAGACCCGCCCGACCCACTCCAGCAACCCCCGGTTGAAGGCCTTCGGCTGCTCGATGTTGGCGGCGTGGCCGTCTTTGCGGATGACGGCAGAGCTGCCCCGCGGTGTGAGGGCCGCCGACGCGGCGGCGTGGGTGCTCGGCCAGAACTCGCTCTCGGCGCCGGCGACGAAGAGCACGGGGACGGTCGTCGCCGCGATGGCCGGGCGCCAGTCGGCGGTGGCGTGGTCGTGCAGGAGGGTGAGTTCGCCGGGGGTGAGGGTGCGGTCGCCGCCGCCCTTCATCGCGGTGAGGAGGCGGACCAGGCGCATCCCGCGCCGGGCCAGGGGCGTGCCGTGGCCGGTGGCCGGGATGCCCTCCGCGAAGTGGGTGTCGCGGTTGGCGTCGTCGTAGCTGTAGAAGCCGTGCGGCCAGTCGGCGGAGTTGAGCATCTTCGGGGTCTGGTCGACGATGGCGACGGCGCTCACGCGGTCCTCGCCGTGCTGCGAGAGGTACGACCAGATGGTGTTGCCGCCCATCGACCCGCCGACGAGGACCGCAGCGCGCAGGTCGAGTGCGTCGAGGACGTTCGCCAGGTCTTGTCCGCGGCGCGCCATGTCCACTCCGGTGGCGGGGCGCTCGGCGAGCCCGTGCCCGCGGAGGTCGACGGTGAGCACGCGGTGACCCGCCGACGCGAGCGCCGGCACCTGGTAGAGCCAGCTGGCGGCGGACGCCTTGAAGCCGGCGAGGAGGACGACGGGTCGCCCGGCCGGGTCGCCGTGCTCGGTGTAGTCGAGGCGGACGCCGTCGTCGGCGGTGAGGGAGGTCATGGGGTCACCCTTCGGCAGACACGGGCTCGGTGGCGGGCTCGGTGGCGGGCACGACGGGGAACGCCTTGCCCGGGTTCAGGATGCCGTGCGGGTCGAGGGCGTCCTTGACGGCGCGGTGCATCCGCAGCACCGTGGGGCTCAGCTCGGCGGCGGCTCCCGGCAGCTTGAGCAGGCCGACGCCGTGCTCGCCGGTGACGGTGCCCCCGAGTTCGCGGCACGCGTCGACGATGCGGGTGAAGGCGGCCTCGGCGCGGTCCTTGGCGGCGGCATCCCCCTCCGGCGCGATGATCAGCGGGTGGAGGTTGCCGTCGCCGGCGTGCGCGATGTTGGCGATCACGACCTCGGCCTCGGCGGCGATCCGCTCGATGCGGGCGAGCATCTCCGGGACGGCGGAGCGCGGCACGCAGACGTCCTCCGTGAGAACGGGCCCGAGCCGCTCGAGCGAGGGATAGGCGAGCCGGCGGGCGAGGAACAGCCGCGCGACGTCGTCGGGGTCGGTGGCGCGCTCCACCCCGGTGCCGCCCGCCTCGGCGAAGAGCCCGGCGATGCCGTCGGCGAGCTCCTCCCCGGCCGCGCCCACCTCGTCGACCGCGGCGAGCAGCAGGACGTCCGCCTGCTCGGGCAGCGTCCAGCCCTGCCATTCGGCGACGGTGTGCAGGCACATCCGGTCGATCAGCTCCAGGGCCGACGGGACGATCCCCGCGGCCGAGACCGCGGCCACGGCTCGGCCCGCAGCGGTCAGCGACGGGAAGTAGCCGATGATCGCGCGCTCCTCGCGGCCGCCCAGCGGCCGCAGCGTGACGGTGACGTCCACGACGATCCCGAGCGTGCCCTCCGACCCCACCATCAGCGCGGTGAGGTCGTAGCCGGTGACGCCCTTCGCGGTGGTGCGGCCGAGCTTCGCGACGCTGCCGTCGGCCAGGACGACGGTGAGGCCGATCACGTAGTCGCGGGTGACGCCGTACTTGACGCAGCAGAGGCCGCCCGCGTTGGTGGCGACGTTGCCGCCGATCGTGCTGATCGACATGCTCGCCGGGTCGGGCGGGTACCAGAGACCGTGGGCGGCGACCCGCCGCCGGAGGTCGTCGTTGATGACGCCGGCCTGCACCACCGCGTAGCGCTCGTCGGTGTTCACCTCGAGCACGGCGGTCATCCGCTCCAGGGACAGCACGATGCAGCCCGCCGTCGCGTTCGCGCCGCCCGAGAGCCCGCTGCCCGCACCGCGCGGGACGACCGGGACGCCGAGGCGCGCGGCGACCCGCACCGCCGCGACGACGTCGTCCACCGAGCCGGCCAGGACGACGGCAGCCGGCTCGCCGAACGCGGCCCACTCGGCGTCGTCGTGGCTGTACCGCAGCAGTGCCTCCGCATCCGTGAACAGGGCTTCGGGAGGGAGGACCTCGCGCAGGGCGGAGACGACATCGTTCATATGTCCGCATGGTATCCCGCGCACCTTCACGCCATACTGACCCCATGAGTCAGACCGGGTCCCGCACGGGAGAGAACGCGTTCGTCACCTTCCTGAAGCGCCGATGGCTCGCCATCGTGCTCGTGGTGCTGCTCGTGGTCGTCGCGATCCAGAACGCGGTCGGGGCGGACACGGCGACGATCTTCGTGCTCTGGGGGCAGCTGAAGATGCCCACCTGGGCGCTCGTCCTCATCGTCTTCGTGGTCGGCGCGATCGCGGGCTGGATCATGGCGCGCAACCGGGCGGCGCGCAAGCGTCGCTGAGCCGGGCCTGCCGCGCCCGGTTGACGCGCACCCCGGGCGGGGGTTCGGTGGGGACATGGTCGCACTCATCATCATCCTGCTCGTCATCTGGGCCGTGCTCGCGGTGCTCGGCTTCGCCATCAAGGGCCTGCTGTGGCTCGCGATCCTCGCGCTGGTCTTCTTCGTGATCACCGCGATCATCGGCTGGCTGCGGCGCAGCGCCAACCGCTCCTGACTCCCGGCAGCGCCGGATTGAGATCCGGCGCTGCTGAATCG